>Ga0255338_1001311_pt1 | contig 48423 bp, 52 predicted proteins | sample MeOH1_35cm_T4_19_FD_203715 | JGI IMG/M metagenome (GOLD analysis project Ga0255338, IMG submission 203715) | Sandy soil microbial communities from University of British Columbia, Vancouver, Canada - MeOH1_35cm_T4_195 | ecosystem: Engineered > Artificial ecosystem > Sand microcosm > Unclassified ...
ACCCGTCGCGTTTCACGAATACGCCAAAGCAAAAGGCCCCGCGGTTTCCCGCGGGGCCTTCTTCTTTGGGCGTCCCTCGCTCAGTGCGCAAGCACGGCGAGCAACAGGAGAGCCACGATGTTCGTGATTTTGATCATCGGGTTCACGGCCGGACCGGCAGTGTCCTTGTAGGGATCGCCAACGGTATCGCCCGTGACGGCCGCCTTGTGGGCATCAGAGCCCTTGCCGCCGTAATGGCCGTCTTCGATGTACTTCTTCGCGTTGTCCCAGGCGCCACCGCCCGAGGTCATGGACAGCGCGACGAAGAGGCCCGTCACGATCACGCCGAGCAGCATCGCGCCGACCGCCGAGAACGCCTCGGACTTGCCGGCGATCTGCAGCACGACGAAGTAGACGATGATCGGAGACAGAACCGGAAGCAGCGAAGGAATGATCATTTCCTTGATCGCCGCCTTGGTCAGCATGTCAACCGCACGCGCATAATTGGGCTTCGAGGTACCCGCCATGATGCCCGGATCGGCCTTGAACTGACGCCGCACTTCCTCGACGACGGAACCCGCCGCGCGGCCGACCGCCGTCATGCCCATCGAACCGAAGAGATAGGGCAGCAGGCCGCCGATGAAGAGGCCCACCACTACATAGGGGTTCGAAAGCGAGAAATCGGGGACGACACCGATGAAGTAAGGATGCGCCTCCGGCGAGGCCGAGAAGAAGTTCAGGTCCTGCGTATAGGCCGAGAACAGAACCAGCGCGCCGAGGCCCGCGGAACCGATCGCATAACCCTTGGTGACCGCCTTCGTCGTGTTGCCCACGGCATCGAGCGCATCCGTGGTCTTGCGGACATTGGCAGGCAGGTCGGCCATTTCAGCGATGCCGCCCGCATTGTCCGTGACCGGACCGAAGGCGTCGAGCGCGACGACCATGCCGGCAAGCGCCAGCATCGTCGAAACGGCGATGGCGATGCCGAAGAGACCGGCGAGATTATAGGTGACGAGAATGCCCGCCACGATGGTGAGAGCCGGCAGCGCCGTCGCTTCCATCGAGATGGCAAGGCCCTGGATCACGTTCGTGCCGTGGCCAGTGACGGACGCAGCCGCGACGCTGCGCACGGGGCGGAAATTGACGCCCGTATAATATTCCGTGATCCAGACGATGAGACCGGTCACGACAAGGCCGCTGACGCCGCAGGCATAGAGGCTCATGCCCGTGAAAGTCTGCGTACCGACGGTGAAGGTCGAGCCGAAGCCGACCAGCTTGTCCGTGACGATCCAGAGCGCGCCGAGCGACAGGACTGCCGACGCGATGAAGCCCTTGTAGAGGGCATTCATGATGTTGTTGCTCTTGCCGAGACGGACGAAGAACACGCCGATGATCGAGGTGATGATGCACGAACCGCCGATGGCCAGCGGATAGGTCATCATGTCGAGCACGGATGCGCTGGTGCTGCTCGCGAAGAAGATCGAGGCAAGAACCATGGTCGCAACAAGCGTCACCGCATAGGTTTCGAAAAGGTCAGCCGCCATGCCCGCGCAGTCGCCAACATTGTCGCCCACGTTGTCGGCGATGGTCGCCGGATTGCGCGGATCGTCCTCGGGAATGCCCGCCTCGACCTTGCCGACGAGATCGCCGCCGACATCCGCACCCTTGGTGAAGATACCGCCGCCGAGGCGCGCGAAGATCGAGATCAACGAAGCGCCGAAGCCAAGCGCGACCAGTGCGTCGATCACTTCGCGCGAATTGGCTTCAAAGCCGAGATAGCCAGTGAGCACCGCGAAATAGACGGTCACGGACAGAAGCGCGAGACCGGCGACGAGCATGCCCGTAACCGTGCCCGCACGGAACGCGATGGAAAGACCCGCCGCAAGGCTCTTCGACGAGGCCTGGGTGGTGCGAACGTTCGCGCGCACGGAGACCAGCATGCCGATGTAACCCGCCGCACCGGAAAGCGTTGCGCCGACAAGGAAGCCGAAGCCGACCTTGATCCCCAGCAGCCAGGACAGCAGACCGAAGATGACGAGGCCGACAATGCCGATGGTGGTGTATTGCCGGTTCAGATAGGCGCCTGCACCTTCCTGGATCGCCGCGGCGATCTCCTGCATGCGCGCATTTCCGGGGTCAGCCGACAGAACAGAACGACCCGCAAATATGCCGTACAAGATTGCGAGAAAGCCGCAACCTATTATTGACCACAACGCAGTGCTCATTGTTTTTGATTCCCTTTGACTTAAGTCACCGGGACTGTCGCCTTTGACCACGCGGTCCGGCGAGTCCTCCCCCTCCAGATCGTAGTATGCGCGGAAGCATGCCAATTGCCCGGTTGGAAAGCAACCGGCGGCGGCCTTGGCGGCCCGCGTTCATGCGACGCGGAGGAAAGGCTCAAAAATGCTTGAATCCAAGCTGGCCGAAGGTGAGTGGACGGCCTTGCGAATCGACCGCATTGACGCCCTCCTCCCGGCTTACGACTGTGCCGATACGGGTGACGGCAACGCCTGATTCAGTCGCAACCCCGGCAATACGGGCAGCATTGGCCGGCGATGCAGCGAAGAGCAGCTCATAGTCGTCGCCGCCCGTCAGCGCTGTTCCGAACCATGACGAATTCGCGTCCACGGCGCGACGGGCAGCTGGCGAAAGCGGAATGAGCGGCGCCTCGATACGGGCCCCGACGCCGGAGGTTTCGCAGAGATGCCCGAGATCCGCCATAAGTCCGTCCGACACATCAAGCGCGGCTCTGGCGAGGCCCACAAGGCGCGGCCCCAATGCATTGCGCGGCTGAGGGCATCTGTAGCGGCCGATGAGCGACCGGACATCATCGAGGGTGCCGACGAGTCGTCCCTCGGCCGCAGCGAGGCCGAGCGCCCCGTCGCCAATCGTGCCGGAGACATAGAGGTCATCGCCAATTCGGGCCCCGGATCGGCGCAACATCTTGCCGCGCGGCACCTCGCCGATCGCGGTCAGGGAGAAGCTGAGAGGCCCGGGAGTCGAAACCGTGTCGCCGCCCCAGAGCGCAATGCCAAATATCTTCTGATCGCGGCGTAATCCATCCGCGAACCCCTCGATCCAGGCGAGCGTCGTGTCCGCGCGCCACGAGGTCACGAGGAGATAGCCGCGCGGCGTCGCGCCCTTGGCAGCAAGGTCGGAAAGGTTCACGCGCAGCAGCTTCTGCGCGACGCTGTCGGCCGGATCAGAGCTCAGAAAATGCACGCCTTCGACAATGGCATCGACGGTGAGGACAATCTCCATGCCCTCGCCCGGCGCGAAGATGGCGGCGTCATCGGTCAGACCGAATGCCCCCGGCGCTTCGGCCGAAAGTGGCGCGAAGACTTTTGCGATCAGACTGAACTCGTCAGGACGTTCCGGCTGCGGCATTGCCCGCACCACCCGTCTTGCGCTGGTTCGCACCCAGCCTGTCGAGCACGGCATTGACGACGCCGGGCTCGTCGCCCTCGAAGAAGGCATGGGCGACATCGACATATTCGTTGATGACGACCTTCACCGGCACATCCTTGCAGCGGCGCAATTCGTAAGTGCCGGCACGTAGGATCGCGCGAAGCGTCGAGTCGATGCGCGTCAGCGACCAGTTCTTCGCCAGCGCGCCGTTGATCGCGAGGTCGATGTCGCGCTGCTCGCGCACGACACCACGAATGACGTCTTCGAAATGCGCCTCGTCTGCCTGCGGGTAAATCTCGCCCTCGATCTCCTGACCGAAGCGGTGATGCACGAACTCGTCGACGATGTCGTCGAGCTGCGTGCCCGCGACGTCCATCTGATAGAGCGCCTGCACCGCGCCAAGACGGGCCACGCTACGCGCGTTGTTGCCGAGATTTTTGCCGCCCGAAGCAGGCGGCTCCGCCGAAGCCATCATTTTGGCAACACCTTGCGTCATGCGCCCAAGCTGCGCTTGAGATCGATCATATCGAGGCAGGCCCGCGCAGCGCCGCCGCCCTTGTTCTTTTCCGTCACCCGGACGCGGGCCAGAGCCTGCGCCTCGTTTTCGACCGTCTGGATGCCATTGCCGAGCGCCAGAGAGCGGTCGACTGACAGATCCATCAACGCCCGCGCCGACTCGTTGGAGACGATATCATAATGCGTGGTCTCGCCGCGAATGACGCAGCCGAGCACGACGAAACCGTCGATCCGCCGCGACGCTGCGCCATGCGCCATGGCGTCGAGCGCGAATTTGACCGCCGCCGGTATTTCGAGCACGCCCGGAACCGACACCCGCTCCCAGGTGGCGCCGCGCGACTCGATTTCGGCAATGGCGCCGCGCGCCAGCTCATCGGCGAGGTGCTCGTAGAAACGAGCCTCGATGATGAGGATATGGGCCTTGGTCGTCTTCAAGATGCGGACTCCTTCGCCTTCTTTTCGCTCTGCCCGCGCTTGGCGGCGCTGATCGGCTTCTGGCCGACGATCTTAAGCCCGTAGCCGTCGAGGCCGACAATGCTGCGGTCGGTATCGGAAAGAAGGATCATGTCGTGGACGCCGAGGTCTAGCAGGATCTGCGCGCCGACGCCATATTCGCGCAAGCGGCGCGGCATGCGCTGCTCGACGTTCTCGCCCTTGCGGAGCAGAAGATCCGACACGACGGTCGCGGTCGTATCGCGGATGAGCACGACGACGCCGCGCCCCTCCTCCGAAATGATGTTCATTGCATCCTTCAGCATGTCCGAGCGGCCGCCCGACGCGCCGAGAATGTCGTCGAACACGTTCATCGCATGCATGCGCACGAGCACGGGTTCGGGCGTCGAGATGTCGCCCTTCACCAGCGCGATGTGCTCGGCATATTCGACGGTGTTCAGATAGACCATCATCTTGAACTCGCCGCCGAACTTGCTCTCCAGCTCGGTTTCGATGGCGCGATGGATGAAGTGGTCGTAGCGGCGGCGATAGGAGATGAGATCGGCGATGGTCGCGATCTTGAGCCCATGCAGCTGCGCGAACTGCACCAGATCGGGCAGACGCGCCATGGTGCCGTCATCGTTCATGATCTCGCAGATGACGCCCGAGGGATAAAGCCCGGCGAGACGCGCAATATCGACCGCGGCCTCGGTATGGCCCGCGCGGACGAGCACGCCGCCATCCTTGGCGACCAGCGGGAAAACATGGCCCGGCGACACGATGTCGTTCTGGCCCTTTGTCGGGTCGATGGCGACCGAAACCGTATGCGCGCGGTCATGCGCGGAAATGCCGGTCGAGATGCCTTCGCGCGCCTCGATGGAGACGGTGAAAGCCGTCTGGTTGCGCGATTGGTTGTTCGACGACATGAACTGCAGGTTGAGCTGCTTCGCACGGTCGTTCGTGAGCGAGAGGCAGATCAGGCCGCGGCCGTATTTCGCCATGAAGTTGACGGCCTCAGGCGTACACATCTGGGCGGGGATGACGAGATCGCCTTCGTTTTCACGATCCTCGGCATCGACAAGAATGAACATCTTGCCGTTGCGGGCATCCTCGATCACCTCTTCGATGGGCGACAGGTATTCCTTGTACACGGGTGTCAGTCCTTTTCTGCGAGCCGGGCCACATACCGCGCCAGCATGTCGATTTCAAGATTTACGGAATTTCCGGCCTTTGCCTGCCCCCAGGTGGTAACGGACTGGGTATGGGGAATGATGTTGACGCCGAAACGCGCCCTCATTTCGCCATCGACCTTGACGTCGTTCACCTCATTGACGGTGAGCGACGTGCCGTCGATCGTCACCGAGCCTTTGGGGGCAATGAATTTGCGCAACACCGCAGGCGCCTCGAAGGTGAAGCGCAGGGAGTCGCCTTCAGATCTCACATCGACGATCTTGCCGACGCCGTCGACATGTCCGCTGACGATATGGCCGCCGAGCTCATCGCCCGCCTTGAGCGCGCGTTCGAGATTGATCGCCGTGCCCTGCTTCCAGCTTCCAAGCGTCGTGCAGCCGAGCGTTTCACCCGAGGCATCGACCGCGAACCAGTTGCGCTGCGCGCCGCGCCCTTTTTCAATCACGGTCAGGCAGCAGCCCGAGCAGGCGATGGACGCGCCCAGAGCAATCGTGTTGGGGTCGTAGCTCGTCTCGATGACGAAGCGCGTGTCGCCGCGCGTTTCGACGGATTCGATCCGCCCGACATCGGTGATGATTCCCGTGAACATTCAGCCTCGCACCACATAGCTTGAAAGAGTGTCTTCGCCGAGGATGACGGTTCGCGTCAGAGTCAGCGACGGCGCCTTGTCGAGCAGATCGACGCCAAGCGGCGCGATGCCGGAATAACCGTCGCCCCCGATGATGCGCGAGGCGCGGAACCACTCGACGCGATCGACGAGACGCGCCGAAATGAGCGAGGCCGCAAGCCGCGCGCCGCCCTCGACCAGAAGCCGCGTCACCCCTCGCTCCACGAGACGGCGCATCGCCATCTTCATATCCATCAATCCATCCGCACCCGGATCGACATCGATCAGCTCGGCGCCACAATTGGTAAAGGCCGCGCGCCGCGCGGAGTCGCCGCCCGGCAGCGTCAAGATCCAGAGCGGAATCTTCTTCGCGTCGCGCACCAGATTCGTGGTGAGCGGCAGGCGCAGACGCCCATCCGCCACAATGCGCACCGGCGACTGCCCTCCAAGGCCCGGCAGACGGCAGGTCAGCTCGGGATCGTCGACGATCGCCGTGGCGCTGCCGATCATGATCGCGTCATGCGTCGCGCGGAGATAATGGCCGCGGGCGCGAGCGCCCTCGCCCGTGATCCAGCGGCTCTGTCCGCCATGCGTCGCCGTCTTGCCGTCGGCGGAGGTGGCAAGCTTCAGAGTCACCAGCGGGCGCTCTTCGGTGATCTTCTGGAAGAACCCCTGATTGAGATCGCGGGCTTCCGCCTCGCACACATCCTCGACCACCTCGATGCCCGCCTTGCGGAGCATGTCATAGCCCTTGCCCGCAACGCGGGGGTCGGGATCGGACACGGCACCCACGACGCGGGCAATCCCGGCGGCGATCAGCGCTTCGGCGCAGGGCGGGGTCTTGCCATGATGGGCGCAGGGCTCAAGCGTGACATAGGCGGTGGCGCCCCTCGCCGCTTCTCCGGCGCGCGCCAGGGCCTCGGTCTCCGCGTGGGGCCTGCCGCCCTTCTGGGTCCAGCCGCGCCCCACCACGATGCCGTCCTTGACGATGACACAGCCGACGGCGGGATTGGGCGCAACGATGCCGAGACCGCGAGCCGCGATGCTCAGCGCCATCTTCATGAAATCGGTGTCTGTTGCCTTGTTCGAGGCTTTCGCCATCTCGCATCCCAATCTGTCTGTTGGGGCGAGATCGGTCAGCGGTCGTCGTCGACCTCGTCCCGGCCCGGGCCGCTCAGTTCGCCCAGAAACTCCTCGAAATCCTTCGCCTCGTGGAAATTCTTGTAGACCGAAGCGAAGCGGACATATGCGACGGCGTCAATGGAGCTCAGGCCTTCCATCACGAGCCGCCCGACAACCGAGGACGGAATCTCGCTTTCGCCCATGCTTTCGAGCCGGCGCACAATGCCGCTCACCATACGCTCCACGCGCTCCTGCTCAACTGGGCGTTTGCGCATCGCGATTTGCACGGAACGCATGAGTTTGTCGCGGTCGAAGGGCACCCGGCGGCCGCTGGCCTTGATAATGGTCAGTTCGCGCAGCTGGACCCGCTCGAAAGTGGTGAACCGGCCGCCGCAAGCGGTGCAGAAGCGCCGCCTCCGGATGGAGGTATTGTCCTCGGTCGGACGCGAGTCCTTGACCTGCGTATCTTCATTTCCGCAATACGGACAACGCATCCCCTCAGACCCCCGCCATTTTCATCGAACAGACCTCAAATCGCCGCCTCGAGACGCCCTGTTTCGGGCCGCCCCCTACTTCGGACCACCATAGATCGGGAACTGCTTGCAGAGACCGAGCACGCGTTCGCGCACCGAAGCCTCGACCTGCGCGTTCCCCTCTTCGCCATTCTGCGCCAGGCCCGTCAGGACCTCCGTGATGAGCTTGCCGACCTGCTGGAACTCGGCCACGCCGAAGCCGCGCGTCGTGCCCGCAGGCGTTCCGAGGCGCACGCCAGAAGTGATGGTCGGCTTTTCCGGATCGAAAGGAATGCCGTTCTTGTTGCAGGTGATGCTGGCCCGCTCCAGCGCCGCCTCGGCAACCTTGCCGGTGAGGCTCTTCGGACGCAAGTCGACAAGCATCAGATGCGTATCGGTGCCGCCAGAAACGATGGCGAAGCCCGCCTCCGCCAGCGTCGCGGCGAGCGCACGGGCATTGTCCACGACCGACTGCGCATAGACTTTGAAGCCCGGACGCAGCGCCTCGCCGAAGGCGACCGCCTTGCCCGCGATCACATGCATCAGCGGGCCACCCTGAATGCCGGGGAAGATCGCCGAGTTGATCTTCTTGCCGATATCCTCATTGTTCGAAAGGATCATGCCGCCGCGCGGACCGCGCAGTGTCTTGTGAGTCGTCGTCGTGACCACGTCGGCGTAAGGCAGCGGGCTCGGATGGACGCCGCCCGCGACGAGGCCCGCGAAATGCGCCATGTCGACCATCAGCAGCGCGCCGACGCTATCGGCGATGGCGCGGAACGCTTTGAAGTCGATGATGCGCGGATAGGCCGAACCGCCTGCAATGATGAGCTTCGGCTGGTGCTTCTTCGCCAGATCCTCGACCTCGTTGAGGTCGATCTGATGATCCTGCTGGCGCACACCATACTGCACGGCGTTGAACCACTTGCCCGACTGGTTGGGCGCGGCGCCATGCGTGAGATGGCCGCCTGCCGCAAGGCTCATGCCCATGATCGTCTCGCCCGGCTTCAGCAGCGCCATCATGACGCCCTGGTTGGCCTGCGAGCCCGAATTGGGCTGCACGTTCACAAAGGCGCAGTCGAAGAGTTTCTTCGCGCGCTCGATGGCGAGATTTTCGGCGATGTCGACGAATTCGCAACCGCCGTAATAGCGGCGACCGGGATAACCCTCGGCGTATTTATTCGTCATGATCGAACCCTGCGCTTCAAGCACAGCGCGGGAAACGATGTTCTCCGACGCGATCAATTCGATCTGCGTCTGCTGGCGTTCGAGTTCGAGTTCGATGGCGCGAAGAATATCCGGATCGCTCTCCGCAAGGCTGTCGTTGAAGAAACCGGCAGGTACTGCCTGCCCAGTTGCCGCATTGCTCGATGACATCGATTGAACCTTGTTCGTCGGAAATATTGAACCAGACGGTTATTGGGACTGCCGGCTCGGATGGCCCAATACTGGACACCGAGCCCGAAACATATTCCGCCCCGCCTCAGCGCGCGTGATACCACATATCGTCCCCTGAAGCCAACGCGCTACATGATCGACGACCCGCGCGTTTCGACGCCGGCCCCGGCATAATCGGCCGGAGGGAGAAAAAGGCAAATTACCGCAATGAAGTGCGGCGCCCGCACAATCCTCATCCGTTTGTATTCAAATTCATAACATAATTATTGTGTCTATACCTGCTTCCGAAGCGGATTTTAGTAGCACTGACCTCCAAAATGGCACCACCAGACCTTGATCTCTACAGACCCAGCGAGATAAAAAGATTCTACTATTCTGTACTGGGATTCGGTCGATGGCGGTGACCGCCACGAAGGAAGAGGCAGCGGGATGACGGGCGACAGCAAGACCAAGATCGATGTGTCCTCAATGGGCCTTCTGGGCCTCGCGAGCGATATCGTCGCTGCCTATCTGAGCAAGAATGTGATCCCGGCAAATGACCTGCCGAGTCTTATCCGCACGGTCCACGCCACCCTGTCGGATCTGGAGCAGGGCAAGGCGCAAGGAGCGCCGCAGGAGCTTACGCCCGCCGTGCCGATCAAGAAGTCGGTCGCGCCCGACTACATCGTCTGCCTCGAAGACGGCAAGAAGCTGAAGATGCTGAAGCGGTATCTCCGCTCGCAATACGGCATGTCGCCGGAGGAATATCGGGCGCGGTGGAACCTGCCGCTCGACTATCCGATGGTCGCGCCGAATTATGCCGCGCAGCGTTCGCGCCTCGCCAAGCAGATCGGCCTCGGCCGCGCCAGCGCTCCCGGTGCACGCGGCCGCAAGCGCAAGTAATCGCGCCGGTGGACGCCCGCCTCTAGACGACGATTCCGCCGCGCCCACCCCCGGCATCTCCCGGTTTCTTCGGCGAGGCAACCGCACTGCCTTCGCGTAATATCTTCTGCTGCAATTTCTGAAGCGCGAGCCGCTCGAGATCGCGCTGAGGCGCGCCAATGGGACCGAGCACGGAAGATTCCGCGCCTGTCGCGCAATCGACCGCCGTCACCTTCACGCTGGAGCCGAGCGGCGTATATTCGAAAATCACTTCGCGGGGTCCGCCCGGCTGAACGCCGGGCGTCGAGGGCCGGTCGGATTTGCCGTCAGGCGGCACGCCGGATATTCCGCCGCGTCCAGACCTGATCGAGCGCCTTCACCAGGTCGTCCATCATTTCATCCGTGTGGACCGGGCAAGGCGTGAAGCGCAGCCGCTCCGTGCCGCGCGGCACGGTCGGATAGTTGATGGGCTGCACATAGATGTCGTGGTCGTTCAGCAGATCATCGCTCACCTGCTTGCAGATGACCGGATCGCCGACAAACACCGGCACGATATGGCTTTCGCACATCATCACGGGCAGGCCCGCAGCGGCGAGCTTCGCGCGCAGCGTGGCGGCGCGTTCCTGATGACGCTCGCGTTCCGCATTGCTCGCCTTGAGGTGACGCACAGAGGCGAGGACACCCGCGACGAGGACCGGCGAAAGCGACGTCGAGAAGATGAAGCCCGGCGCATAGGAACGCACGACATCGACCATCACCGAAGAACCGGCGATGTAGCCGCCCATGACGCCGAAGCCCTTGGCCAGCGTACCCTCGATGATGTCAACCTTGTCGAGCACGCCGTCGCGCTCGGCAATGCCGCCGCCGCGCGGGCCGTAGAGGCCAACCGCATGCACTTCGTCGAGATAGGTCAACGCGCCGTATTTATGCGCGAGATCACAAATCTCGCCGATCGGCGCAATGTCGCCATCCATCGAATAAACGGACTCGAAGGCCACGATCTTCGGCTGCTCGGGATCGATATCCTTCAACAGCTGTTCGAGATGCGCGAGGTCGTTGTGCTTCCAGAGGCGCTTCGGACCGCCGCCGCGCTTGATGCCCTCGATCATGGAGGCGTGGTTCATCGCGTCGGAGATGATGACGCAATCGCCGAGAATGCGCGCCAGCGTTGAAAGCGTCGCGTCGTTCGCAGCATAGCCTGAGGTGAAAAGAAGCGAGGCTTCCTTCTGGTGAAGGTCGGCAAGCTCGGCTTCGAGGTCGACATGGTAATGCGTGGTGCCGGAGATGTTCCGTGTGCCGCCTGAACCTGCGCCGCATTCGTCGATGGCGCGGTGCATGGCATCGAGCACCGCCGGATGCTGGCCCATGCCCAGATAGTCGTTGGAGCACCAGACGATGATCTCACGCGCGCCTTCGGCCGTGTGAAACGTCGCGCGGGGGAAATCGCCGCGATGGCGTAGGATATCCGCAAAGACGCGGTAGCGGCCTTCGTCCTTCACGGAGCGGAGCGCGTCGGCAAGCTTGGTCTGATAGTCCATGGCCGTAACCCTGTTCTTACTTCGGCCTTCGCAATGGCGAAAAGCAGGCCTCAGGCCCGCTTTCGTCTTGTTGTGCCCCATTTAGTAACACACATTATCGTTCCGAGGCAGTAATGAGCTGCCACGAATTGTCGCATTAACTTCACTGCGGCAACATCAGGGTTATTACGAGGTCCAAAGCCCTCTTTCAACAAGAACCGCTTTGAGAACCGCAGGCCGGTCGGTCATCAGCCCGTCCACGCCAAGGTCGATCAGCCGGTTCATTTCGGCAGGCTCGTCGATGGTCCAGACATGGACCTGAAGTCCCAATTCATGTGCCCGTGCGATCAGCGTCCCGTCCGCGAGGGGAATGCCGTGGTTGCTGACGGGGATCTGGGCGCAGCCCCCGGCGAACCGCCCCCAGAGGAAGCCCGCCCCGCCGCTCCAGCTTGAGAGCCTGAGGCGTAACGTGTCCATGCGGCCAAGGCCCGTGCATAGCCGCGGCCCCACGGCCTCCCTGATGGCGCGAGTGCGGGCGCCGGAAAAAGAGGTAACGCACACGCGGTCGATCGCGCTGCCGGCCTTCAACGCGCGGATGAGCGGCGCCACGGCATTGTCGCGCTTGGGATCGATGTTGAGGCGCAGTTCGGGCCATGCGAGCAGCAATTCCTCCAGCCGTGGAATCGGTTCGCGGCCGGCAATGCGGACCTTGGCCACCTCCGCATAATCCATCTCCGCGATGATGCCTGCGGAGTCGGTCACGCGATCGAGTTCGTCGTCGTGAAAGGCGAGCAACACGCCGTCGCGCGTGGCATGGACATCGGTCTCGACATAGCGGTAGCCGAGATCGACCGCGCCCTGAAAGGCGGGCATGGTGTTTTCGGGCCAGTCCCCCGCGCCGCCGCGATGGGCGAAGGCGAGAAATCCGTCATGCTCCAGATAAGGAAATTTTGCAGGCCGTCCTGACGACATTCCCCCTCCAATGACCCGTCCGTCCGGTGAGTCGGCATCAAGTCTAGACTAATCGGGGAGCCCGCTCTGCTTCGCGTCGCGGCGATAGACATCGCTGCGGAAGTTTACCGCGCCGTCGCCACCAACCCAGGCGGTCAGATAGAGCATGTAGATCGGCACGGGCGCCGTCAGCGCGGCCTCCACATGCTCGCCGCCAGAAATGGCCGCGTCAATGCGGGCCCGGCTCCAGTCTCCTGTCCCCGCGAGAAGCCAGGCGGCGAGGTCCCGTACCCCTTCCACCCGGACGCAGCCCGAACTGAAATTGCGCTCGCCCCGGCTGAAAAGCGATTTCACAGGCGTGTCGTGGAGATAGACGGAATAGGGATTTGGAAAATTGACCTTAACGGTTCCGAGCGAATTGAGCCTGCTCGGGTCCTGACGCAGACGATAGCGCGAGGTGACCGCTGGCGACGACCAGTCGACGCCGGTGGGGCCCACTTCCCGCTCGGCGCCATTCGACCACTTCAGAACGCGAATGCCCATGCGCTCCAGGAAGCGCGGATCGGCCTTGATCTTCGGAAGCAGATCCTTCACCGCAATCGATTGCGGCACGTTCCAGTAGGGATTGAGCGTCACGGAATTGATGCGACTCGAATATTCCGGTGTCTGACGATCTTCCTTGCCGACGATGACGCGCTTGCGCAGCGCGATGCGGCCGCTCTCCACGGCCTCGACTTCCTGTCCAGCGATATTGACGAACACATATCGCCGTCCGAGCCTCGGCGCGGCCTCATTGAGGCGCTGGAGGTTGACCTCAAGCTGGCGGATGCGCATAGCGACGGGAACATTCATCGCAGCGATGGTCGCATGGCCCGCCGTCCCGTCCGGCGGCAATCCGTGGCGCAGCTGAAAACGGCGAAGCCCCTCGACCAGACGCCGGTCGAACAATGACGGCTCGCCGCCGCCCTCCTCCATGTCGCCGGTCGCGATCAGGCGCTTGCGGATCAGCGCCACGCGGGCATCGCGCACGCCTTCTTCGAGGCGCTCGCCATCGGGAACGCGCGCCCAGCCACCCTGCTTCGCGATCTGCTTGTAAGCCGCTATGGCGCGGACGACCGGCCAGAAGCCCTCATCGCCAAGGGTCGGGACATTCGATTGGGCCTGGGGCTCCGCAGGCGCCTCCGCGCCGGCATTGGGTGCCCAAGGGTCGATCCATTGCGGCTCGCCTGCGCCCGAGGCAGAGGCAGGCGTTCCGGCACAGGCAAAAATCGCCAGCAGCGGCAGAACGCAAAAGCCCCCGATCTTTCTGAACAACCTCAATGCCGACGCTCCGATTAACCAGTTTGACCCGCGGAGTGCGACTTTGAGACACTGGAAGCCCCAAAAACGACTACAGCGCGCCTTGGTTCGAGGCGCGCTGCAAAAGCCGTGCTGGTCCGCCTGCCTTTAGAGGCGGTAGCGGATCTGGTCCGTCCAGAAGCGTTCGAGCTTGTGAAGCGTCGAATTGATGAGCTTCAGCTCCGCGATGCTGATGTCGCCCACTTCGGCGACCGAGCGGCAATGCTTGTTGTAGAGCTCGTCGATGGACTTGCAGATGGCGCGGCCCTTGTCCGTCAGGCGGACGCGCACCGAGCGGCGGTCCAGCCGCGAGCGCTGATGGCTGATGTAACCGGCCTCGACGAGCTTCTTTAAATTGTAGGACACGTTGGAGCCGAGATAATGACCGCGCGTGCGCAGCTCGCCCGCCGTCATTTCCGCGTCACCGATGTTGAAGAGCAGCAGCGCCTGGACGCTGTTGATCTCAGAGCATCCGATCCGATCCAGTTCATCCTTGATCACATCGAGAAGGCGGCGATGCAGACGCTCGACATAGGTAAGCGCCTCCAGATAGGCGGGTTTGCTCGCCACATTGTCATTGGGCGCGATCGCCATGCTGGCTTGGGTCGTCGTCATAGCCATGGATTTGGCCTCTCAACAGCAGGTAAATTGGAGCAGGAGCCGAAAAATGACCCCGTTAAGGACCAAACATATCCAGCAGCGTCCTAACGACTGGTTTAAACCCTCGCCAAATTGGCCGAAAACTTCTCCCATATAGACCCTAGTGCCTATATGTGCTCTTGGGCCGCAACATTGGCCATTGAGCAGGCTTGTCGAGGCCAAGGTTACGGCGGTATGAGTTTCGCCCATGAAAACATCACCTCGCTCCGCCGCCTATCCCGCCATCCGCATGCGCCGCAACCGCAAGGCGGACTGGTCACGCCGCCTCGTCTCCGAGAACAGCCTCTCGGCGAACGACCTGATCTGGCCGCTTTTCCTCGTCGAAGGCACGTCGAAGCGCGAAGCCATCCCCTCGATGCCCGGCGTCGAGCGGCTCTCGGTCGATGAGTCGGTGCGCGCGGCTGAAGAGGCGGTCTCGCTCGGCATTCCGGTGATCGCCCTCTTCCCACATACGCCGATGGAAAAGCGCGACCCTATGGGCTCGCTCGCGACCGATCCGGACAATCTGGTCTGTCAGGCGACGCGGGCAATCAAAAAGGCCTTCCCGCAGATCGGCGTGCTCTGCGACGCGGCGCTCGATCCCTTCACCAGCCACGGCCATGACGGGCTCATGGATGGCGACCGCATCCTCAACGACGAGACGGTCGAGGCGCTGATCAGGCAGTCGCTCATTCAGGTGGAAGCGGGCTGCGACATTATCGCGCCCTCCGATATGATGGACGGGCGCATCGGCGCAATTCGCACTGCGCTCGAAAATGCCGGACATACCGACACGCAGATCATGTCCTATGCGGCGAAATACGCTTCGGCTTTCTACGGCCCCTTCCGCGACGCCATCGGCTCGTCGGGCGCCCTCAAGGGCGACAAGCGCACCTATCAGATGGACCCCGCCAATACCGATGAGGCCCTGCGCGAAGTCGCGCTCGACATCGCCGAGGGCGCGGACATGGTCATGGTGAAGCCGGGCATGCCCTATCTCGACGTGCTCCACCGCGTGAAGCAGGAGTTCGGCCTGCCGACCTTCGCCTATCAGGTGTCGGGCGAATACGCGATGCTCGCCGGAGCGATCCAGAACGGATGGCTCGACCGCGACCGAGTGATCCTTGAAAGCCTGCTGGCCTTCAAGCGCGCGGGCGCAGACGGCGTTCTCACCTACTTCGCGCCTGCCGCCGCAAGGCTGCTGCAGCAGCGCTGAGCGCAGCGAGCACCCGCTTAAAGCTTGATCATCTTTCGGCGCCGCCTGCCCGTTTTGCGGCAGGCCGATACCGGCTTGCGCCCTGAAGATGGCGGCTCCGCCTCACATCTTTTCTTGCATGCAATTTGCATCGTGCCGCCCGTATTTCGATCAGGCGCAGGCGAGGCATTTTCATGAATATCGTACAGACCGGAAACGGCATCAGGAATTTCACCGACACAGGCCTTACCGCCCGCAAGGTCGACTTCACTGAAATTCCGCAGATCGATTTCGCCCCGATGGCGAGCGATGACATTGCCGACCGTCTGAAAGTCGCCGCCGAGTTGAAGGACGCCTGCATGAATGTCGGCTTCTTCTACCTCAAGAATCACGGCGTTCCGCAGGAGGTAATCGACGCGACCTTCGACGCCGCGAAGCGCTTCTTCGCGGCGCCGTTCGAAGAGAAGATGCGCATCCATATCCGCAAGTCGACCAATCATCGCGGCTATGGACCGCTGCTCGAGGAAAATACCGACCCGACCGCCAAGGGCGACCTGCACGAAGCCTTCGACCTTTCGCTCGACATTCCCGCAGACGACGCGGAAGTTCTCGCGAGCCATACGCTGCACGGGCCGAATGTCTGGCCGGAAAACATGCCCGAATTCCGCGAGCCGTTGACGCGCTATTACGGCGAGATGATCCTGCTCGGCCGTCGCATCTTCCAGGCCTTCGCGCTCGCACTTGAACTCGATGAAAATTTCTTCGCGCCAAAGATCAAGCGCCCCGGCAGCTCGATGCGCGTTCTCTACTACCCGCCGCAAGAAGGCATCATCGACGAGAAGCAGATCGGCATCGGCGCGCATTCCGACTATGAATGCTTCACCATCCTCGCTCAGGGCGGCGATGTCGAAGCGTTGCAGGTTCTGAACGCGAGCGGTGAGTGGATTTCCGCACCGCCCATCCCCGGCGCCTTCGTCGTCAATATCGGCGATCAGATGGCGCGTTGGTCAAACGATCTCTTCAAGTCGACGCTCCATCGCGTCATCAATCGAAGCGGGCGCGAGCGCTATTCGATTCCCTTCTTCTACGGCTGCGACTACGCGACGGTCCTGACGCCTCTGCCCAACTGCGTCGACGAGAAGCACCCCGCCAAATACGAACCCGTGACAGCTTATGAATATGTCTCGGGCCGCTTCGCGGAAACTTACGGCTACTTCAAGAAAGAGGAATCCTGAGCGTAGTCAGGCAAGCCCCGCCAATTGCAGCGACGCCGTGCCGTGAAGCAACGCAAGTCCGCCGGACTCATCAACGAGTTCGGCGATATTCGCGACTTCGTCCCGCCGCTTCGCGGCTGACGCGCGGTCGTTGAGCGTTCCAAACATCAAAGTGTAGCGGCCCGGAAAATCGCCAGCGAAAGCGAGAAAGGCATCGCGCCTCGCTCTTGCGCCTTTTGCGTTCTCCAGGTCCGCAATCAGCATTTCGAAGCCTTCCAGCGCGACGGCCCCAAGAAGCGCGTCGAGATTGGCAAAATGCCGGTAGGGTGCGGCTTCCGAAACGCCGGCCCGCCGGGCCGCTGCGCGAAGCGTCAGTGCTTCGGGCCCGCGAATATCGATCAGCGTTATCGCGGCTTCGAGCAACGCATGCCTGAGATCACCGTGGTGATATTGGGTTTTCTGTCCTCGCAGCCTTGTGCGCATCGTCCGCGTTCCTCATTTGTGCACACGCTCGATATGTTATCGGCGTTAACATATATCACATGTATGAAAAAGAACGGCACAAGAACTTCTGACAGTTCAAAGACTATCCTGATGCCCGTCTATGAGGACAACGGTGTCCGTATAGAAACCATTGAATGAGGTTTGCATTCCTATCGAATAGGCGCCCATGCGTCGGAACTCGATCCAGTCGCCCTCGGCAATTCCGTCAGGCAATTCGAACTCGACCTTGAAGACATCGAGGCTGTCGCAGGTCGGACCGAAGATGCGATAGCTTTTTTCCTCTCCGGTCACGGGAACGCATACCCCGTCGCGGCGGCGTAGCGCGCGAACCGGCGGCTTCAGCGGCCCAAGCTGAATCTCCGCGAGGCACCCATAGATGCCGTCATTGATGTAGAGATCGCGCCCCTTGCGCAACTGTACCTGCGCAAGGACCGAGCACCCGTCGGCGACAAGCGCGCGGCCGGGCTCGGCATAAAGCGGCATGCCGAGCTTCAACTCATCGCGCGCCGCTCTGATGACCGAGAAGAACGCGTCGATCGGCGGAACGGGATCGCCATATTCGGCGGGATAACCGCCGCCGATATCGAGATATTCGATCGGCACATCGGCGCGTCGCGCTATGTCCGCCGCTTCCGTCATGGCGACGCGATAGGCTTCGGGATCCGGGCACTGGCTGCCGACATGAAAGGCTATGGCCGTGCGAGAACCGCGCCGGCTCGCCTCCTGCAGGAGCGCCACAGCCTCGTCGGGCGCGGCGCCGAATTTCGACGAGAGGTTATAGACCGCCGCTCCCTTGGGCGTTGCGATGCGCACCTCGACCGTGATGTCGGTGCCCACGACCTCGTGGAGCTTGTTCAACTCATCAATGTGATCGACCACATAATGGCCGAGCCCATATATCTCCCACGCCGCTTCCAGCGCGCCGCGGCTTTTCACCGGATGGTTGAAATAGCAATGCGCGTCCGCAAACAGCTCTGAGACCTTCGCGATCTCGGGAAGGGACGCCGTATCAAAATGCCGAACACCCACCTGATAGAGCGCGCGGAGCACATGCGGATCGGGATTGCACTTGACCGCGTAGAGAACCGTGCCCGGAAAGCCGTCGAGAAAAGTTCGCGCGCGGTCCTTGAGAATCTCGGGAAAGACCATGAACACGGGATAGGAAGGGTTCAGCCGTTCGATGACTTCGGCAACGGAACGAAACCTGGTCTCTTTCACGTGTTGGTCCTTTCGATCAACGTCTCACTTCTGCAAGCGCGCAATCAGGCTCGATGTGTCCCAGCGATTGCCGCCCATCGTCTGCACTTCCGCATAAAACTGATCGACCAGCGCGGTGATGGGGAGATGCGCTCCGTTCACCCGCGCCTCGTCGAGGCAGATCGCGAGATCCTTGCGCATCCAGTCCACGGCGAAGCCGTGATTGAATTCACCGGCTATCATCGTCTTGTAACGGTTTTCCATTTGCCAGGACTGCGCCGCACCCTTTGAGATGACATCGACGACAGCTTCGGGATCGAGCCCCGCCTTCATCGCGAAATGGATACCTTCCGAAAGCGCCTCGACGAGCCCCGCGATGCAGATCTGGTTCACCATTTTGGTAAGCTGTCCGGCGCCCGCCGGGCCCATCAGCCGCACGGCGCGGGCATAGGCCGCAATGATCGGCTCGGCCGCCGCATAGCTTGCCTGATCGCCGCCCGCCATGACCGTGAGAGCGCCGTTTTGGGCGCCTGCCTGCCCGCCCGACACCGGCGCATCCACGAAGCCGAGGCCGCGTTCCCGCGCCGCCGCGTCGAGTTCGCGGGCAAGCTCCGCCGAAGCGGTGGTGTGGTCGATGAAGATCGCTCCGCGCTCCATCGCGCCGAACGCGCCCTGCTCGCCCGTCGACACCTGACGCGCATCGTCGTCATTTCCGACGCAGGCGAATACGAAGCGGGCGCCTTTGGCGGCTTCGGCTGGCGTTGCGGCGGCGCGCCCGCCATGCTCCGCCGCCCATCTGGCAGCTCTTTCCGCTGTCCGGTTATAGACCGTCACCTCGTGACCGGCCTTTGCCAGATGCCCCGCCATGGGATAACCCATGACGCCAAGCCCCAGGAACGCTACTTTCTCCGCCATTATCGCCTCGCCTTGCCCGCAATCATAACCTTGCCCTGTTTTAGCAGGCAGGGACCGGAATTCAAACTCGCCTCAGGCGCGGTATTAATCCGTAAGCGGATCGTCTACTTCACCTCGCCCTCGGCGGCAATGCGCCCGGCCTTGCAGAGCGTCGAGGATTCGGTGCCGCATTCGGCATAATACAGGCGGACGACGGAGCCCTCCGCCGTGAGATCGTAGCAATCCTTCGTGCCGTAATTGACGATGTCCGACTGGTGACACCAGCGGTCGCCCTCGACCCACCAACGCCCCTCGCCGCTCTCGTTCCGCGTCGAGGAATATTGGCTGTGATAGGTCTGGAAGTAGTAATGCGTCAGCGTCACCTTGCTGGTGCCATCCGCATGAAGCTCAATCACCGTGTTGATGAGGCGATTGCTTCCCTGCTGATCGAGACGACCCATCTCAAGGTGAAATTCCCGCCCGCCCATGCGGGTGCGAATATCGTTGCCGGTGAGCGCGACGCCCTTATGCGCCGGTATGGGATCGAGAACATCGGCCGCAGCGGGCGCGACGGGCATGATTCCTGCCCCCGTGAGCCCTTCTTTCGGCTTCTCGACCGGCTTTTCAACGACCTTGGGCGGCCTTGGGCGGGCGGCCTTGCGAACCGGCTTTGGCTGCGGCTTCGGCTCCACCTTGGGCGGCGGCGGCAATTCCTTCGGCTTCGGCGTGGGGAAGATCGTTACCGCAACGAGATGCTGCGCCTGCGGCAACAGATCGTCTTCCGACGTCACGATGAAATAAACCGGCACATGAACCAGCAACGCAAGCGCCAGCCCCCAATAGCGCAAACGGCTGCGGGTCGGACGCGTCCAGCCCCAACCTGAGAATGCCGCATTACCAGAATCGATCGAAACCATAGGCTCGCCCTGCGCCGCCTGCACGGCGCAACCTCCCTCTCTGGCCGGGACTGGCTTAGGCGGGAACGGCGGCTCCTCCCCGTAACCTCGCTTTCCCCTCGTGACGTTTTTCTATCGCGAGGGCATCCCTTTTTAGTAAATTGATATTACGAAACCACCGGGGGCGTGGCACGTCAAGCTGCGGATCGCATCCGGTAAGAATTTAAAACAGGCAGAAAAATGCCGTGTAATCCGGATACGGATTTGTTGGGGGGAACGACGCAAAATGGCAACGCACAGCGGAGACGGCCGCAACGTCGCGAGCAGTCCGCCTTCAGACGAAGAACTCGAAACCCGACTGTCGCCGCAATATTTCCTGAACCTCATCACCGAAGTGGGTGCCCTGCTCGCAAGGCTCTACGACCGGCGCAGCGGCCTGAGCAGGAACCAGACGCAGATCATCACCTCGCTCTTGCAGCATGACGGGCAGACACAGACCGACCTGGCGCATGAGCTTCACATCCACAAGGTCTCGGTCGGCATTTATGTGAATGAGCTGGAAGCGATCGGCCTTGTCGAGCGCCGGGCGCATCCGACCGACCGCCGCGCCAAGTGCATTTACCTGACGCCGTTGCTCCATGCGCACAAGCATCTGGGCCTCGCGCATTACGCGGACATTCACAATGCGGCAATCGACGGCATTGCGCGGAAGGAATACCTGACCATGCTGAATTGCATCGCGCTCATGCGCGGCAATTTAGCCAGCGTCGACAGTCAGGACGAGGCCGAGGGCCGGATGCCTCAGGGTGTGCCTTCGGCAAGACCCTGATAGCTGCCCCGGTGATAAAGCAGCGGACGGCCATCCTCCGAATATTCGAAGTGCAGGACGCGGCCGATGAAGATGATGTGGTCGCCGCCGTCATGCCGCGCCTCGACGCTGCATTCGAAATGCGCCAGCGCATCCTCAAGCGCCGGGCAGCCGTTGAAGACGCCGGTGCGAACCGCCAGCCCCTCAAGGCTGTGATCGCCCTGCTTCGCAAGGCGGCTCGAAATGTCGCGATGGTCTTCGCGCAGCACATTGACGGTGAAGCTCGTCACCGCCTCGAAGACCGGCAGCGTGTCCGACTTGCGGTCGAGGCTCCAGAGCACCAGAGGCGGATCGAGGGAGACGGAAGAAAAGGAATTCACCGTGATTCCGATGGGCGGGCGACCTTCGAGCTGCGTCGTGATCACCGCCACGCCGGTCGTGAAGCAACCCAGCGCATTGCGGAACTTGCGAGTGTCATGCGTCATTTGGGGCGATCTTCTCCCTGTGCCAACCCTCCGGGACGACCGCTTCACGCGGCTTCTGTCCAACGGACATTCGGTTAAATCCCAGTAAATCTGTCGGTGCAACCCGCAGCCCGCGCAAAACTGACGTTTTTTCTGCAAAACCGCCCGATTAAACCGGCTGTTAATCGCAAGCCCACATTATGCCCGTATTAGGGTGCGACAGGCCCCATTGTGGGGTCCATAAGAGAAAGTATCGGGCGCGATGAAGCTGCTCATCGGCATGTTTGTTGTTCTGGCCAGCGTCTTTGGCGGCTATCTCGCCAATGGCGGGCACATTGCCGTGCTCTTCCAGCCCTTCGAGCTTCTCATCATTCTCGGCGCCGCGATGGGCGGCTTCATCATCGGCAATCCGCCGGCGGTGCTCAAAGCCATGGGCGGCATGTTCGGCACGCTGTTCAAGGGCTCGCGCTACGACAAGGGCGCCTATCTGGAATTGCTCGGCCTTCAGTTCACGCTTTTCAAGCTCGCCAAGAGCAAGGGCAATCTCGCGCTTGAAGCGCATATCGAGAACCCTTCCGAATCCGCGATCTTTGCGCAGTTTCCTCGCTTCGCCTCCGACCACCACGCCGTCGAGTTCATGTGCGACTACCTGCGCATGATCACGCTCGGCACCGAGGTCGCGCATGAGCTTGAAGCGCTGATGGACGAAGAGCTCGAAACCCATCATCAGGAGCGCGAGCGCATCGTGATGAGCCTTCAGGCGCTCGCCGACGGCACGCCCGCCCTCGGCATCGTCGCGGCCGTGCTCGGCGTTATTCACACCATGGGCTCGATTACCGAGCCGCCGGAAGTTCTCGGCCATCTGATCGGCGGCGCTCTCGTCGGCACATTCCTCGGCGTTCTTTGCGCCTATGGTTTCTTCAGCCCGATGGCGCAGTCGCTGCGCAACATCTACGAATCCGAGTCGAAATATTATCTCTCCATGAAGGCCGGCCTTCTCGCGCATATGTCGGGCTACGCGCCCGCCGTCTCCATCGAGTTTGCCCGCAAGGCCCTCATGTCGGATGTGCGCCCGACCTTCCTCGAAGTCGAGCAGTCGACAGCCAATCTGCAACCCGCGGCGAGCTGAACGCGCGCACGTAACGGGAGGCCAGGATGGCCGCATCGAACGAACAGCCGATCATCATCAAACGGGTCAAGAAACAGACCCATGCCCATCACGGCGGCGCCTGGAAGATCGCCTATGCCGACTTCGTGACGGCAATGATGGCGTTCTTTCTGCTCATGTGGCTCATCAGCATGACGACGCCGGAGCAGAAGCAGGGCCTCGCCGATTATTTCGCGCCCGCAAGCGTAAGCCGCTCGACCAGCGGCGCGGGCGGTGTGCTTGGCGGCACGGCATTCGAGCTTGAAGGCGCTCGCATGGCGGGCTCCGCGCCACGCGTGGTCATGACGATCTCGACACCCGCCGCGCCGAAAAGTCCCGAAACCAACGACAAACGCACCGCCAGCGCGTCGAACGGCACGATGGAGTCCACCAACTCCACACAGTCCTCGCCCAGCCAGACGACGTCGAACGCCGCCGCTGCAGAGGCCAATTCGCGCGACGAAGAAAACTTCCGCAGCGCCGCCGAAAGCCTTCGTCAGGCGATGCAGGACGATCCGGATCTCGCCGAGCTTTCGAAGAACGTCATCATCGACGAAACGCCCGAGGGCCTGCGTGTGCAGATCGTCGATCAGGACGGACGCTCCATGTTCCCCTCCGGCCTTGCCGAGCCCTATGAACGGACGCGGAAGCTCATCGAGGCGGTCGGCAAGATCGTCATGAAGCTTCCGAACCGCATCAGCATTTCCGGCCACACGGACTCCACGCCCTTCGCAGGCACACCCGGCTATGGAAACTGGGAGCTCACATCCGACCGCGCCAATGCTGCCCGGCGGATTCTCGCCCGGCGGGGCCTGCCCAGCGATCGCATCTACCAGGTGGTCGGCAAGGCGGATTCCGAGCCACTCTTCCCCGAAGACCCGCACATGGCGGCAAACCGCCGTCTGTCGATCGTGCTGCTGCGCGAAGCCCCTGCCATGCCTGCCGGCTTCAAGCCCTGATCGAACCGGCCTTGCGGATGCCCGCTGCGTCGCCTATCTCAGAAAGGTCGGCTGAACAGGGAGCTTCAGGGCGTAATGAGCGACGAAAACAGTGTGGTCAGGCTGGAGCCCACCCAAACCGGCGCCCATGACTGGCCCAAGGGGACTTTCGACGGGATCATCACGGCCCGGGCGCTCGCCTATATCGCCGATCTTCTGGTGCTGCTGGTCATCATTACCGCCGCGATCATCGTCTTCGGCATCCTGGGCATCCTCACCTTCGGCCTTCTCTGGCCGGGCGCCGCGCTGACGCCGCTCATCACCCTCGCCTACTTTATCCTGAGCTTGGGCGGACCCAATTCCGCGACGCCGGGCATGCGTTGGCAGGGAATCGAGCTCAGGACGTGGGATGGACGGCGGCCCGGCTACATTCAGGCGGCGCTGCAGACGATCCTCTTCTATGTGACCGTCGGTATAAGCTGGGCCGTGGTGCTCATCGTGCCCTTCTTCAATGAGCGCCGCCGGGGCCTGCACGACTTCCTCTGCGGCACGATCGTCGTCCATCGCAGCACAATCTGAGGTCAGCATCGGGGCTCGTCATCTGCCGCCTTCCCCATTATCCTGAGTCCATCGGGGATCAGGCATTGGCGTACAAGGCTATCGGGACGCAGACGTGACAGAACATTTCGGCAACCGCTTTCCGCAGTTCTACATCACGACGCCACAGCCTTGCCCATATCTGCCCGGCCGCTACGAGAAGAAAGTCTTCACGCATCTTCTCGGCGAGAACGCCGTCGCGCTGAACAATGTGCTGACGCAGTCGGGCTTCCGCCGCAGCCAGAACATCGCCTATCGCCCGGCCTGCGACGGCTGCTCGGCCTGTGTTTCGGTGCGCATCGTGGTGGACGAGTTCGAGCCCAATCGCAGCTTCCGCCGTGTCCTCGCCCGCAATGAAGACCTCAGCGGCAACGAAATGCCCGCCCGCGCGACGCCCGAACAGTTTTCGCTGCTCCGCGCCTATCTCGATGAGCGTCACGCTGAAGGCGGCATGGCCGACATGACCTCGCTCGACTATGTGTCGATGATCGAGGACACGAACGTCATGACATCGGTCATCGAGTATCGCTCTTCGACCGCATCCGGCGAGGGCAAGCCGCCGCTCATCGCCGCCGCGCTCACCGACACGCTCGAAGACGGCCTCTCCATGGTCTACAGCTTTTTCGATACGAGCGTGGAGGAGCGCAGCCTCGGCACTTTCATGGTGCTCGACCATATCAGGCGGGCAAAGCGCAAGGGCCTTCCTTACGTCTATCTCGGCTATTGGGTCGCCGATTGCCGCAAGATGGCCTACAAGATGCGCTACCGTCCGCTGGAAGCATTGGGCATGAACGGCTGGGAACGCCATCCCGCCTGAGCCCGAATATACCCGAAGCCGGAAAAATAAAAGAAGCACCGGAGAAGAGATGACCGATCCGAAAACGCCGTCCGATCTCGGAAAGCGCATGATGAACATGTCCTTCGCGATGCTCGCCGCGATCGGGGTCATCGCCTATTTCATCTATACGGGCGCGGTGAAGCCCGACGAGCCCGTCACGCTGACGGTGACGACGGAACAGCCCGAAGCCTCCTCCGCCGACAAGCCCATCAAGCTCGATCTGACCGTCCGTCTCGAGAACAATACGGAGGAAGTGCAGGCGCTGACCGCGCCGACGCAATGCGACGTGTTCCGCTGGTTCCTGACCGATGACAAGAAGGAATTCGTGCAGTCGCAGGGCGACGACAAGGTCTGCGCGCAGGTTACCGTTTCGACCGCGCTAGCCGCGCGTCATGTCATGACCGAGAAGTTCCCGATCACGCTCGATCCGAAACGCGTTCACCCCGGCGACTACCGCTTCTTCGTCCGCTATTGGGGACATGAGGCAGACGTGGCCGTGACGATCCGCTGAAAAGCAAACGGCCCGGCACTGATGCCGGGCCGTTTTTCTTTCAAAGCGCGCCCTGGCGTATCACGCCGCGCCGAAACCGCCGCCGAACTTGTAGCCGGACGGATAACCCTTGGGCGGCAGGCGGCCTGCCTGCGCGCGCTGGCCGAGCCATTCCTTCAAATCGGCGAAGAGCCGTGCCCGCTCGGAGCGGTCATAGACAGTCAGTCCTTCCTTGAGATGGAAGCACTTGATGTCGCCAAGGCCGCCATCCTTGTATTTCTGCAGGCGAACGCCCTTGCCGCGCGTCATTTCGTTGACCTCGGCGAGCGGGAAAATCAGCAGCTTGCGGTTCTCACCCATCGCCGCGACGTGATCGCCCTTCACCACGACGCAGGCAACTGCCTCGTCGGTACCCGAGACATTGAGCACCTGCTTGCCCGCGCGGCGCATGGCCACCACTTCGTCTTCCGGCACGACGAAACCGTTGCCCTCATGCGAGGCGACCAGAAGCTTGCGGCCCGGCTGGTGAACGAAGAGCGCCACGATCTCGCGCCCCTCCTCCATGTCGATCAACAGGCGCAGCGGCTCGCCATGGCCGCGCCCACCCGGCAGCTTGTCGGCGGTGAGCGTGAAGAAACGCCCATCCGTCGCGAAGAGGATCAGCTTGTCCGTCGTTTCGGCATGGATGACGAAGCGCTCGCTGTCGCCTTCCTTGTATTTGATTTCGGTATCCGGCCCCACATGCCCTTTCATGGAGCGTATCCAGCCCTTGGCTGAACAGACGATCGTGATCGGCTCGCGCTCAATGATCGCTTCCGGCGGCACATAGGTCACGGCGGGCGGGTTCGAGAATGTCGAACGGCGGCGGCCAATAGCGGTCTTCGGACCGAAGGTCGCTTTCACTTCCTTGATCTCGTCCGCGATCTTCGTCCATTGAGCGTCTTCGGACTTGAGCAAACTCTTCAGCGCCTTCTGCTCGGCGGAGAGTTCCTTGTGCTCGGTGCGGATCTCCATTTCCTCGAGCTTGCGCAAGCTGCGCAGACGCATGTTGAGGATCGCTTCCGCCTGATTATCGGAGAGCTTGAAGGCCTTCATCAACTCGGCCTTGGGCTCATCCTCCTCACGGATGATGCGGATCACCTCATCAAGGTTGAGATAGGCGATCAGATAGCCTTCGAGCGCTTCGAGGCGCTTGGCGATCTTGTCGAGGCGGAAGGCCGAGCGGCGTTGCAGCACGACCTGGCGATGATCGAGCCACGCCTTGAGCGCATCGCGAAGGCTCATGACGCCGGGCACCTGCCCCGCCGAGAGCACGTTCATGTTGAGCGGAAAGCGCGTTTCGAGTTCCGTCGAACGGAAGAGCGACTCCATCAGATGATCGGCCTCGACCGTCTTGCTCTTCGGCACCAGCACGACGCGGATTTCCTCCGCCGACTCGTCGCGCACATCTTCCAGCAGCGGCAGCTTCTTGGCCATAAGAAGCTCGGCGAGCTTCTCGATCAGCTTTGACTTCTGCACCTGATAGGGAATTTCCGTAACGACGATCTGCCACATGCCGCGCGGCAGTTCCTCGATCTCCCAGCGCGCGCGCACGCGGAAGCCGCCGCGGCCCGTCGCATAGGCCTCCGCAATCGACTCCCGGCTTTCGACGATGATGCCGCCCGTCGGGAAATCGGGGCCGGGAACGAATTCGATGAGCTTCTCCGTCCGCGCATTGGGATGCTTGATGAGATGGAGCGCGGCGTCGCAAAGCTCGGCGGCGTTATGTGGCGGAATGGAGGTTGCCATGCCGACCGCGATGCCCGCCGATCCATTCGCGAGCAGGTTCGGAAAGGCGCCGGGAAGGACCATCGGTTCCTTCTCGCTGCCGTCATAGGTCTCGCGGAAATCGACCGTGTCCTCGTCGATGCCGTCGAGCAGCAGCGCTGCCACCTCGGTGAGGCGCGCTTCCGTGTAACGCATGGCGGCCGCGCCATCGCCGTCGATATTGCCGAAATTGCCCTGGCCGTCGACAAGCTGGTAGCGGACCGAGAAATCCTGCGCGAGACGCACCAACGCGTCATAGACCGACTGGTCGCCATGCGGGTGATACTTGCCGATAACGTCGCCGACGACGCGGGCCGACTTCTTGAAGCCCGAACCCGGATCGAGCTTCAGCTGCCGCATTGCATAGAGCACCCGGCGGTGAACCGGTTTCAACCCGTCGCGCACATCCGGCAGCGCGCGATGCATGATGGTCGAGAGCGCATAGGCCAGATAACGCTCTTCCAGCGCCTCGCGCAGGTTGATGACGTGTTCCGGTCCCTCGGGCGGTGGGGCGAGTTTGCTCATATCGGTCTTCCAGTCGACATCGGCCAGTTCAGCACGGACCTGTGATTCTCCGGCAACCCTCCCGGATTGCCACATCTGGCGCAGAAATGCAGCCTAGATTGCCTCGGCCCGGCTGCGGGTGAATACACGCTCGGCGAGCCGTATCCGCGCATCGGGCAGGTGCCGGCCATGCGGCGTGAAAAGGTGCCGGTCGAGGAAATGGCCCGTGATTCGGAACCCCTCGGCCACATCGTCGGGCGTCGCCGCGCCTGCCTGCGCACCGATCAGGAATTGCGGCAGGCGGAAGAGCCGCTCCTTGTAGGGGTCGCCTGCCGCCCGGCTCACCGCGCCGCCGCTGCGGGGCGAGACATAGACGAGATCGTCGCGCGAGCCGGTGGCCGCGCATTGTCCGAGATCGAGGCCGAAGCCAAGTTCCTGAAGCAGCCCCAGTTCCCAGCGTACGAAAACGGCGGGCCAGATATCCGGGTCTTCCATCGTGTCGAGCAGCAGCTCGAACCCTTCATAAAGCGCCGGATGCGCTTCGCGCTCGGGGATGACGCCGGCCACCGCGCAGGCGGCGCTCAGGCCCGTCAGCGAGAAGGCATCCTCCATCAGGAGCCCCGCGCGCGGCTTCATCAGTTCCGCCGTGTAGGTGCCGAGATGTTCGGCCAGCCGCGCCCGCCAATGCGCGGCAAGGCTGTTCCCGGCCTGAAGCGCGCTCTTGTGGCGCCGGCCCGCGCCACCGCGCACCAGTCCCAGGTGACGGCCATGCTCACGGGTGAAAAGCTCAAGAATGGCGCCCGACTCGCCATAGGTGCGCGCCGAGAGGACGATGCCCTCGTCACGCCATTCCATGGCGACCGACCCTGTTGAAGCGGTTTCTCAACATGGGTCGATTATAGCGGAAAGACGGGCGCTTGCGCGATCTATCGAACCCGATCGTTCCGCTCATTCCTTGGGGAAATCGAGACCCATTTCGCGGTAACGCTCGCGGTCGTCGCCCCAGTTCTCGCGCACCTTCACGAAGAGGAAGAGATGCACCTTCGTTTCCAGCATCTCCTCAAGCTCCTTGCGCGCAAGCTGTCCGACCGTTTTGATCGTCTGCCCGCCCGCGCCGAGGACGATCTTCTTCTGGCTGTCGCGCTGGACGAAGATCACCTGCTGGATGCGGATGGAGCCATCCTTCTTCTGCTCCCAGCTTTCCGTTTCGACAGTGAGTTCATAGGGCAGTTCGTCATGGACGCGCAGAAAGAGCTTCTCCCGCGTCACTTCCGCGGCGAGCGAGCGCATTGGCACGTCTGCCGTCTGGTCTTCGGGATAGTGCCATGCGCCCCTGGGCATCTGGTCCGCGATATAGCGCTTGAGGTCCGCAACGCCGTCGCCGGTCAGCGCCGAGATCATGAAAGTCCGGGTGAAGATGCCCGTTTCGTTGAGTTCGGCGGCGAGCTTCAGCAGCTTCTCGCGGCCCTTCTCGCTCGTCATGATGTCCGCCTTGTTGAGCACCAGAACGGCCCTGCGTCCCTGCTCCTTCAGCCCGTCAAGCACGCGCTGCAAATCCTCGCCGCGCTCACGTTCGGTATCGACCATCAGAATGATGACATCGGCATCGCCCGCCCCGCCCCAGGCCGCCTCGACCATGGCGCGGTCAAGCCTGCGTTTCGGTTTGAAGATACCGGGCGTATCGACGAAGACGATCTGCGTGTCGCCCTCGATGGCGATGCCGCGAATGCGGGCGCGGGTCGTCTGCACCTTATGGGTGACGATGGCGACCTTGGAGCCGACCATGGCATTCAGAAGCGTCGACTTACCCGCATTCGGTGCGCCGATGATGGCGACAAAGCCGCACTTCGTCTCTTTGGGTTTCGCGGTATCAGTCATTTTCAGTCCAAACTCTTTCACGTATCAGCATGGCGCGCGCTGCGGCCTGCTCCGCCTGACGTTTCGAGCTTCCGCTGCCCGTCGCCGCCGGCAATCCCTTCACTTCGATCTGCACTTCGAAGGCTGGCGCATGATCGGGGCCCGAACGGCCGATTTCCTTGTAGATGGGCACTCCGCGTCCGAGCCCTTGCGTCCATTCCTGTAGCGCCGTCTTCGCGTCGCTGAGAACCCGTGTCGGCGTCGCGACGAGATACGCCCATTCGGTAGCGATGAAGCGCGTCGCAGCTTCCAGCCCGCCATCGAGATAGAGCGCCGCGATCACCGCCTCGCAGGCATCGGCAAGGATCGCCGCCTTCTGGCGCCCGCCTGCCCGCTCCTCGCCGGGGCCCAGCAGGAGATGTGGACCGAGGCCGATACGCTTCGCTATGGCGACGCAGGCTTCCCTGCGCACAAGCGCATTATAGCGCACAGCAAGTTCGCCTTCTTCGGCTTTCGGATATTCGCGCAGCAGCCATTCGGCGACGGCAAGCCCAAGCACACGGTCGCCCAGGAACTCCAGCCTTTGATTGCTGAACAGGGCCGGAGACTGGGCGCCCGTCAACGCGCTCGGATGACTGAGCGCCAGATCGAGAAGCGACTTGTTGGCGAACACATGACCAAGCCGCGCCTCAAGCGCGCGGCCTTTATTGCTGCGGTCCCTGCTCAATCGACCCACTTGAAAATGCGGCCCCATCGGATCGACGAAGGCCAGTTCCAGATCTCCCAGAAATGGGCGCTTCCGTCGGTCGAGAAGAAAATGATCTCCGCCTTGCCGACGAGATTTTCGAACGGCACATAGCCGACGACGCTGGGAACGCGACTATCGGCCGAGTTGTCGCGATTGTCGCCCATCATGAAATAATGCTCCGGCGGCACGACATAGACGCCGGTATTGTCCGTCTCGCCCTCCTCGATCAGGTCGAGCGTCGTATAGGAAACGCCATTGGGCAACGTCTCGCGATATTGCGGAATGCGCTGCACGTTTCCGCGATTGTCGCGCGCCACGAAATCCTCGACGCGGACGCGCGGCACCGGCTTGTCGTTCAGATAGAGAACGCCGTGCTTCATCTGGATCGTGTCGCCCGGAAGGCCGATCAGCCGCTTGATGAAGTCCGTGCGGTTGTCCGTCGGCTTCTTGAAAACCACCACGTCGCCGCGGTTCGGCTGGCGGGCGAGGATCCGGCCATCGAAGAGCGGCGGGCTGAAGGGCAGCGAGTGCCTCGAGTAGCCGTAGCTGTATTTCGACACAAAGAGATAGTCGCCGATGAGCAGTGTCGGCACCATCGAGCTCGACGGAATATTGAAGGGCTGGAACAGCAGCGCGCGAATGACCAGCGCAATCAGCAGCGCATAGCCAATGGTCCGCGTATTCTCCCCAACGGAGCTCGTTCCGGCCTTTTTGATATTGTCAGTCATCGTCATCATCGAGCTCCTGGCGCCCTGCCCGCCCCCGCGGGCCGTCCCGACAAGGGACGGGCGGACCATATCACACCGCTGCGGGCGGCCAACCGTCTCCGCGCGTCAACCTTACCCATCGGCCAAATTGCGGGCCGGAATGGCTGAAATTATGACGAAAGCCTGTGCGAGGGGGAAATCGTCGGTAATCGTAATGTGGATGACCGCCTCCATTCCCGCAGGGGTGAGGCTCTTGAGGCGTTCCGCCGCCCCCCCGGTCAGGGCCATGGTCGGCTGGCCGCCCCGAAGGTTGACGACCCCCATGTCCCTCCAGAAGACGCCCCGGTTGAGCCCCGTGCCGAGCGCCTTGGCGCAGGCCTCCTTGGCCGCGAAGCGCTTGGCATAGGAGGCGGCGCGGTTGCGGCGCCGGTCCGACTTCTGGCGTTCGATATCGGTGAAGATGCGCCCGGTGAACCGTTCGCCGAAGCGTTCGAGAGTCTTTTCGACGCGGCGAATATCGATCATGTCGTTGCCGATGCCGATGATCATGCGACCTGCGCTCCGGCGCGGGCTTGCTCCATCAGCTTGCGCATCTGTTTGATCGTCGAGTCGATCCCGCCGAAAATCGCCTCTCCGATCAGGAAATGACCGATATTGAGCTCTGCGACCTGCGGCAGCGCGGCCACCGGCTTCACATTGTCGAAGGTGAGCCCGTGCCCGGCGTGAATCTCCAAGCCAAGTTCTGCCCCTTCCCGTGCGGCCCTTGCAATCCGCAGAAGCTCCTCCGCCTGCGCCGCGCCCACCGCATCGCAATAGGCGCCGGTATGCAGCTCGACCACGGGAGCGCCAAGGGCGCGCGCCGCTTCAAGCTGGCGGCTGTCCGGATTGATGAACAGCGACACGCGAATGCCCGCGTCGCTGAGCCGCCGGATGATAGGCGCCAGATTCTGCCGCTGACCGGCTGCGTCGAGCCCGCCTTCGGTCGTCACCTCTTCGCGGCGCTCCGGCACGATGCAACAGGCGTGGGGGCGGTGGCGCAGCGCGATTTCCAGCATCTCTTCGGTCGCGGCCATTTCGAGATTGAGCGGCAGGCCGATCTCCTTCACCAGCTTGTCGATATCCTCGTCGCGGATGTGGCGCCGGTCTTCGCGCAGATGCGCTGTGATCCCGTCTGCGCCTGCTGCGGCCGCGGCATGGGCCGCGCGCACGGGATCGGGATGATCGCCGCCACGGGCGTTCCGGATTGTCGCGACGTGGTCGATATTCACGCCGAGGCGCAGATGCGCCGTCTTTGTCCCGCTCATGTCTCGAAACTCCAGCGCGTCCTATTCCTGTTCGTCGTTCTCGTCGCTCATCGCATCCCGCTCCGTCATGCGCGTGAGGACGCGGGCCTCAAGTTGCTCGCGCCGGCGCAGCTGATAGGCGGCAACGGCGGTCTTCACGATGAAATATGTCACCAGCGCACCCGCTATACCGAGCGGCAATGAGCCCACGGCCATGGGCACGAGCACAGGCAAGATCATATCGAATGCCTTGTGGCTCATCAGGGTTTCGGCAAGATTCACATGCGGCCTGCCCGACATGCCGAGGATGCGGTTGCCGAGATCGTAGGTCGCAATCCAGATCGGCGGATAGCTCAGCGGATTGCCGACAAGCGTCCCAAAAGCCGCCGCGATCAGATTGCCCCGCAAAACCCAGGCAATCACGATCGCCATCATGATGTGGAAGCCGAGAAACGGTGTGAAGGCCGTGAAGGCGCCCGCCGCGACGCCGACCGCGATGGTGTGCGGAGAGCCGGTTAACCGCCAGACGCGCCGCCAGACATATTTGCTCGCACGTACCCAACCGATGCGGGGCCAGAGCGACTCTCGCAGCTTTTGCAGCGGGTGTAGTTCGACCCTACGCCGGAACACCGATCAATCCTTACTTGAGGCCTCGGCTGCCCGGCTTCGTCGCCGGAATCTTCTCGAGTTCCGGAGGAAGCTTGTCCGCCGGATAGGTCGGCACATCGATCTGCGCGAGCGAGATGAGCTTCACGCCGACCTTGGCCTTGCCGCCGGAGCGGTCGATCAGGCAGGCCGCGGCGACGACGCGCGCGCCCGTCTTCCTGATCGCGGCGATGCATTCGCGCGAGGAAAGGCCCGTCGTCACAATGTCCTCGACCATCAGGACATTCATGCCCTTCTTGAGTTCGAAGCCACGCCGCACCGCGAACTCGCCATTCTCACGTTCGACATACATGGCCGGAACGCCGAGATGCCGCGCCGTTTCGTAGCCGGGAATAATGCCGCCGACGGCAGGCGAGACGATGACGTCGATCGGCTTGTCGATCTCCTCGCGCACTTTAGCAGCGAGCGCCTTGCAGAGTTTCGAGGTGCGCTTCGGGTTCATGAAGACGCGCGCCTTCTGCAGGAAGAGCGGGCTGTGCAACCCCGACGAAAGAATGAAGTGCCCGCGCAGCAGCGCGCCCGACTTCTCGAATTCCTTGAGAACCTTTGCCTCTTTCATGGCGCTCCCCATTTTTGCTGCCTCGGAATAGCAGATTTCGTCTGCGATGACCCGGAAATTAAATGACCGCACCGCGGCTCAACGGCGCGGTCTGGCAACCTTGCTCACTGCCGACAACCCGTTCAACGCGGCCATGATGCGCGTCAGATGCTTGAAGTCGCGCACTTCGAGATCGACCTGCATGTCATAAAAATCCGTGTCGCGCTGCGTCATCGAGAGATTTGTAATGTTGCTGCCATAATCCGCGATCAACGAGGTGATGTGGCCGAGCGAGCCTACCTCGTTACGCGCGGTGATCATCAGCCGCGCCGGGAAAACCTGCGGATGCTCGGCGTCGATGTCCCATTTCACGTCGAGCCAACGCGTCAGGTCGCCGTCAAATTCTTCCAGCGCGGGCGAGTCAATCGGATAGATCGTGATGCCCTTGCCGGGCGTGACAATGCCAACGATCCGTTCGCCCGGCAGCGGGAAGCTGTTCGGCGCCATACTGATCGCGAGGCCGGACCCGCGTCCGGTGAGCCGCACCACCGCGTGCTCGTCGCCGGCGCCATTGCCCTTTACAGGCTTGCGCTTGGCGGTCTTCTTTACCGGCAATTCAGGGTAGACGGCCTCGAGCACCTGCTGGCCCGTAAGCTCGCCCGCGCCGACGGACGCCAGAAGATCGTCCACGTCGTCCTGATGCAATGCGCCTGTCGCGCGCTGCAGGATGACATCCGTCATCTCCTTGCCTGCACTGTCGAAAACGCCCTTGAGTATCTGGCGTCCGAGACGCCCGAACTCGGCGAGCTTCACCTGACGGATCGAGCGGCGGATCGCGGAGCGCGCCTTGCCTGTCGCGACAAAGGCTTCCCAGGCGGGCGATGGACGCTGCGCCTGCGAGCGGATGATCTCGACTTCATCGCCATTTGCCAGAACGGTGCGCAGCGGCATGTGGCGGCCGTTGATCTTGCAGCCCACACAACTGTCGCCGACATTCGTATGCACGGCATAGGCGAAGTCGATGGGCGTCGCGCCGCGCGGCAGCGTGATGAGCAGTCCCTTGGGCGTGAAGCAGAAGACCTGATCGGAGAACATCTGGAGCTTGGTGTGCTCCAGAAACTCCTCTGGCGTGCCGCCATGCTCGAGCATTTCGATAAGCTGGCGCAGCCAGCGGAAAGTGCTGGCGAATTCCGCCGACTTCTCCGCCCCGCCCGCACCTTCCTTGTAGAGCCAGTGCGCGGCAATGCCGAGTTCGGCCAGCTCGTGCATCTTGTGCGTTCGGATCTGAACTTCGACGCGCTTCTGCTCCGGCCCGATCATTGTCGTATGGATGGAGCGGTAGCCGTTGTTCTTCGGCGTCGAGATGTAATCCTTGAAACGTCCCGGCACCATCGGCCAGTTCGTATGCAGGACGCCAAGTGCACGGTAGCAATCGGCCACATCGTCCACGATGACCCGGAAGCCAAAAATGTCGGAGAGCTGCTCCAGCGAAATGGCGCGGCGCTCCATCTTGCGCCAGACCGAATAGGCTCGCTTCTGCCGCCCATCGACCTTGCAGGCGAGCCCCGCCTCCTGCAGCTTCGCCTGCAAGTCGCTGGCAATGCGCTCGACGATATTGCCGCTCGCGGCGCTGAATTCGGCGAGCCGCTTCATCAGCGTTTCGCGCGCCTCGGGGTTCAGCTCCTTGAACGCCAGGTCTTCCAGTTCCTCGCGGATTTCCTGAATGCCCATGCGACCGGCAAGCGGCGCATAGATATCCATCGTCTCCTGCGCGATGCGGGCGCGCTTTTCCGGTGAGGAGATGTATTGCAGCGTCCGCATGTTATGCAGGCGGTCGGCAAGCTTCACCAGCAGCACGCGAATGTCGTTCGACATGGCGAGCAGGAACTTGCGGAAATTCTCCGCCTGCTTGGAATGTTCAGACGTCAGCTCGATGCGCGTGAGCTTGGTCACGCCGTTGACGAGATTGGCAACCTCTACGCCGAAGAGCCTGGTCAGCTCTTCCATTGTCGAGCCGGTATCCTCGATCGTGTCGTGCAGGAGCGCAGTGACGATCGTGGCTGTATCGAGCTTGAGGTCCGTCAGAATGCCGGCGACTTCGATCGGGTGCGAGAAATACGGGTCGCCCGAGGCGCGCTTCTGGCTGCCATGCTGCTTCATGGCATAGACATAGGCGCGGTTGATCAATGCTTCGTCCGCCTTGGGATCGTAGCCGAGTATCCGATCGACCAACTCATACTGACGCAGCATTCTCGAAACCTGCCTGCCTCCGTTCAACTTCACCCAAACAGTTTAAAACCGCCAAAACAAAAGCGCCGCCCTTACCTTCCGGCCGGGGCGGCGCTCTAAACCGATTGACGCACGGGAGCGGAAATCATCCCCGCCTTTGCGGTCGCTTAGTCTTCCCCGTCCATGTCGTCCGCGTCGGCGGATTTCTGCTGCGGCGAGTCGATCTGGCTCTGGATGGCGCGGAGGAGCTCCTCTTCGCTCATACGGTCGCCGCCGGCCCCAGCGCCGAAGGTGTCGATGTCGGCGGCACTCACTTCGCCAGCCGTCAGAAGCTGCAGGCTCTCGGCCTCCGGCTCGTCCGTCTCGACGCGCTTCTGCATGGTGCCGATCAGGTCTTCGCGAAGATCGATCGGAACGATGGTCCGCTCGGCGATCTCGCGCAGCGCCACGACGGGATTCTTGTCGTTGTCGCGGTCCACGGTCAGCTCGGCGCCGGCCGACATGGCCCGCGCACGGTGCGCGGAGAGCAGAACCAGCTCAAAGCGGTTCGGCACCTTGTCGACGCAGTCTTCAACGGTCACACGCGCCATGATCGCAACTCCGGGTAAGGCGGGAAATCTATTGTGCGGTGTATGTAGGGGCTGGGCAAGGAGAAAGCAAGCAGAAACAGGCTCTTAGGCGATCAGAGCCCCGTTTCAGGTGGTGATTTTCTCAATTCCGGCAAGTGCGCCAATGCCTTGCGCCGCCCGAAGCCGCTCCAGAAGTTCCTCCGGCCCCTGCCCGGCCACGGGGTGGCGCCACTCCGGCGCGACCTCGGCCAAGGGTACCAGAACGAACCCCCGGTCCGGAATCCCCGGATGCGGCAGGGCAAGCGGCAATTCCCCAAGCCCGGCATCCGCGCCCCGTCGCCCCACGGGTGGCACGACCAGGCCGTTATAATCGAGCAAATCGATGTCGATGGTCCTCTCGCCCCAACGTACGCGCCGCACCCGGCCGAACATCGCCTCGATCCTGTGAAGCATCCGGAGCAGTTCCACCGGCGGCAGCGCCGCCTCGACCACGGCGACACCATTCACATAGGGCGGCTGCGCATAGGGCGTGATCGCAGGTGTCCGATACCAGGACGAACGGCGCCGCACGGAGATGCCAAGTGAAGGCATCAACTCAAGCGCCTTCTCCAACGCCGTTATTGGCTCGCCATGAACAGACGTAAGATTTGCGCCAAACGCGAGCACGATCATTTCAAATTGTCCATGTAGATGAATACCCGTTTTCAAAGCAAAGCGGCTTCTATATTTTCTGGCGATTAACAGCCACCCCAAGCCGCACTTCGTCGCCGGGCCTGTCTATTTCAAATCGACAACACGCATACGCTACTCCCAGGAGTGCAACATGAATTTCTATCCGCAGGAACGCATCGCGCTCTTCATCGACGGTGCGAACCTCTATTCGGCCGCGCGGGGCCTCGGCTTCGACATCGACTATAAGCGGCTCCTCGAACTTTTCCGCTCCAAGGGTACGCTTCTGCGCGCCTTCTACTACACGGCGCTGCTTGAAGATCAGGAATATTCGCCGCTTCGTCCGCTTATCGACTGGCTCGACTACAACGGGTTTTCAGTCGTGACGAAGCCCGCCAAGGAATTCACCGACGCCACAGGCCGCCGCCGCGTCAAAGGCAATATGGACATCGAGCTTGCCATCGACGCGATGGAAATCGCCGACAAGGTCGATCATGTCGTGATCTTTTCCGGTGACGGCGATTTCCGCCGCCTCGTCGATGCCATCCAGCGCAAGGGCAAGCGCGTCTCGGTCGTTTCCACGACGCGCAGTTCGCCGCCCATGATCGCGGACGAGCTTCGCCGTCAGGCCGACCAGTTCATCGACCTCGAAAGCCTGCGTGGCTTCATCGGCCGCAATGCGGACAATCGCCCTCAGGTTGTCCAGGCGGTCGACGATGACGACGAATATTACGACGATGAGGACGAGGAAGAACTCGACCTTCCCGCGCGTGCCTGAACGCGGTAGAAAGCGGCATGTCCGACATCGAAGTTGCGGCGCCCGAAGCGCCGCGCGACTGCCAGCTCTGCCCCCGCCTCGTCGCCTATCGGCGCGAAAATCAGGCCGCTCACCCGGACTGGTATAATGGCCCTGTGCCCTCGTTCGGCGATGAAAAGGCGCGCCTTCTCATCGTGGGCCTCGCGCCCGGCGTTCAGGGTGCGAACCGCACCGGCCGCCCTTTCACTGGGGACTATGCGGGCGATCTCCTTTATTCGACGCTGATCGAATTCGGCTTCGCCAGGGGCGAGTTCAAGGCCCGGCCGGATGACGGGCTGACGCTGCATGACGCGATGATTTCCAATGCAGTCCGCTGTGTGCCGCCGCAGAACAAGCCCACGCCACTCGAAGCCAAAACCTGCCTGCGTTTCTTCTCCGCCCGCCTCGCCGCCCTGCCGAAGCTCACTGCCATTCTGGCGCTTGGCCGCATCGCGCATGACAGTGTGCTGACCGCGCATGAAGCAAAGCGTTCGAAGTTTCCCTTCGGGCATCAGGCGAGCCATGAGATCGGCAACGGCTTGCGCCTTTTCGACAGCTATCACTGCTCGCGCTACAACACGAACACGCGGCGCCTGACGCCTGAGATGTTCCACGACGTGTTCAGGGATATCCGGGCGTATCTGGATCGGCGCTGATTCAGCTATATCGCTCTTCCGTCCACGGATCGGCTTCGTTGTGATAGCCGCGCTCTTCCCAGAAGCCGGGCTTGTCGACAGCGCTGAACTCGATCCGCTGGATCCACTTCGCACTCTTCCAGAAATACCATTGCGGCACGATGGCGCGCACAGGCCCGCCATGTTCGCGCGTCAGCCGCTCCCCTTCCCAGGCATGCGCGAGCAGCACATCGGGCTCGGCAAAGACTTCGAGCTTGATGTTGGTCGTATAGCCGTCATGGGAATGGAAAATGACGTGCTGCGCCTCGGCGGTTGGCTTCACCAGATCGAGGATCGTGCCGGAAGAAACGCCGTCCCAGTTGTTGTCGTAGCGGCTCCATGTCGTCACACAATGAATATCGCTGACGTAATGGACTTGCGGCAGCGCCATGAATTCATCGAAGCGAAGCGTAACGGGATGTTCGACAGCGCCGTCAATGGTGAGGCGCCATGTGTCGAGCGGAATGTCGGGTTGAATGCCGAGGTCGAGCACGGGCCATTTCTCGACAAGGTGTTGACCGGGCGGCAATCGGTTCTCGCGGCGGAGATCCGCCTTGCCGGTCAGGTGGCGACCTTCCGCCGCCGTCCTTTCCTTGGAGCGGATCAGCTTGTCCTTGATCTGCCCGATCAGGCCGGGCTTCTCGCCGTCGCTCATTTCCCGCCTCCTCGCCGCGCCTCCGCGAATGCCAGCCCGCCCAAAATCAGCGCCATGCCAAGCGCATGATAGAGGTGGAAAGGCTCTCCCAAAAGACCGACCGCGAGCAGGCTCACCATCATCGGCACGAGATAGATCGCGACGCCGGCGCGCGACGGCCCAAGCAATTCGATGCCGCGATTATAGCAGAAATAGGCGGCAACCGCCGGAAAGAGCGCAACATAGAGAATGGCGGCAACGCTCACCTCGGTGAGCGGCACAGGTCGCCCGCTCAGGCTTTCGATCAGGTATGGCGGCAGCAGCGCAACGGACGAGACTCCGAATATGCCGGCGAGCAGAATCAGCGGATGCACCGCCGGCTTCCATTTCAGCACGATCGAATAAAAGGCGTTGAGCACGACGCCGACGACGATCCAGACGTCGCCACGCGTGAAGGAAAGTCCGAGCAACCGCCCCAGATCGCCCTGAAAGATGATCGCGAGCACGCCCGCAAAGGCGATCGCCATGCCGGAAACCTGCCGGACATTCGTCCTCTCGCCGAGGATCGGAATGGCGAGCATGAGGATCGTCACGGGAATGAATGCCTGCAAAAGACCGGCATTGATCGCCTGCGTGGTCTGAAGCCCGATATACATGCAGAGATTGAAGCTCGCGCCACCGAGCGTGCCGAGGCCGAGCATCACGGGCCATGCGCCGAGCATACTCCGCCACTCCACGCGCAGATGCCGCCACGCGAAGGGAAGCACGATCAGGAAGGCGAGGAACCAGCGCCAGAAGGAAAGACCGATGGGCGGCATGCCCCGTTCGATGGCGGCGCGGCCGATAATGGCGTTGCCGCTCCAGAAAAGCGCCACAAGGAAGAGAAGAAAATATGGCTGGTTGAACAGGAAGCCTGACGCACGCGCTACAATGCCGGGACGCTGCATTATCCGCGTTCCCGCATTACGCGAGCCTTATCGCGCTCCCAGCTACGCTGCTTTTCGGTTTCCCGCTTGTCGGCGAGCTTCTTGCCCTGCGCCAGACCCAACTCCACCTTCACGCGGCCCTTGTCGTTGAAATACATCTTCAACGGAACAAGCGTCATGCCCTGCCGCAGCACGGCCTGCGAGAGCTTGTCGATCTCGCGCCGATGCAGGAGCAGCTTACGGGGCCGCCGCGTTTCGTGGTTGAACTGATGCGCCTGCAGGTAGACGGGGATATAGGCGTTGACGAGCATGATCTCGCCCTGCTTCGTCGCCTGAGCATAGGCCTCGTTGAGGCTGCCCTGCCCGACGCGCAGCGACTTGACCTCGGTGCCTTTCAGCTCGACGCCAGCCTCATAGACGTCGGAGATCGAGTAGTGGAATCGCGCCTTGCGGTTGTCGGCAATGATCTTCCGGCCGTCTCCCAGCTTTTTCTTTGCGCCGCCGCTCTTCGATGACATGGGCTCTCGGTTTCAGATACTCAGTTGATGAGGCCGGCATGACGCATGGCGCCACGGACCTTCTCGCGCGTCGGTTCGGTCACCGGCACCAGCGGCAGGCGCAGCTCGTCGCGGCAGATGCCAAGCAGGCTCGCCGCATACTTCACCGGGCTGGGGCTCGGCTCCAGAAACAACGCATGGTGCAGCGGCATCAGCCTGTCCTGAAGCTCAAGCGCGCGGGCGAAGTTTCCGGCGAGCGTCGCGTTCTGGAACTCGGAGCAAAGCGCTGGCGCAACATTGGCCGTGACCGAGATGCAGCCGACGCCGCCATGCGCATTGAAAGCGAGCGCCGTTCCATCCTCGCCCGAGAGCTGGATGAACTCCGGCCCCATCGCCAGACGCTGCAGGCTGGGCCGCGCCAGATTGGCGGTCGCATCCTTGACGCCGACAATGTTCTTCAACTTGGAAAGCCTCGCCATCGTCTCGACGGCGATGTCGACAATGGTTCGCGCGGGAACGTTGTACAGAAAGATCGGAATATCGACGGCGTCGTTGATCGCCTTGAAATGCTGGTAGAGGCCCTCCTGCGTCGGCTTGTTGTAATAGCCTGTGACGCTCAGAACCGCGTCCGCGCCCACGCTCTTCGCATGGCGCGTCAGTTCGATTGCCTCGACCGTGTTGTTCGAGCCCGCGCCCGCGATGACGGGAACGCGCTTCTTCGTCACTTCGACGCAGATTTCGACCACACGCTTGTGTTCGTCATGCGAAAGCGTCGGCGACTCACCCGTCGTGCCGCAGGGAACGAGGCCATGCGTACCTTCGGCGATCTGCCATTCAACCAGTTTGGCGAACGCGTCCTCATCGACCTTGCCGTCCCGGAAAGGGGTAATGAGAGCGACGTACGATCCCTTGAACATGTTCCTCAAGCTCCAAAGCCCCGCTTTCCGGGGACGCCCGCCTTCCGGGCGGCGCGCACGATAACCATAACCCACGGGCGCGGCAAGAAACCCGCCGAAATCGACAAGCGATGCGACTTGCGGCCCATTGCCCCGCTTGTTACCACAACGCTAATCTCAATGAACGACAAACCGGCAGTGAGTCGCAAAAATGCCGGTTGCCGTCGAAGGGGTCGAAGGCGTTCCTCCGGGGGACGATCCGGCCGGAATTCATGAACTGGAACGCGTCATTGCGGGCTTCTGAGCGCGATCTAAGGCCGAACCGGGCAAAGACCCGAAGGTCATGGTGCGCCCGGCACGCCCTCGCGCTGTTGCTGGGCGTCTGCCTTGGCTTCGGACCGGTTGGCCTTGCCGGGGCCGAAACGGCCCAGCCGACTCACAAGACCGCCACCGCGAAGAAGCCCGCGTCAAAGAAAACCGCGGCAAAGAAAACCGCCACCAAGAGCAAGACCGCAAGCAAGAAGACGACGACCGCAAAGAAGACGGCGTCGAAAAAGACTGCAAAAAACAAGAAGACCGCGAAGAAGGCCGCCCCCAAGCACCATCTTGCTGTCGTGAGTTCCACCCTGCTCACCAAGGCGGACCTTGCCGCGCTGAACGACGCCTTTGCCGAGGCCGATCGCGGGAACTGGCCGGAAGCGATGCGCCATGCCGCGCGGATCGCCGATCCGGTCGCCGCCCGGCTCGTCCTCTGGTCGCGTCTCGTTGCGCAGGATTCCGGCGCGACGCTGGCCGAGATCGTTTCCTTCCAGCAGCAGAACCCCGACTGGCCGCGACAGGCGCTCCTGTCCCGCCGCGCCGAAGAGGCGCTTCTTGCCTATTCGATGAGCGATCAGGACATGCTGACCTGGTTCGGCGACCACCCGCCCATGACCGGCGAAGGCCGCCTTCGCTATGGCAAGGCGCTCGTCGCCAATGGCCGTAGCGACGAGGGCCGGGAGTGGATCCAGCGCGCCTGGGTGGAGAATGATTTCTCCCTCGCCCGCCAGAAGGAAATCCTGAGCAGCTTCCGCCCCTATCTCACTGCCGCCGTACACAAGGCACGGCTCGACCGCCTGCTTTTCGATGAGCGCAGCGCAGACGCGCGCGCCACGGCGGCGCTCATCGGCGCCGACGCGCAGAAGCTCGCGGACACGCGCATCAAGCTCATGACCGGCTCGTCGCTTGCGCCCGGCGCCCTGTCGAGCCTGCCGTCGTCGCTCAAATCCGACCCCGGCCTTATCTACGACCAGATCCGCTTCGAGCGCCGCCGCGGCAATGACGACAAGACCGTAGCCCTTGTCATGACAGCGCCGAGCGAACCTCACGCCATGGTCGATGCGGATGCCTGGTGGATCGAGCGCAAGATCGCGGCGCGCAAGGCGCTCGCCGTCGGGCAGTACAAGCAGGCCTATCAGATCGTATCGAAGCATGGGCTCAAGAGCGGTTCCGACTTCGCGGAAGCGGAGTTCATGTCGGGCTGGATCGCGCTTCAGTATCTGAACAATCCGAGCAGCGCTCTTTCCCATTTCGCGCGCCTCAACGACGCGGTGGCGACGCCGATCAGCAAGGCGCGGGCGGAATATTGGTGCGGCCGCGCAGCGGAAGCCGGTCGCGACAAGAATGTCGCGGAGCTCTACTACCGCAAGGCGTCCGAATATCCGACGACCTTTTACGGACAGCTGGGTACAGCCGCTCTTGCGGGCATGAAGGGCGAGACGCCGCGCCTGCACCTGCCAAAGGATCCTGCCCCCACCGCTGGCGCAAAGGCCGCCTTTGAAAAGCTCGAACTCGTCCATGCGACGAAAGTGCTGCACGACCTCGACCGGACGGACCAGATGTGGAGCTTCATGCTTCACCTCGCGGATATTCTCGACGACCGTGGCGAGCTTGCCGAGCTTTCCGACCTCGCCGTCAAATATGGCGAGCCGAAGCTCGCGCTCCGCATCGCCAAGGCGGCCTCCCAGCGCAATATCGTCCTGCCGCAGCGGGCCTATCCCGTGGCGCTGATGCCGGACTATCGGGCCAAGGGGCCGACCGTCGAAAAGGCGCTCGTCTACGGCCTCTCGCGCCAGGAGAGCGAGTTCGACGCCGCCGTCGTCAGCCCCGCCGGCGCGCGCGGTCTGATGCAGCTCATGCCGGGCACGGCCAAGATCGTCGCCAAGCAGATCAAGGTTCCCTATTCGACGGACCGCCTGACCAGCGATCCGGCCTATAACGCCATGCTCGGCTCGGCCCATCTCGGCGACCTCATCGAGAACTATTCCGGCTCCTACATCATGAGCGTCGCGGCCTATAACGCGGGCGGCTCGCGCGTCAGCGAATGGGTGGACCAGTTCGGCGATCCGCGCTCCGGCAAGGTCGACCCGATCGACTGGGTCGAAAACATCCCCTTCTCGGAAACGCGCAACTATGTTCAGCGCGTGATGGAGAACACCGAGATTTACAGAACGCGCCTCAGCGGCGTGCCGGGCAAGATCCGCCTCGAAGAAGATCTGCGCCGCCGTAACGGCGGCCCCATCGCAGCGCCTGTGTCAAAGGCAAACGATGCCGACATGCCGCTTGAACCCTCGTTGATGCTGCCTGCTTCCGGCATGGCGCCGGTCGCCGATGAAGACGAGAAGCCCGCCGGGGCCAGGCCGGTGGTCGAAGCCGACGCCGAAGACGCCCCTGCGCCGAAGCCCATCGCACCGAAACGTCCGCATTCAAAGCAATGACCATGCTTCCCTATCGCGAATTGTTCTACACGACGCAGGACGGATTGCGCCTCTTCGCGCGAGACTATGGCGCGCGCGCATCGCGGGCGACGCCTGTCATCTGCCTTCCCGGCCTCACTCGCACATCGCGCGATTTCGAAGCCCTCGCCCAACGCATGAGCGCGACACGGCGCGTCCTCTGCGCCGACCTTCGCGGACGTGGCCGCTCGCAATATTGCACAAGCTGGAGCGATTACACGCCCGCCAACGAGATGCTGGATACGTTCGACCTGATGGGCGCCGCAGGCATTCACCGCGCCATATTCGTCGGCACGTCTCGCGGCGGCCTCGTCACCATGCTGATGGCGGCGCAGCGGCCCAATGCCGTCTCGGGCGTCGTCTTCAACGATATCGGCCCTGAAGTCGCCATTGCCGGTCTGCAGCGCATCGCGGGTTATGCAGGCGTGGGCGAAGCGCCGCCAGACTGGACGGAAGCCGCATTCCGCCTGCGCATGGCGAATGAGCGCGAGTTTCCCAGCCTCACCAGCGAGGAATGGTACGCCCATGCGCGCCGCAGCTTCGCCGAGGAAAATGGCGCGCCGAAGATCGACTACGACGCGAAGATCGGAACGGCGCTCCGCAAGGGCCTCGAGGCCGCGAACGGCGCCATTCCCGACATGTGGGCCCAGTTCAAGGCGATCGGCCATGTGCCCGTGCTCGTCATACGCGGTGAGAACTCAGACATCCTCACCGCAGAAACCGCGACGCGCATGGAGGCGGCCCATCCCGATCTCCAGAGCGTCACGATCAGAGACCGCGGCCATGTACCCTTCCTCGACGAGCCCGAGGCGCTGGCCGCCCTCGATACCTTTTTCGAGCGCATCTGATCAGCCTTTTCCGATACGCAACATCTCTGTCGCGCCTCGCTGGAACTCGAATGGCACCCTGACGAGTTCGGGGAAAAGGCCCGCCGCTTCCAGCTCAGCCATGACCACCGGCAAATGACTGGATGGCCGGCCGTCGAGATTGACCAACGGAAATATCCGCACCTCGCGGGCAACCCGCGCAAGCTCCCGCACCGCCGCAACATGAAACGCCGCGTCGAGATCGTCTCCATAGAGAAAGAGGAGATGCGAGCAGAGCGCCGTCTGGAACGCATCGTCTGCGAAGGGCAGAACCGGCAATGAGGCGGGCACATATCTCACACGCCCCCGAGCTTCAAAGTCGGCGAGAAAGAGCTCCAACGCCTCGCGCCTGATCTTTTCGATCCGCTCCGGCGAGCCGTATCGCGTCCAGTTGAAACGATATTGCGCGAGGCGCAGACCCGCCATCATGTCGCTGCGCGTCTCCTCGAAGCGCTGCCGGATTGCGTCTCCCGTCGCCGCATAGATCGGATCGCAGGCAACGACCTCTTGTCCCCGCCTCGCGGCTTCCACGGCGAAGGACGCAGGCCCGCCGCCCACATCGAGGATAGGGCCTTCCGGCGGCATATCGGCGAGAGCGAAGAAATCCGCATACTCGTCAAAGCGCCGCCCCCAGGGCACGATGCCCCCGAGGTCGAATTCTTTTCGTACTTCCGCTTCCTTGATCATTTTGCGCTCCGTAACAGCGCCGGAGGCTGCCCCTGAAGGCGCCTTCTCTCCGGTTACGGAAACAAAAAGGCCGCCTCCAAATGGGGCGGCCGATCCGGCAGGTCGATAGACGACATGACTGGGCCACCCTTCAGGTGGTCCACCAAGCCTTGTTGCAAAGGAACATGCGCGTCATCACTTCATCCTCGCCCGGCAAAAATCCGGGATTGGCTGGAAACCTACTCCCGGTCCGAGGCCTTGCCAAGGCCTCTTAGCAGCGGCCCGGACCACACGATGCATGCAGAGCCGGCGGACTGCCGAGACGACGTTGTCTTCCTCATTATGCGAACAGCCTTATAAACAAAACGATCTCTACCGGCTATCGTAAAGCATTGGCTTTACAAGAGGTTACGGCTGGGGTCCCAAAAGGAAACGCGCATGCTCCCGTCGCAACATTTCATAGGGCGTCGTGAAGTCAATGTGCAGTCCAATGCAGGCGTTTGGTATTTTGATGCGTTTGGTTGATGGCGACGCAGTCTCATGCGTAACCACCGTATGTCCGTGCGCCATGGCATGTGCCACAAGATAATAATCAGCGGCCTGAAGGAACGTATGCACCGCCGCCGGCTCGTAGTTCTGGCTATTTGCCCAAACACTGACGGCACCTAGCGTCGGCAGCAATATGTCATCTGGATTGAGAAAAAAACCGTCACCGCGCTGCGCAGCCCACTCGGACAGATCGTCGCCTCCTACCGCGATCTCGGCGCCGACCTTTTCAATGCTGAAAACGCTTCCAACCTGATTGTTAGCGATCAGCCAGTCCCAGAATGCGGGGCAAAAATCCAAACCGTAATGCATGTTCTTGGCTTGAATAAATACGTTCGCATCTAAGACATATGCCATCAGACGACCTCTAGACTATGCACAAGTTCGCGAAACGTCGAAACCTTGGAGAAGCCGAGCAGACGAAAGGCGTCGCGATGTAGCGTTTGCCCTTCAAGCGTATTGGCAACAATAGCGCGGGCAAAACGCTTGCCGACGCGAACCCCCAAGGTCAGGTAAAAGTCGCCGCCACTGCCTTCCCTTTGAATTTCCCGAAGGTGGCTCAACTCCTCCCTATAGGCCTGCCAAAACACCTCCCGCGAAAGGCCGCCAGCGTCATAGATGCGACGCAACACTACCAATGTGCTCACCTTGAAGAACTTAGCGAGTCGATCGAGTGCAGCCCGCAAGTCCTCGTTAGGCCGAATTTGATCGCGAAAAATGATGAGCGGGACCAATATCTCGGCGGCAACCCGATTGCACCAATTCTCGACCTGATTGTCGGACGTCGAGGCAGCCTCCATGTCCGTCAACGCAGATTGGCCTAGCCAGAGATGGGCCAACTCGTGGGCCAGCGTAAACATCTGCGCCGACTTAGTATCAGCGCCGTTGATGAACACGAGCGGCGCCAAATTGTCGGAAATGGCGAAGCCACGAAACTCGTCGGGGTTTAGCTTGCGGTGGTTGTTGCTCCCGACAACGCCGTTGACCATGACGAGCACCCCCAATCGATCGGCTTGCTCGATGAAGCGACGTAATGCTTCGGTCCAAGTTCGAAGTTGGCCGCGCTCATCAATATCAAAGCCGAGCACATGCCGAATTTCAGCGGCCGTCTGTTCGACATCGGCCTCGGGTGTTACGGACCCTATAAAAGGAAGCGGTTCTTCCCTGAGCGATCGCACATAGTCGCGATACCACTCTTGGCGCTGCTGACAGAGATAGATCGTTTCGAGAAGATCAGGGCTGGGGTGGCCAATCCTACGATTTTCGACAGTCCGAAAATCTGGAATGGGAACATGCTCAACCGGAGGCTCGTTCAGAAAGAAATAGCCGATAGGTGCATGTGTGGCTCTAGCAAAGTCTTCCAACTGCTTGAGCGTTGGCCGCACCGTTTCCTGCTCCCAATCGACGAGTTTGGGAAACCTATGCGCCAGCACATCCAACTCAATGCCCGCGCGCTCACGTGCCCAGCGCAGCATTGCCGGGTTCACATCCACGCGCATAGTCGGCGCTTTGGGCATCGTCGTCTCTTATTCCTCGCTAATGGGCACCCCAATGCCAAACATTGTAGAATCCCCCTGCTACTGCACTGAAGGGATAATTTCAGGTGACAAGGCTCCATTGGGAGGCATCGCCGGGGCGCTGTTCCCTCCGTAATTGTCACATCGCGCACGAAACATGATAGACAGAAGTTCACTAATAATATCAATCCACTAAATCACCTCTAGCGATCTGTGGCGGGATAGAGGTGGCCAATCACTCCGGCTCGCTTGGTTCGACCTTGAAGGTCGGAATGGACCAGCGCATGGCGAGCGCGACGAGCCGGATCGCCAGCGCCACGGCTATCGAGCCCCAGAGATCGACCGAGGCCGGAAGCTCGAACTGACGCAGCAAGACAAAAAGCGCCGCCCCGACCAGAGCCGCCA
>Ga0255338_1001312_pt1 | contig 48369 bp, 40 predicted proteins | sample MeOH1_35cm_T4_19_FD_203715 | JGI IMG/M metagenome (GOLD analysis project Ga0255338, IMG submission 203715) | Sandy soil microbial communities from University of British Columbia, Vancouver, Canada - MeOH1_35cm_T4_195 | ecosystem: Engineered > Artificial ecosystem > Sand microcosm > Unclassified ...
GGCCCAGCACGCCGAAGACTGGGTGCTGGGCCTCTCGGACCAGCAGGCCCTCCGCAAGGCGGGCGTCCTCTCCCGCCACTTCTGGCTCCGCTCCTTGGTGTAAAGGAACTTTTGCCTACCTACTTAGGAGCAGGGGAGCCGCATCCGCGGCTCACGCCGCTCGGTTGCTCAGAGCGAGCCCAGGAACTTCACCAGCGCCGCGCGCTCCGAGGCCGACATCGTCCGGAAGCGCTCCCGCGAGTGCTCGGCCTCGCCGCCGTGCCAGAGGATGGCCTCCTCCAGCGAGCGGGCGCGGCCATCGTGGAGGTAGCTCGCGTAGGGCAGCACCGTCTGGGTCAGCCCGAGCCCCCAGAGCGGCGCGGTCCGCCACTCCTGGCCATCCGCCACGCCATCCGGCCGCCCGTCCGCGAGCTCCGGCCCCATGTCGTGCAGCAGCAGGTCCGTGTACGGGTGGATGCGCTCGTGCGCCAGCTCCGGCAGCGGATGGTCGCCTGTCTCGAGCGTCTCCTTATGGCACTGGCCGCATCCGGCCGAGAGGAAGAGCTCCTCACCGAGCTGGACGTCCGCGTCCTCGAGGGCCGTTCGCGCAGGCACCGCGAGTGACTGGGCGTAGAAGGCCGCGGCCTCCAGCGTCTCCCGCGACAAGTCGTGGGTGCCATCGGACTCGGGGAAGAGCGGGTTCGTGATGCCCATGTCGTTGACGTAGGCCTCGGCCGACTGCTGGAGCAGGGTGGGGCTGTTGGCCTTGAGCCCGAAGCGCCCCGGTGCCAATGCCTGGGCCTGGACATCCCAGACCTCGTTGAGGCGGCCGGAGACGCCGTCGCCGTTCCGATCGCTCGGGTCCTGCATGGCGCGCAGGGTGGAGGCTGGCACGGCCTCGAGCAGCCCCAGCCCGAAGACGGGGGGCGGCAGCCGCAGCGAGGTGAGCAGGTCCGGAGGGAGCGCAGCGCCGTCGCTCGGGGCGATGTGGATGCGTGGAGCCCGCAGGCTGTAGGCCGTCCCATCGCCATAGGCGCCCGCGCTCTCCTCCCAGGACAGCGTGACGGAGGCCTCGGGCGTGTGGCCGTAGACGGCCTGGTCCGCGATCTGGGTGCCCAGGCCCGGGACTGGCACGGCGCCGTTCAGGTGGTTCGGCGTGCCGCTCGGGAGGCTGACGCGGACCAGGAGCTGGGTGCGCTGCGGCCCGGTGCCCATCACCGGCATGCCGCGCCCATTGCGCAGGTGGCAGCCGTTGCACGAGGTGTTGTTGTAGAGCGGCCCCAGCCCCGGGTTGACCGGCGCCGGACCGGGGACGAACACCGCCGCGAACGCCCCATCGCCCACCCGGTGTCGCGCGAGCTCCTCCGGAGTGAGGTTGGGCGCCGGCTGGGCAAAGGCCAGCGAGGTCCGATCGTCGATGGTGGTGGCGCCTCCCGCGCGAGGAGGCTCCGACTCACCGCAGCCTGAAATCAGCGCCAGCACGGCGCACAACGTGAGGGCCTGTCTCATGGTGGCCTCCTGGGTTCGCTCAGCGCGAGGTGAAGGGCTTCACTTCGGTCTCGATGGTGGCCTGGACCTTGCGGATGGCCTCCTGCGCGGCCTCGATCTCATCCGCCGCGGCCGGGTCCTTGATCGAGCTGCGGAAGGGCTCGGGGATGCGGCCGAGCGCCTCGATGGCCGCGGTCAGCTCCTGGCGGATGCGCGTGTCGATCTCGGGCTTCTCGGACTTCACCAGGGCCGACAGCGTGTAAGCGCTCGGGGTCGCGCCCGGCAGATGCCCCAGGTAGACGTTCTCCACGCTGCGCAGGTTGTTGGCGAAGTCGGAGAGCGAGTTGTAGGCGAACTGGCTCTCCACGAGCTCCGGATCCTTCGCGTCATAAGGATCGGCGATCTTCCCGTTCGCCACCTCGTCCAGGATGTTGATCATGCCCCCCACCATCTCCTGGGCCGCCGCCTCCACGGAGGGATAGGCGTTGTTGCCCGTCTGCCCGGCCCCGGCCAGCACGTCCCGGTACGGCGGGCGGCCCTCCACGGTCTGGGTCCAGGCGTTTGCCAGCGCGGCGCCGACGCCCTTCAGCTCCGCGGAGATGGCCTTCAGGTAGTCGAACTGGCGCTGGTTGAAGTCCGACACCTTCTTCGTGCGGCCATCGTTGAAGAGGAGGTACTCCACCGTGTGGAACCCCTTCTGCGTCTCCTGGAGGCTGCTCACGTACTGGGGCGTGAAGGCGTCGCTGCTGGCCAGCACCGCGTCCAGGTCCGAGCGGTTCACCGGCCAGCTGTCCAGGGCCGGGTCATAGCCGTAGGAGTCCACGGGGCCGAACAGGAAGCCCTCGCTCTGCTCCCAGGGCGTGCGCGCGGCGAGCCAGGCCTCCTGGGCCGCCGTGAGCCTGGCCTCGGTGGGAGCGGCCACGAGCGCGTTCACCGCCACATCCAGCGCCTCCAGCCGCGTGGCAAGCTGCTGGTAGGTGGGCACCACCACGTCATCCGCGAGGTGGGTGATGATCTGCGGATCGAACGAGTGCTCGGCCTGCCCCCCGTCATCCGCGCAGGCCACCAGAGCCAGCGCGCCTGCGAGGGTGAGGGCACGGAGAGGGAAGCGGGACAGCGTCATGAGAGAGTCCTCCTGGGATCAGTAAGAGAAGCCGGTGGAGAGCCGGACGGTGTTCTCCGGCCGGAAGCGTGAGGAGTCGCCGAGGCGGCGGTGGCTGAAGTCGAGCTTGGCGAAGGCCACCCCGGCCAGCGTGTAGGCCGCTCCCACCGTGTAGATGGAGCGGGCGAAGCGGGCGTTGTCGAAGAGCTCCGAGCGCGGATGCAGCATCGAGTCCGCGTAGTCGAAGCGGACATAGGGCTCGAGCCGGTGGTCCTCGCCGAGCGAGAGGCGCGGGGCCACGTCGAAGCCCAGCTCGGCCCAGAGGGCCAGCGCGTGCTCGGCCACGGGCGAGCGCGGCACGTTCAGCAGGTTGGACAGGCGCGCGTTGCGCGCGGAGATGGCGCCCGCGTTCTGCAGATAGCCCCACAGCGCCAGCGCCTTGGCGCGCCAGGGGCCCCGCTCCAGCGACAGGTGCGCGTCCAGCAGCAGCAGCGGCGCGGAGACATAGCCGCAGGGCGCTACCTCGCGATCGTCCTCGGCCTCGCACGCCTTCACCAGATCCGGCTTGGGGCGGTTGCGCGTCGAGTCCCCGTAGTAGCCCGAGGCGCCGAAGACGAGCCCCTCGAAGCGGGTGACGTCCGCTCGCAGCACGGCGGCCAGATCCGTCGCGCGGACCAGATCGAAGCGGCGCTGGTGTCCCTCGGCCACCCAGCGCTGCGAGCTGAAGGACGTGGAGTCCAGCCCATTCACCACCTGCGCCGTCAGCTGCAGGCCGCCCAGCTTCGCCTGGCCCTGCAGCCCCATCTCATCCCACGTGTTGGGGATGATCAGCGTCTCCGCCTCCGAGCGGATCGTCCCCAGGTACTGGGTGGGCCGGTAGTACGCGCTCAGCGTTCCCACGGCCACGTAGAAGCGCCCGAGCGACAGCGAGAAGCGCTCGCCGAACTCCTTCTTCAGGTAGAGCTCCTCGATGAGGACCTCGCCGCCCTTCTCCACCTCCTGCTCGAACTCGCCGAACTCCTCGTACTCGAGCTCCATCGCCGAGCCGGTGCCGCCGTGCTCGAACTCCACCTCCATCTCGGCCTCCAGCCCGTACTCGGGCAGGCCCGCCTCCAACTCCAGCACCAGCCGCGTCGTGTCGAACGTCAGCCGCGAGTCCCGCTGCGCGCCCCCCTCACGGTTCTGGTTCAGCCCATGGTTGTAGTAGGCGAACTGCAGATCCGCGTACCCGCCCACCTCCAGCTTCAGGGCCGGGTGCTTCTTCTCGGCCTCCTTCTCCTCGGCCTCCTTCTCCTCGGCACGGGAGGAGAGCGGGGCGAGCACGGCGGCGGCACACAGCAGGGCGGGGACGAGAGAGGAGGGGCGCATCGAATGGCGCACACCCTACACACAGGGAAATTGATTTTGCAAATCGAACTCAATTATGGCCCCAAGAAGACTCCCCCTGAAGAGGGGGAGCTGGGCCTACACCGGTCAGCGCCGGGAGGCGGCTACCACTTGAGCTCTTCCTTGCCCTGGGCCCGCTTCTCCTTCTCGCCGGGGCGCGAGTAGGCGGTGAGGGTGGCGCGGACGGCGCCCAGGTCGATGGTTCCCACGGCCACGAGCGGCAGGCGGCGTGCGTCGTCGGAGATCCACACGTGCACCTCGCGCTTCTGCGAGGGCTTGTCCAGGCGCACCGCGGTGCCGGAGAGGTACCAGGCCTCGAACTGGCCCACGGGCAGGGAGACGCGCTCGCGCTTCACCACCGTGGCGTTCATCCGCCACAGGCGGCGGATGCCGTACACGTCGAAGCACACGGGCAGGCCCTCCTTCATGGGCAGCTGGCGCATGAGGTAGATGGCGCCGGCCACGTCCAGCCCGTCCTTGTCATAGGTGTAGTTGAAGTGGCCCGACCTCTGGCCCATCACATAGTCCACCTTGACGGAGCGATCCTTGTGGCCGAAGGCCACGTCCACCGAGCGCTGCACCTCGTTCTCCGTGGCGTTCTCGGTGTAGCGCGAGGGCCGCAGCGTCCGCGGGTGCAGGTAGCTGGTCCCCACGCCCCGCACCCGCCGCACCTTGGAGAAGAAGGTGTTGGTCTGCGCCTCGATCTGCACCGGGAGGGCGCCGTTCTCGGGGCGCTGGACCTTCATGGTCATCTTCCCCGCCTGGGCCCCCATCGCGTCCAGATCGAACTCGAGCTGCTCGCCGGGCATGAAGGCGGTGGGCAGCCGCAGCGCGGGCAGCGAGGTGGAGCAGGCGGGCACGGGGTTGGCGGGCTCGGCCGGCGGGGAGGTGTCCTGGGACACCGGGACATCCTGGCCCTGGGCCTCGGGGCCCTCTGGCACCTGGGCGGTGGCGGCGGCGGCGACGAGGGCGAGGCAGGCCACGAGAACGGAGCGCATAGGGGGCATCCTTCTTCCGAGAAGGGCGAGGGGACGGGTTTCAGGGTCGGACGCCAGGACGCTTCGCATATTCGGACGACTCCCAGCGCTTGCGCAGGCGGGCTGTCAGGTCGTGTCGGACCTGCTCCCATGTTGCGACATTCTGCTCGATTTCATAGCCCGAGCGGGCGAGCCGGCGCGCGAAGGCCCGAGCGGGCTCCTCCTCGCCGAGCCGTGCGAGCAGGTGAAGGTATTCATAATCCTCCAGGCCATCGCGGATGTGCTTGAGGCGCAAGGACACCACGGGTTGGGGCCCCTTCGTCCCCAGGCGAGCTGGCGTCCCGGGGTAGAAGAGCGTCCCGTCGCCGTTGCCGCCGAACTCGAAGACGCCCTTCCAGGGATCCTGGGTGTTGTAGGCGTAGACGGTGTCGAAATAGAGCTCGCCGTCCACCCCGGTGAGGAAGGCCAGGGGCCCCATGCTCCGGTTGAGCGGGGCAGGGTGGTCCACCATATAGGAGGCCCAGCCCGTGTAGGCGCGCTCCACCGCCGGGTCCTCCGCCGGGCCGCCGGTGCAGCCGTGCGAGTTGCAGCTCTGGTACCACCACACCCGCGTCCCCGCGGGGAGCTTCGAGCGCAGCTTGGAGAGGGGCACCACGTTCGGGCACGTCTCCAGCCCGGAGCGGGGGAAGAAGCAGTTGAGGGTCGGCGTGAGGATGTCCGCGCTGGCACGGAGCGCATCATCCAGCGCCGAGGTGACGAGCACCGGGATGCCACGGCCCGCGGCCCGCACCCGGGAGGCCTGTGCGCGCACCAGGGGCACGTCCTCCGGCTTCGGCTCGTCCTTCGCGTAGTAGAAGAGCTGCGCCGACCAGCCCTTGCTCCGGAAGTGCTCGGCGAAGGCGCGGTAGTACGCCACCTTCTCCTGCTCGGTCTTGCACTGGGCGGACTCTCGCACGTCGGCGGTGGTGAAGCGGGCGCCGGAGGGCAGCAGGCTCCCGTCCAGGAAGGGCGCCATCTCCTCGTCGTAGGCGCGGAAGTCCACCACCGGGCGGCCCTCCTCGAAGCGCACCGGCGGCGCATTCATGCTCATGCCGTACGCGCTCAGGCGGTGCTCCAGCAGGGCCTTCCCATAGGCGCGCAGCAGCGCCAGCGCCTCGGGGGACTCCGGGGACAGCTTGTGCCCGCGCGCGATGCTGTAGAGCGAGATGCCGAAGCTCGTCGGCAGCGAGGCCGTCGCGGGCAGCGCGAAGGGTTGAAGCTCCACCGTGAAGGGCACCGGCGCCACCGCGCCTCCGTCCGCCTTCACGCTCAGCTCGCCGCGGTATGTGCCGGGCTCCTGCTCCGCGGGCGCGCACACCTCCACGTAGAGCACGGCCGGCAGCGAGGGCTCTCCGGGCAGCTCCACCGGCAGGAGCGGATCCGGCCAGAACCCTGCCGCTCCCTGGCTGTTGGAGGGCGTCTTCACCTCGATGAAGCCCTCGCGCCAGAGCGAGGCGGACAGCGCGGTGCCCGGCCCCTTGAGCGCGAGCGGCTTCGCCGTCACCTGGCGGACGTTGCCGGGGAGGATGACCTGCGTGCCCTCGCACTCGCCCCGGGCCAGGCTCAGCCGGGCCTCGGCCGAGCCATTCAGCTGGACACCCGGCCTCACCTTCACCAGCGGAGACACCACCTTCGGCCCTGGCGACGCGGCCAGCGCCGCCGTCAGCACCCACGCCCAACCCGCTCCCATGCCCCCACCCTCCGCGGCCAGGCCGCCCGTCTAGTTGTTCATCGCCATCTGTCGGCCCTGCTTGTACTCGGCGAGGTCCGCCACGATGGAGCCCAGCACGAACTCCGCCTCGATCCGCACGGGCACGTGGCTGGCGTCCGTCGTGAAGTACGCGACGATGTCGCGCTTCGTCTGGAGCCCCCCGGCGAACTCCGTCTGGAGCTTCACGCGGAAGACCTCCCGCTCGCCCAGCGTCGTCTTCAGGCGCTGCCGGCCGTCCACCTTGGCGCGCAGCAGGAAGCTCTTCGAGCCCGTGAAGACCGGGTAGGTGTACTCCTGGCCGTCGGCGATGCCTCGGCTGCGCAGCGCGAACGCCGCGCCCGCCAGATCCATGCTGCCCTCGGGCAGCTCGTGGGTGTCCTCCACGGGCGCCGCGCCCTCCTTCTGCCGGACGACATGCGCGGTGCGGCTGTCCTTCATCTGGATGCGCTGGCGGCGCCGCTTGTTGTTCTCGTCCACGAAGAAGTCACTGCCCAGCGAGCGCTGACCCTCCGAGTTCCAGTACGAGACGAACTTGTCCTTGATGGGCCACACGCCGAGCGTCGGGTCCGTCTTCGCCAGCGAGACGATGGGCCACACCTGCTGGCCCCACTGCTTCATCGGCGCGCCCACGGTGATCTGCGCCGTCCCCGCCGTCACTCCCAGGTACTGCACGCGGTAGAGCGACTGCTCTCCAGGACCGAACGCCGGCTCCTGGGCGATGGCCACGCTGGAGAACAGCATCCCTGACAGCAGGCCCACGAACGCACCCTTGAACCGCCTCTGCATATTGAGCTCCGAATGTAGGTAGCCAGACTTCCTGCCGCCAACCGCCCCACCCCAATTCCTTCCCACTGGCGTGCAATTCCCTGGACGACAGCCCCCCCCCACCATTCAAAGGCGGGCACTTCCTGGGTAGGCAAGAGTGGCACAGATGCGCCAGGACCTGCCTACACCCCTGCCCACCGAGCGTGGAGGTGGGACGGAGAGGCTGGCATGAGTGCCCCGAAAGCGAACGAGGGCGCGCACTGCAAGGACACCGCTGGTAGCCTGCGGCGCACGGCGTCCGGTGCGCCGCGTCCCAGCAGAGGAGGATGGACTCCATGCACGACTACAACAACGAAGACGACGACGACAAGAAGAGCAGCAAGAGCAAGTCGGGCAAGGCACACAAGGATTGGGACTGCCCCACGTGCGAAGCCAACAACCCCACGGATGAGGCCATCTCCGACAAGGATGAGCTGCGCTGCAACTACTGCGGCAACGAGTTCCTCGTGTCCTTCAGCGACACGGGCAAGATGAAGTTCAAGGAGCTGTAGCCCCGACGGGCTCACGCCCGCTCGCCGAAGATGGCGGTGCCCACGCGCACGAGCGTGGCACCCTCTTCGATGGCCAGCTCGAAGTCGTGCGTCGTCCCCATGGACAGGCCCGCGAGCCCGTGTGCGCGGGCCAGCTCGCGCAGCCGCCGGAAGTGGCCGCGAGCCTGCTCCGGATCCTCTGTCGGCGGGGGGAGCGCCATCAACCCCTCCAGCCGCAGGCCCGGCAGCGCGCGTACCGCCTCCAGGAAGGGCCCGAGCGCCTCCGGCTCGAGCCCGCTCTTGGTCTGCTCGCCGCCGAGGTTCACCTCGGCATAGCAGGGCAGGGGAGCCTCGGCCCGGCGCTTGGACAGCTCCTGCGCCACCTCCAGCCGCTCCAGCGCGTGGAAGGCGTGGGCCACCTTGGCCACGTACTTCACCTTGTTCGTCTGCAGGGGCCCGATGGCGTGCCAGCGCAGCCCCTCCAGGTCCGCCAGCTCCGCGGCCTTGTCCCGCAGCTCCTGCGCGTAGTTCTCTCCGAAGTCGCGCTGGCCGGCCTCGTAGGCCTCGCGGATGAGCGCCGCGGGCTTGAACTTGGACACGGCCACCAGCGTCACCGACTCCACCGGGCGCCCCGCGCGCGCGCAGGCTGTGGCCACCCGGGCCCGGATCTGCGCCAGCCGCTCAGCCACTTCGCTCATGGAGACCTCCAGGGAAGGGGAACGCCCGCGCGCAGGAGGAGCTCGAGGGTCTCCCCCAGGGGCAGGCCGATGACGTTGGTCGGGCTGCCCTCGATCCCGGAGACCAGGAAGCTGCCCTTGCCCTGCATGCCGTAGGCGCCCGCCTTGTCCAGGGGCTCTCCGGTGTCCGCGTACCAGCCGATCTCCCCGGCGGAGAGTGTCCGGAACGTGACGCCGGTGCGGACCACGATGGACTCTTCGGCGCGGCCGGCGAGCGCTACACCCGTGTAGACGGCGTGGGTGCGGCCGGAGAGCCGGGTGAGCATCTCCCGGGCCTCGGCCGGGCTGCCCGGCTTTCCGAGCAGCTCGGTGCCCAGGGCCACCGTGGTGTCGGCCGCCAGCACCCAGGTGCCGGTGAAGCGCGCGGCCACGGCCCGGGCCTTCTCGCGGGCCAGCCGGAGCACGTAGACGTCGGCCGCCTCTCCCGGAAGGGGGGTCTCATCGATATCTGCTGCTGCCACCGTGAAGCGCAGCCCCAGCTGGGAGAGCAGATCGCGTCGCCGCGGAGAGGCGGAAGCAAGGACGAGGGACGTAGGATCCTCTAGAGTGGGCATGGTGGAAGGCTTGAAGCCCTTAGCAGAAGTGTGCCTCGGAGTGGACTCCCGATGAACCCCGCTGATCTCCTGTCAGCCATGAAGCGGACGGTGGAGCAGCTGGCCGCGTTCAACGAGATCGCCAAGGCGCTCACCTCCACGCTGGAGCTGAAGGAGGTGCTCAACCTGGTGATGCAGAAGGTGAGCGACCTGCTCCAGCCGCGCAACTGGTCGCTCATCCTCATGGACGAGCACTCCGGCAAGCTCTGCTTCGAAGTGGCAGTCGGCGATGGCGCCGAGGCCCTCAAGGGGCTCCAGCTCCTGCCGGGCGAGGGCATCGCCGGCACGGTGTTCTCCACCGGCAAGGCCCGGCTGGTGGATGACGTGGGCGGCGATCCCGCGTTCGCCCCGCGCTTCGATGAGGCCTCTGCCTTCCGCACGCGCTCCATCCTGGCCGTGCCCCTCATCGCCCGGGGGCGGGTGCTCGGCGTCATCGAGCTGGTGAACGGCCCGCGCGATCCCCCCTTCACCCAGGACGATCTCACCACGCTGACGGCCATCGCGGACTACGCGGCCATCGCCATCGAGAACGCGCGCAACTTCCGCCGGGTGCAGGAGCTGACGATCACCGACGAGCACACCGGCTGCTACAACGCCCGGCATATGCGCGCGCAGCTCGATCACGAGGTGCGGCGCTCGCAGCGCTTCCACCACCCGCTGTCGCTCGTGTTCCTGGATCTGGATCACTTCAAGAACGTCAACGACACCCACGGCCACCTGGTCGGCAGCGCGCTGCTCAAGGAGGTGGGGGAGCTGCTGATCGCCTCCAGCCGCCAGCTGGACCTGGTGTTCCGCTACGGCGGAGACGAGTTCGCGCTCCTGCTGGTGGAGACGGCCCCCGAGGGCGCGATGACGATCGCCCGGCGCATCCGGGATGCGTTCCGCTCCCGGCGCTTCATGCAGACCCACGGGCTGGAGCTCCGGCTGACGGCGAGCCTGGGCGTGGCCACCTTCCCGGATCATGCGCGCTCCGCCACGGACCTGGTCCGCGCGGCGGACTTCGCCATGTACGCCGCCAAGGCCCAGGGGCGGAACGAGGTCTGCCTCGCAGACCGCGTCCCCTCGGATCCCAGCGTGACCCCACCCGCACGCTAAGTGCGGGAATTTCCAAAAGAGTTCTCTAGATAACAGCGGCGTCAGCGAGGCCCGGTACGCTCTCTGGCAGGCTGGGGATCCCCTCTGGCCCGTCAACCGGTGCGCGCATCTATGGAACTCAACTACGACGTCAAGAAGATCGAGATCAAGAGACGCATTGTGGAGTGGGCCCGGCGGCCGGACTCCGACTTCACGCGCTTCCAGATCACGCGTCAGCAGGCGATCGATCTCACGTGGGAGACCAGTGGGCGGCTCGTGTTCCCGTGGGATCCGGAATACGACGCGCTGCGCGCGGTGGCGTACGTGAACTTCGAGAACGTGCGCCCGGCCGCCATCGGCGTCTGCGAGACGATGCACGACGTGCGGGCCTTCATGCGGTTCATCCGCGCGCAGCGGGAGGTGAACCCGTCCTTCCGCTGGGTGCCTCGCTCGGGCGGGCACAGCACCGCGGGCTACTGCACCGTCGAGGGCGGGCTGATGCTGGACGTGCGCGGCCTGAACGACGTCTTCGTCCAGCCGCAGCGCAAGCTCGTCCACGTGGGGCCCGGCGTGCAGATGCGGGACTTCTACCGCGCCACGTACCCCTACGGCCTGTTCGCCCCGGCCGCCATCTGCCCGGATGTCCGCATTGGCGGCATGATGCAGGGCGGCGGCTTCGGCTTCGCCTCCCGCATGTTCGGGATGAACTGCGACGCGGTGACCGAGGTGGAGATGGTGCTGGCCGATGGCCGGCCCGTGATCGCCAATGAGCTCCACAACCGCGATCTCTTCTGGGCCGTGCGTGGCGGCACGGGCAACCAGTTCGGCATCCTGACGCGGGTGAGCTACCGGCTCTCCCCGCTGCAGGAGGTGGGCGCCGTCCTCCTGCAGTGGAACCTGGGCTCGGACGCGGAGGCGGCCCAGGGCGCCGCGGCGCTCGAGCTGCTGCAGCAACGCTACATGGGCTCCAACCATGATCGCCGCCTGGGCTACCTGGCCGTCATCCAGCATGGCCCGAGCTGGGCGGGGCCCTTCCTGCTCGTGCGCGTCATGTACCGCGGCGAGAGCAGCCTGTGGCGCCAGCTGCTGAGCGAGCTCATCGCCATGCCCGGCTGCCAGGTTCAGTGGGAGGCCCGGGGCTCGTTCTACTCCATGAACAACAAGCTCATGGGCTACGCGCAGGAGCCGGACACCCTGGGGGACGAGCTCACCACGCTCGCGGCGGTGCCCCCGCAGGAGAAGCAGACGCGCTACTACGAGCGGCCGCTGGGCGTGGCGGGCTGGCGCCAGATGGTGGATCACATCCGCAGCGCGGCGACGACGCTCAAGTTCGCCTCGCAGATGGTCATCGAGCCCGCCGGGGCCGCCATCAACGAGCGCAGCCGCGGCTTCAACGCCTACATCCACCGGCGCGCCGACTTCAACACGTACCTCAACACCTACTGGGACACGCCGGAGGAGAAGCTCAAGGCGTTCGCCTTCATGGACCAGTGGCTCGAGATCGGCCGCCCGTTCAGCAACGGGGAGGCGTACCAGAACTACCCGAAGCCGTACTACACGGACTGGGCGCGGCGGTACTGGGCCGAGTACTACCCGGTGCTGTGTCTCGTGAAGCGGAAGTACGATCCGACGAACGTCTTCAGCTTCGAGCAGAGCATCGGCGCCGACGGCCAGCGTGCGAGCAGCTCCATCGATGACATCGCGGAGCTCGTCCCGGACATCGCCCGCTGCCTGCGCAAGCCCATCGTCCTCCCGGAGGAGATGGAGGAGGAGCCCAGCGAGAGCTGAGGCCCGCCCTCAGGCAATAAAAAAGCCCGGTGGCGGCAGGGCCGCACCACCGGGCTTCCCGAGCGGCGAGGGGATCAGCTGGCGCCGATCACGCTCTCGATGGCCTCGGTGTTGGTCACCACCGTGCCCTGCTTGCGCAGCGCCTTGATGAAGGAGTCCTCCACCTCGATCTGCTTGGCGCGGCGGGCCTGGTCACGCAGCTCCTCCTTCTTCGCCTGGAAGTCCTGGTCGCTGGCCTTCTTGCGCTCGGTGACCTGAGCCACCGCGAAGCCCTCGCCCGCGGGGTACGCCTGGTCCAGCACCTGCGGGCCCTGCGCGGTGAACGCCGCGGCCATCAGCGCGGGCGCCGGCCCCAGGTAGGGAATCGACTCGGCCCCCGCCGTGATGGTGCCCGTCTCCACCGCCTCCGGGCGCGTCTCCGTCTCGAAGCGCTGGAGCGCCGGCTGGCCCTCCTTCTCCGGCGGGAACAGCTCCTGGAGCGTCTTGCCGCCCTTCAGCGCCGCCAGCGCCTTCTCCGCCTCGGCCTTGGCCAGCTCCTTGGCCTGCTGCTGCTTATAGAGCGAGGTGGCGATCTCGTTCTCCACGTCCGGCAGCTTCTTGTCCGCCGCCGCCTGCTTCTCGTCCACCTTCACCAGGTGGTAGCCCAGCTTCGTCTCGATGGGCTCGGACACGTTGCCCGCCGCCAGGGCGAACATGGCGTCCGCCAGCGCCGGCTCCAGGCTGCCGCGCTCCACCCAGCCCAGGTCCCCGCCCGTCGCCTTGGTGCCGGGATCCTCGCTGCGCTCCTTGGCCACCGCGACGAAGTCCTTCTCGCCGCCGACGATCTCCTTGCGGAGCGCCTCGGCGCGCGACTTCGCCTCCGCCTTCTGCTGCTCGGTGGCGTCCGGGGGCAGCTTCACCAGCAGCTGCCGCGCCTTCACGCGCTCGGGCTGGCTGTACATGAAGCGGTTGGTCTCGTAGTACTCCGAGATCTCCTTCTGGTGCGCCTTCTTGTACTCGTCCAGCTGCGCCGCCGCGGGGGCGGGCACCTTGTCCGCGTACATGGTGGGCAGGAAGCGCGCGAAGACGAGCTTGGCCTGGTTGGCCTCCTTCTCGTAGCGGGCCCGCACCTCGTCCTCCGAGACGACGGCGCCGTTGCGCACCAGCTCGAGCATCTTCTGGGCGGCCAGCTGGCGGCGCAGATCGTCCTCGTACTGGGGCTCCGTCAGCCGGTAGTAGTCGCGCAGCGCGCGCTTGTACTGCTCGAAGTCGAACTGCCCGTCCTTCTGGAAGTCCGTGTTGCGGTGGATGATCTCCACCAGCTCGGAGTCCGCGGGGACGATGCCGTAGCGGTTGGCCGCCTGGGCCACCAGCTCCACGTCCACCAGGTTCTGCACCACCTGCGGGGCCACGAACTGGCGCGCGGCGGACTCGGGGATGGGGGTGCCGCGGTTGCGCAGGTTGTTGATCTGGACGTTGTAGGAGCGCAGGAAGTCACGCAGCGGGATCTCCTTGCCGTTGACCATCGCCACGCTGTTCACGCTCGTCATCCGCGGGCCGCTCGACTTGCTGAAGCTGCCAGGCCCGAAGTTCAGGGTGAACACCACGGCGATGCCGACGATGAACACCAGCGAGACGATCTTCCGGAGGTTCAGACCTTCATCCATGATGCTGTCGTTTCTTCCTGCGCGGCGCCGGCGAAGCCCTCGTGGAAGGACTCGCGGCGCAGGTTTGTTGGATGCCCGGCCGGGGGGTGAACGGTTCGCCTCCACCCCCCATGACAGGCCTTGACTGCGTAGGATAAGCCCTCTGAAAATGCAAGCGATTTACAGTGTTTAGCCGCTCCTCTCCCCTCCTGGCCTCTCTTTCCCTACACGGGTAATTTCCCCCAGTGCTGTCGCTCCTCCGGCGGTATCGCCGTTTCCTCATCGTCAGCGTGCTGCTGCTCTACCCGCTGGTCGCCTTCCTGGTGACTGGCCGGCGGGGCCGCGAGGCGAACTTCATCGATCGCACCGTCATCGCGATGACGGCCCCACTCCAGTCGGGCCTCAACTGGATCATCGACGGCGTGGTGGGCTCGGTGCACCACTACGTGGACCTGCGCGACGTGCGGCAGGAGAATGACGCGCTGCGGCTGGAGAACATGCAGCTGCGGGCGGCCGTGCAGGCGCTCGGGGAGGCGCGGTCGGAGAATGAGCGGCTGAAGCAGCTGTTGGCGTACGCCGAGAAGGAGGCGGGGCCGGAGATCCCGGCGCGGGTGGTGGGGGTGAACCCGGTGGCGAAGCTGTTGTCGGTGCGGATCAGCAGCGGCGAGCGGCAGGGCGTCTACCGGGGCATGTCGGTGGTGACGCCGGATGGCATCGTCGGCCAGGTGATTCGGACGACGGGAGGTTACGCGGACGTGGCGTTGGTGACGGATCCCCAGAGCCGGGTGGGCGTGAGGGTGCAGCGCTCCAGGGCGCGTGGCACGGCGGCGGGCTCGGGCAGCGGGCCGCTCAAGCTGGAGAACATGCTGCGCACCGAGGACGTGGAGGATGGGGACCTGATCATCACCTCCGGGACGGATGGGGTGTACCCTCCGGGACTGGTGGTGGGCCGGGTGGCGAACCTGGAGAAGAAGGAGCACGGCATGTTCCAGGCGGCGGACATCCTCCCCGCGGTGGACACGATGAAGCTCGAGGAGGTCCTGGTGGTGGGCAGCCCCTACCAGGAGGCGGCGCCGATGGTGGAGGGGACGCGATGAAGTTCCTGGTAACCGTGGTGCTCGCGATGGTGCTGCTCACGCTCGAGTCCGTGCTCGTGCAGCGGGCGGGGCTGGTGCTCTCGCGCATCGACGTGACGGTGGTGCTGCTGGCGTTCCTCGCGCTGCGGGCCTCGCTGCTGGAGGGCTCCTGCTCGGCGTTCGCGGTGGGCTACCTGTTGGATCTCATGAGCGGCCAGCCCACGGGGCTCTATACCTTCCTGGGCGTCTTCACCTTCCTGGTGTGCCGGCTGGTGTACTCGCTGGTGGACCTGCGCGGCCCGGTGGCCTTCGTGCTCTTCACCATGGGCGCGGACATGGGCCATGGCCTGCTGGCGGCCTTCTTCGGATGGCTGACGGTGAAGGACGGCTCGGCCACGGCGGTGCTGCCCGGCCTGCCGCTGCAGGTGGCGCTCACCGGGGCGGCGGCGCTGGCGCTCTATCCCCTGCTGCGCAAGCTCGAGGTGCGCCATGAGCGCACTCAAGCGGGGAGCCTGCTGTGACGCCTCCGGATCTGGGAAAGACGACGCCGCCGGGACGCGATCTCAAGCGGCGCTTCCTGTGGCTGGGCCTGGCCATGGTGGGCGGCATGGTGATGCTGGCCCTGCAGCTGTACCGGCTGCAGATCATCCGCGGCGAGGAGTACGCCGCCAAGAGCGTGGCCAACTTCGTCAAGGAGGTCCGCCTGCGCGCGGACCGCGGCGTCATCAAGGATGCGCGCGGCACCATCCTGGTGGACAGCCGCCCGTCCTTCGACGCCTTCATCACCCCGGCCTTCTGCACGGACTGCTCCAAGCAGGTGATCCCCAGGCTCTCCGTGCTGCTGGGCTGGGACGAGGAGCAGCGCCAGAAGGTGGACGAGCAGGTGCGCGTGGCGCGCCGCAACGCTCCCTTCCAGGCGATCCCCGTGCGGATCGATCTCTCCCGGGACGAGCTGGACCGGCTCAACGCGCGGCGAGACATCCTGGACGGCGTGGAGGTGGTGGCGGTGCCGCACCGCAACTACCGCACGGAGACGGTGCTCTCGCACGTGCTGGGGTACATGAACGAGATCAACCAGGACGAGCTGGAGCGGCTCAACGCCGACGGCGCGAAGTACGCCCTGGGCGACTACATCGGCCGGCGCGGGCTGGAGCGCTACTTCGAGCCGAAGCTGCGCGGGGTGGATGGGGTTCGCAAGGAGGTGGTGAACGCGCGCGGACAGAAGATCGAGGAGCTGAACGACAAGCTGGGGGAGAACTCGGTGACGCCGCCCCAGGCGGGCAGCAACCTGGTGCTCTCCATCGACATGCGCCTCCAGGAGGAGGCCGAGCGCATCTTCCCGGGCGTGGCGGGCGCGGTGGTCGCCATTGACGTGAACACGGGCTACATCAAGGCGCTGGTGTCGCGGCCGGGCTTCGATCCGAACCTGCTCACGGGCCGTGTCACGCCGGGGCAGATGGTGGAGATGATGAAGGATCCGCTCCAGCCGATGATCAACCGAGTGGCCGCGGCGCACTACAGCCCGGGCTCGACGTTCAAGGTCGTCACCCAGCTGGCGGCCTTCAAGTCGGGGAGCTTCCGGCCGGAGACGGTGGTCAACTGCCCGGGCGGCTACAAGCTGGGCGCGCGCACGTGGCGCTGCCACAAGGAGAGTGGCCACGGGCCGGTGAACGCGAAGCAGGCGATGGCGTACTCGTGCGACACCTGGTTCTTCAAGGTGGCGGACACCATCGGGCTGGATCCCATCGCGGAGATGGGCCGGTCGCTCGGCCTGGGCAGCCCCACCGGCATCGGCGTGCTGGGCGAGGTTCCGGGCATCATGCCCACCACCGAGTACCACGATCGGCTCTCGCCCGGCGGCTACACCAAGGGCATGGCGCTCAACAGCGCCATCGGCCAGGGCGACGACAACGTGACGCCGCTGCAGCTGGCCATGGTGTACGCGGCCATCGCCAATGGCGGCACGCTGTACAAGCCGCAGCTCGTGCAGCGCATTGAGGATCTGGACGGCCATGTCGTCGAGTCGTACGAGCCGCAGGTGGTGCGCTCGGTGGACATCAACCCCGCGCACCGCAAGGTCATCGTGGAGGGGCTGGTGGCCGTGGCCAGCGAGGCGGGTGGCACCGCGTTCAGGGCGCGCCAGGGGTACAAGGAGCAGATGAAGGACATCGTGGTGGCGGGCAAGACGGGCACGGCCCAGGTGGTGGCGATCGGCGCGGTGCGCCTGAAGACGCACCAGATGAGCTTCTTCACGCGTGACCATGCGTGGTTCGCCGGCTTCGCGCCCGCGGACAAGCCGGAGCTCGCCGTGGTGGTGCTCAACGAGCACGGCGGCCACGGCGGCGTGGACGCGGCGCCCACCGGCATGGCCGTCTTCTCGAAGTACTTCGAGCTGAAGCAGCAGGACGCGAACTCACCCCCGCAGCGCTCCAACCAGCCCTACGTCCTGACGTTGCCTCCGGCTCCCAAGCTGGAGGACGTCATGCTCACCCGCGGCGTTCCGGCCGCAGGCACTCCGAATGCAACTCAGCATTGAACGACGCATGGTGCCCCACGTCCCGTGGGCCCTGATCTTCTGCATCCTGGCCATCTGCGCGCTGGGCGTGTGGAACCTCGCCTCGGCGGCGCGGCCTCCGCACGCGTCCGTGTGGACCAGCCAGGGCCTCTACATGGCCGTGGGCCTGGGCGTCGCGCTGATGGTGTGCCTGGTGGACTACCGCTGGATCCAGCGGATGACGGTGCCCATCTACGTGCTCAACATCCTGGCGCTGATCGCCCTGCGCTTCATCGGGCACAAGGCCAAGGGCGCCGAGAGCTGGTTCGTGCTGGGCCCGGTGCGCGTGCAGCCCGCCGAGTTCATGAAGATCGGCGTGATCCTCATGCTGGCCAAGGTCTACCACGACGACTTCAAGCCCAACCAGGAGGCCTATGGGCTGCTGCGGCTGTGGAAGCCGCTGCTGGTGGTGGGGGTGCCCGCGGTGCTCGTGCTGGTGCAGCCGGACCTGGGCACGGCGATGATGATCCTGCTGTCCTCGGCCACGGTCATCCTCTTCGGCAAGGTGCGCTGGTACCTGGTGGCGGTGATCGTGGCGGGCCTCCTGGCCGTGGGCGGCATCATCTGGAACGACTACGTGCGCGAGGCGCCCGAGCCGCGCTTCACCGTGCTGCGGCACCACCTCAAGAAGCACCAGAGCCAGCGCATCTCCGGGTGGCTGGATCCGGAGGCGGACCTGCGGGGCAGCGGCTACCACGCCGCCCAGTCGAAGATCGCCGTGGGCAGCGGCGGCATGTCCGGCAAGGGCTGGCGCGAGGGCACGCAGACGGGTCTGTCCTTCCTCCCCGAGCAGCACACGGACTTCATCTTCTCCGTGTGGGCCGAGGAGCACGGCTTCCTGTCCTGCCTGCTGCTGCTGGCGCTCTACGGAGGGCTCTTCTCCCTGTCCTTGGCCGTGGGGTTCAACGCCCGAGACAGGTTCGGCGCCTTCGTGGCCGTAGGCATCACCGCGATGATCTTCTGGCAGGTGTTCGAGAACATCGGCATGGTGATTGGCCTGCTGCCGGTGACGGGCATCACCCTGCCGCTGATGAGCTACGGCGGCTCCTCAATCATGTCGATGATGCTCAGCGTGGGGCTGCTGGTGAACATCAGCATGCGCCGCCACATGTTCTGAGTCAGAAGGCGCGGCCGGCGAGGATGGCGCTCGCCACGGTGAAGTAGATGACCACGCCGGTGACGTCCACCAGCGTGGCCACGAAGGGCGCGGAGGCCGCCGCGGGATCCAGCCCCAGGCGGCGCAGCAGGAACGGCAGCATGGAGCCGCACATCGTGCCGAACGTCACCACGCCCACCACGCTCAAGCCCACCGCGATGCCCACCCAGGCGTAGTGGGGGCCGTAGAGCGTCTCGGCCCCGGGCCAGAGGATGATGCGCAGCGCGCCCAGCACCCCGAGGAAGACGCCCAGGGCGATGCCGCTGCTGCTCTCGCGCAGGGCCACACGCCACCAGTCCGCCAGGGACACGTCCCGCACCGCCAGCGCGCGGATGATGAGCGAGGTGGCCTGGGAGCCGGAGTTGCCGCCCGAGGAGATGATCAGCGGCACGAAGCTGCTCAGGAAGACGGCCTGGGCGATGGCGTCCTGGTAGTGCGCCATGGCCGTGGCGGTGAACATCTGCCCAACGAAGAGCACCGTCAGCCAGCCCACCCGCTTGCGCAGCATCCCCATGATGCCGATGTCCAGGTACGGCGCCTCCAGGGCCTCCATACCGCCCATGCGCTGGATGTCCTCGGTGGCCTCCTCCTCGGCCACGTCGAGCACGTCGTCGTGGGTGATGATGCCCAGCAGCACCCCCTGCGAGTCCGTCACCGGCAGCGCCACCCGGTCATACTTCTCGAAGAAGCTGATGACCTCTTCGCGATCCGCGGTGGCGAGGATGCTCACCAGCTGGCGGTCATGGATGTCCGAGATGCGGGTGTCCGGCTTGGCGAGCACCAGCGCGGCCAGGCGCACGTCATCCAGCAGCCGGCCCTTCCCGTCGGTGATGTAGAGGATGTTCAGCGTCTCGCGCCCCTGGCCGTGGGTGCGCACGTACTCGAGCGCCTCGGCGGCGGTGAGGTTCCCCGGCAGCGTGAGGAACTCCGGCGTCATGTAGCGGCCGGCGCTGCGCTCCGGGTAGCCCAGCAGCTCCCGGGCCACCTTCAGCTCCGCGGGCGTCAGCGTGGTGAGCGCCCGCCGCGTCACCTCCGCGGGGAGCTCCTCGAGCAGGCGCGTGCGATCATCCGGCGCCATCTCGTTGAGCAGGTTCTTCAGATCCTCGTTGCCCAGCGTGGTGACGAGCTCCGACTGCTGGTGCGGCGGCAGGTACTCGAAGGCCAGCGCCGCCATGTCGCGCGGCAGCAGCCGGAAGAGCACGCCGCTGTCCTTGGCCGGCAGATCCTCGATCACCTCTGCCACGTCCGCGGGATCCATCTCCGTGAACGCCTCGCGCAGAGCGCTCCAGTCCCGAGCCTGGATCAGCTCGTCGAACTCGGGCTTGAGGAGGTTTCCCAGCATTACAATCTCCGCGCGCGGTGGCGCGGGCGCATGGTGTATGAATCGCGCCAGTTGCGATACGGGATTCTTTCAGCGGCGCGGAGGCGATGATGCAAAGAAAGGGTGCCAAGAAGGGCTCGGATCCGGAAGGGGCCACGCGCACCCCGGAGGACGTCTCTCCCGCTGGCCAGGAGCCGAAGTCCTTGGCTGCCTCCTCACCGGCCGAGGGCGCGCCGACGCCCGCCAACGCGAAGGGCCGCGAGTCGCGCCGCCCGAGCGCCCATATCCCGAAGATGTCCGCACCCCAGCCGGACGAGCGCCGCCATGGCTCGCGGGTGGAGGAGCCTCGGCGCCCAGGCGGGCGGAGCGCCCCTCCCATGATCGCCCCCATCATCGAGCAGCAGACAGGCGATGAGCCGGAGCATCGGCACTTCCCACGGGCCCGGCTGGCCACGCGCTTCGAGATCTGGCGGGAGGAGGGCGGGCGGAGGACCTTCTCCGCGACGCTCCTCTCGCAGAACGTCAGCGTGAGCGGCGCCTTCCTGGCGAGCACCTTCTTCCTGCCCATGGGCACGGAGCTCCAGGTGCGCTTCTCGCTGGAGGAGGGCGCCGAGCCCGTGCTGGCGCGCGCCGAGATCATCCGCGAGGAGCGCACGGGCCCGGGAGGGCGCTCGGGCTTTGGCATCCGCTTCGTGGAGTTCACCGGGCAGACGGAGGTCTCCCTTGCCCGGCTCTTCCTCGGCATGCGGCTGCGGACCTTCGCGGAGGAGTACCTTCAGTCCCGCCGGGCCCGCTCACTGCCCAATGAGCTGGAGCGGGTGGTGGACGTGCTCGCCGCGTGGGAGCTGCTCAAGGCCACCTCCCCGGGCGATCCCTGGCAGGGCCAGTGAGGCGCGCTCAGGAGCTCTTGGCGGCCAGCTGGCGCCGCCGCTCGGCCTGGTAGTGCGCCGAGCACAGCCCCTTGGAGCGGGACTCCCGCTCGCACCCGGCCACGGTGCAGCGCCGCTCCGGCGACACCGCCCCTGAGGCCAGCATCTTGGGCGGCCGTCCCCTCCGGCGCACGGGCGCCGCCACGGTGGCTCCATTGCCCCCAATGCCGCTGTTGTGAAGTGCTCGCGCCAGGCCTCGGCCGATGGCGTCCCCAATCGCCTCGGCCCACGAAGCAAGTGCAGGAGGAAGGGCCGCAGGGGAGAGAGAAGGGACGGCATGCTTACGAGGACGCGCCATGGAAGCTCCTTAAGTCAGAAATAGCGGGTTAAGCGGGATTAAAACAATGAACCGCTTATTTGTCCTTTGTGGCTAGATCTGTCAACACAAGGATGAGGGGTTTTTCTAGACTCTGCTCCAAAGGCCAGGAAGCGCGCTGTCTGGAAATGAGGAGGACAAAGCAGGCACAGCACACGAGACGCTTCCAGGAGCACGAGCCAGGATTGCTCGAGCGCTCCGAACGTCGGGCCGGACGTTCCTGCCGTGAGGCGGGGTCCGCCCAGGCGAGGCGTGGGGGCCTCGCCCGGGGAGGGGACGCTCTTAGAGCGCCTTGGTGATGGCGTCTTCGATCTTGGCCTTGGGCACCGCGCCGACGATCTGACCGACGACCTTGCCCCCCTTGAAGACGAGCAGGGTGGGGATGGAGCGGATGCCGTACTGCTGCGGCGTATCCTGGTTGTCGTCAATGTTGAGCTTGGTGAACTTCACCTTGCCCTTGTACTGGGCCGCGAGATCCTCGACGGCGGGGGCGATGGCGCGGCACGGGGCGCACCAGGTGGCCCAGAAGTCCACGAGCACCGGCTGCTCCGCTTGGAGTACCTCCTTGGAGAAGTCTCCGTCCCCAATGTTCACAACGTCACCACCAGCCATGGGTGTCTCCTTCCACAGAAAGTCCGTTCGACTGCGGGGGCTGCCGGGTGCGTCGTCTAGTACGCACCCCCTATGCCCTGCAAGGATCAGCGGACTGCGCCGCTCCCGACAGGTGAGATGCCGACAGGGCCGGGAGGTTTCGAGCAGGCAGGCCGCACGAGAGACGGGCTCCCCGGGCGGGGCTGATGTAAGCTGGGAGGCGTGATGAAGCTCTTCCTGCCCCAGGCCCAACTCGAGGAGTGGGCCCTGGGGGACAAAGCGGACCTGAAGGACGGCAGGCTGGTGGTGATGGCGGAGGGGGGCGCGAGCTTCCCGGCCGTGCCCGCCGTGCACTTCGTGCAGCTCGTCTCCGGGGAGGACACCCACAAGCTGGTGGCCAAGGTGAAGACCGAGGCCCAGCTCGAGACCCTGGGGGCCGAGCAGATGGCCGACTCGGTCATCCTGGGTGAGTCCGCGTACGAGGTGGTTCCGGGGTATCTTACCGAGGTGGCCGCCGCCCCCCGCCCGGCCGACAAGAAGCCGAGCAACGAGACGGACCTGCTGGCCGCTTTCATCCTCAACAAGATGGGCTGACCGCAGGGTCGCCCGGGGTTATGTCGCTGCCGCCATGAACGAAACCCTGGTCTCGCTCGCCTGCCACGCTTACGGCTTTGCCGCGCTGGTGTACCTCACCTACCTGGCGCGCCAGTGGACGGCCCTCGTGGTGATTGGCCGTGTGCTCGTGGGGCTTGGACTGGCCCTCCATGGCGTGGCCCTGTTCTCGCAGTTGGGCGCACAAGGTGGGATGCCCGTGGGTGCGGCCCAGGGGTTCTCCACCCTGGCCTTCCTGCTGCTGGTCCTGGGGCTGGTGTTGGATCTGCGCTACCGCAAGCCTGTCATTGGCTCCTTCATCACCCCACTGGCGGTGACGGCGCTGGTGCCTGGGCTGCTGCTGCAAGGAGGCCAGGAGCCGCTGTCTCCCGCGCTTCGCCAGCCGCTGCTGCCGCTGCACATCACCATCGCGCTGGTGGGGATGGCGGCGTTCGCCGTGGCGGCGGGAGTGGGCGTCATGTACCTGCTGATGGAGCGGCAGGTGAAGGGCAAGCGGTTCGGCCTGCTGTTCTCACGGCTGCCCTCGCTGGAGTTCCTGGACACCCTCAACAACCGGCTGGTGGTGGCGGGCTTCATCGCGCTGTCGATCACGCTGGCCACCGGGGCCTTCTTCGTCGCCGGCTCCAGCCAGGGGCTCACGTGGATGATGGACGCGAAGGTGCTGGCCACGCTGGTGGCGTGGGGGCTCTTCGCCGGGCTGGCGGGGGCACGGGTCCTGGTGGGGTGGCGGGGGCGGCGCGTGGCGCTGCTGACGATGGCCGGCTTCGCGCTGGTGCTCGTGTCCTTCCTCTCCTCGTATGACTTCACCGGGGGCCTGCGCTAGCCATGGAGCTGATCTGTATTGGCTTGTCTCACCAGACCGCGCCCCAGGACGTGCGTGAGAGGCTCGCGCTGGGAGAGCCGAAGCAGGTGGAGCTGCTCCAGCGCCTGGCGCAGGCGCCCACCGAGGCGCTGCTCGTCTCCACGTGCAACCGGGTGGAGCTGTATCTGACGTCGCCGGATCTGGCGCAGGCGGCCAGCCGCGCGCGCGAGGAGCTGAGCCGGGTGGGTGGGGCGGAGGCGCTCGATCACCTCTATGAGCACCACGGGGCCGGAGCGCTGGAGCACCTGTTCCGCGTGGCCTCCAGCCTGGACTCCATGGTGCTGGGCGAGGCACAGATCCTGGGCCAGGTGAAGGAGTCCTTCGAGCTGGGGCAGAGCACGGGCGCGGTGCGCGGCGGGCTCGCGCGGGTGTGCGCGGCGGCCTTCAGCTGTGCCAAGCGGGTGCGCACCGAGACGGCGATTGGCCGGTCGGCGACCTCCATGGCCTCGGCGGCGGTGGCGCTGGCCACGAAGGTGTTCGACCAGCTGGGGGAGAAGACGGCGCTGGTGGTGGGCGCGGGGGAGATGGGTGAGCTGGCGGCGCGGAACCTGAAGAACGCGAAGGTGGGACGGCTGATCATCACCAACCGCACGCTGGCGCGCGCCGAGGCCCTGGCGGCGGAGGTGGGTGGCGCGACGGCCCGGCCCTTCGAGGAGCTGGCCACGCTCTTGAAGGAGGCGGACGTGGTGGTGTGCTCGACGGCCTCGCCGGTGCCGATCTTCACGAAGGAGAACGTGGGCGCGGTGTACCGTGCGCGCCGGTTCCGGCGCCTGTTCATGGTGGATCTCGCGGTGCCGCGGGACATCGCCCCGGACGTGTCCCAGCTGGACTGGGTGACGGCCTACGACGTGGACGACATCCAGAAGTTCGTCGCGGAGAACGCGGCGGCGCGGGTGGAGGAAGCGCAGAAGGCGGGCGTGCTGGTCATCCAGGAGGTGTCGCGCTTCATGCGCGACCGGGCGGTGCGCGAGGGCGTGCCGGTGCTGGCGCGGCTGCGGCAGCGGGCCGAGCAGATCGCCAAGGCCGAGGTGGAGAAGACGCTGGCAGCGGTGGGCGAGGGGCTCACGGACAAGCAGCGCAAGAGCATCGAGGCCATGGGACGAGCCATCGTGAACAAGCTGCTGCACGAGCCCACCGCGAAGCTGCGCGCCGTGGGGCCGGAGAAGGAAGAGAGTAACCGGCTCGCGGGCGCCGCGGCCGAGCTGTTCGGGCTGATCGATGAGCCCGCGCCGGCCCACGCCGCCGAGCCCGAGAGCGCCCCGGCCGCCGTGGCCAATGGAGGCAAGCGATGAGCCGCTCGGTCCGGATCGCCACCCGTCAGAGCCCGCTCGCGCTGTGGCAGGCCCGGCACGTGTCGGCGCTGCTCAAGGCTCTCCACCCGGGGCTCGAGGTGGCTCTGGTGGAGATGACCACCGAGGGGGATCGCTTCCTCTCGGCGCCGCTTTCCGCCGTGGGCGGCAAGGGGCTGTTCGTGAAGGAGATCGAGCAGTCCCTGATCGATGGGCGCGCGGACATCGCCGTGCACAGCCTCAAGGACATGACCTCCGTGCTGCCCGAGGGCCTGATGCTCGCGGCGGTGCCCACGCGCGAGGATCCGCGCGATGCGTTCTGCAGCCCCACGGGGCTCACGCTGGACCGGCTGCCTCAGGGCGCGAAGGTGGGGACGTCCTCGCTGCGCCGCAGCTGCATCCTGCGCTCGCGGCGGCCGGATCTGGAGATTGTGAGCCTGCGCGGCAACGTGCAGACGCGGCTGCAGAAGACGAAGGAGCTGGGGCTGGCCGGCGCGATGCTGGCGAACGCCGGACTGAAGCGCCTGGGCCTGGAGCGGGAGATCACCGAGGTGCTGTCGCCCGCGGTGAGCCTGCCGGCGGTGGGGCAGGGCGTGCTGGCGATCCAGTGCCGCACGAACGACGCCGAGGTGCGGGCCCTGCTCGCGCCGCTCGAGGATGCGGTGACGCGCGTGGCAGTGACTGCCGAGCGGGCGCTCCTGGCGAAGCTGGAGGGTGGCTGCACGGTGCCGATGGCGGGCCATGCCACGGTGACGGACGGCATGGTGCACCTGCGCGGCTTCGTGGGGCGTCCGGACGGCTCGAGGATGGTGGAGGGCGAGGTTCGCGGCCCGGTGAGCGACGCCCACGCGCTGGGCGAGGCGCTCGCGGACGACCTGCTCTCTCGCGGGGCCCAGGAGATCCTCCGCGACTTCGGGCGTACCGGGGTTATTCCGAACTCCTGAGGCGGGTGATTCGGGCCGCACTCATGCGTGGGTGAATTCCTGGGCGTGCGGCACTAGAGTCCGCGCCCGTGGAACGGCGACTCGAAGGCAAGCGCGTCCTGGTTACGCGCCCGAAGGAGCGGGTGGAGGAGCTGTGCTTCCTCCTGGAGGATGAGGGTGCGGAGGTGCTCAGCCTCCCGCTGCTGGAGCTGCGGCCTCCAGAGGATCCCCGGCCGCTCGTCGCCGCCGCGGAGTCCATCCAACGCTACAAGTGGGTGGTGTTCGCCAGCCCCTCGGCCGTGGAGGCGCTGATGGAGGCCCTCCGCGAGGCCGGCACCGTGGACCGGATGGGCCTCGTGCGCGTGGCGGCGGTGGGGCCTCGCACGGCCCGCGTGGCCGAGAGCTACGGCCTGAAGGTGGCCGCCGAGCCCGCCGAGTCCACCGGGCTGGGGCTCTACGAGGCGCTCCGGCCCGAGCTGCACCCGGAGGACGAGGTGCTCCTGCCCGCCGCCGAGGAGGGGCGCCGCGAGCTGGAGCTGGCGCTGCGCGAGCACGGGGTCCGCGTCACCCGGGTGACGGCCTACCGGACCACGCCCGCCGCGCTGTCTCCCGAGGCTCAAGAGCTGCTGCGGGCCTCTCCGCCGGACGTGGTGCTCTTCGCCTCGCCGCGCACCGTCGAGGTCTTCCTGGAGACCGCGGGCCGCGAGCGGTTGGAGCAGGTCCGGGTGGTGGCCATCGGCCCCACCACGGCGGGCGCGCTGGCCCGGCTGGGCATCGAGGTAGCGGCGGTGGCCGAGCGTCCCACCCCCGAAGGGCTCGTGGATGCCGCGAGCCGCGCCATTCACGGGTAAGCTGTGGCCGCTATGGGTTCTCTCCGCCTCCTGGGGCTGCTGATCGTGCTCGGATTGCCCGCGCTCGCCCGGGGCTCGTCGCTGCCGCCGCAGACGCTGGCCGAGCTGGCCGGGCCGTCGGATCGGATCGTGCTCGCGCGCGTGGTGGACCAGCGCGTCCATGTCCCCAACGGCAACGTGCGACAGATGACCACCCTCTCCCGGCTGGAGGTGCTGGAGGAGTACCGTGGGCAGGGGCCGCGCGCGCTGGAGCTGGTGCAGCTGGGTGGGCGCAGTGGCCCGTGGGAGTCCCATCTGGCGGGCGATGCGAAGCTCGCCGTCGGAGAGACGGCGCTGATGTTCCTGCGCTGCCCGGATCCGAAGGCGGTGGAGCGGTGCGTGCTGGTAGGGCAGGGCGCCGGGAAGCACACGGTGACAGAGGGAGCCCAGGGGCGGCGGGAGGTGCAGCTCACCGCCCAGGTGAAGGGCGGGCCCGTCCGGCGGCCCTTGGACGAAGTCCTTGATGAGATCCGGCGGGCGACTCCGCCCCCGGCGCAGCAGGAGAGGGGCAAGCGATGAACCGCAAGCTGCAACGGATTGCCGTGCTCGCGATGATGGCCTGGAGTGTCGCGGCCTCCGCACAGACCAACCAGTATCTCGGCTACAAGATGCTCAACACCCGGGACTATCCGTTCCCCTACTACCTCGACGCGCGCGACCTCGCCCCGGCGGGGATTGCCCTCTCGCAGGTGGAGGCGGCCACCACCGCGGCCTTCCAGACCTGGGAGAACGTGGCCTGTGCGTACCCGGACTTCCAGTACATGGGGTACAGCACCACCGCCGCCATCCCCGACGTGCGCGACACCTACGACGCGTTCAACGTCAGCACCATCTGGGTCACCAATACGAGTGACAGCTACTACAGCATGGCCCTGGCGGGCGGGAACTCGCCCTCGGGCACCATCCCGCTCACCTACGCGGGCTACCTCTACCAGTGCGACATCTTCATCAACGCGGTGGACTTCCGGTGGACGACGCTGGCCAGCTCGGATCAGCGGTTCCGCGATCTGCAGACGGCGCTGACGCATGAGGTGGGCCACTGCCTGGGGCTGGCGGATGTCTACTCGCCCACCTCGGCGGTGATGTACCCGGAGTTCCCGCCGGGCGGGAGCAAGCGCGCGCTCGAGGCGCAGGACGTGACGCAGGTCTGCAGCTACTACCCGGAGGATGGCGCGGTGGGCTCGCCGTGCTCGGACAGCGATCCGTGCAGCAACGGCCTGGCCTGCATTCCCTTCACCGCGCAGAACGGCACCACGCTCTACAAGTACTGCTCGAAGGGCTGCCCGGGACTGGACCCCGCCGAGTGTCCCAGCCCCTTCGTGTGCCAGACCTCCTCGGCGGTCTCGGGCTCCGCGAAGGCCTGCCTGGCTGTTCCCAACCAGGCTGTCACCCAGGTGGGCAAGCCCTGCGGTACGAACTCGCAGTGTGGCTCGGGCGTGGCCGTGTGCCAGACGCCCACGACGATCCCCGGGGGGACCGCGTGGTTGGATGGCTACTGCCAGCAGCCCTGCAACGCCGGCTCCACGGCCAACACGTGCCCGTCCGGCTCGGTGTGCGTCAACACGGATTCCGGGACCAACGACCGTTGTCTCAAGAGCTGCCGGCCTGGCACGGGTGACTGCCGCCAGGGCTACACCTGCGCGCCCCTGGCCGAGGGCGATGTCTGCGTCCCCAACTGCTACGTCGACGCGGACTGCAACAGCGGCACGGCCACCACCTATACCTGCCGCGTGTGCGATCACGTCTGCGTCGAGAACAAGCTGACGGGGCGCTCCGTGGGAGATCCGTGCACCCGGAATGAGGAGTGTGGCCCGAGCCAGGTGTGCCTCTTCATCAACAACCACCCGGAGGGCATCTGCTCGCAGCCCTGCTCCACCGCGGCGTGTGGCTGCCCCGGCGGGTCGTCCTGCAAGCAGGTGGGACCGGACCTCATGTGCATGAAGGACTGCGCCGCGGGCACCTGCGCCAGCCCGGCCCAGTGCAACCCGGTGGGCTCGACGTACTCGTGCACGGCCAGGTGCCGCACCCGCAACGACTGCCCGACCGGCTTCGAGTGCTACCCCCAGGGCTGCGTGGATCCCCTGCAGAACCCCGACGCCGGCTGCACGCTCTGCGGCACGGACGCCGGGACGCCTCCGCCTCCGCCTCCGCCCACGGATGGCGGCACGGGTGGGGTCGGCGGGCCCGGAGGGTGTGGCTGTGGCCAGGCGCCTGCCTCGGCGATGATCCTCTCAGCGCTCGCGCTGCTCTTGGTGGCAGGAGGCCGCCGCTCTTGGCCTCGCCGGTAGGCGCCGCCAGCCGGACCCAGGCGGACTTCAGCACGACGTTCGTGCTCGAGGCGCTCGTCTCCCAGGGCCTGCTCACCGCGCAGCAGGCCCAGGAGATCCTGGCGCGCGAGCCCGCCGCCCGCGCCCGCGTCCTCAAGGCGAAGGCGCAGAGCGGCTCGAAGGAGGCGGCGCGCTATGACGTGTCGCCGGTGGAGATCGTCGCGGCCTTCCAGGTGCAGCTGCCCGAGGGCCGCGGCGTGCTCGACGAGGATCGGGTGACGGAGGCCGCCGCGCGCGCCGCGGGAATGCCGTACCGGAAGATCGACCCGCTCAAGCTGGACATGGCGCTGGCCACGCGCACGGTGTCGCGCCCCTTCGCGCAGAAGCACGCGATGCTGCCGCTGGAGCGCACGCAGCAGGGGCGGCTCGTGGTGGCGGTGGCCAACCCGTTCGATCGCGAGCTGTTCGAGAACATCTACCGGCTGGCGGGCCTGCCCATCGAGCCGGTGCTGTCGTCCAAGGCGGACATCCTCAAGTCCATCACGGAGATCTACGGCTTCAAGAAGACGCTGGCGCGCGCGGCGGATGACTTCGCCACGGGGCCCTCGGTCGCCAACTTCGAGCAGCTCGTGTCGCTCAGCGGCACGCAGGAGCTGGACGCGGCGGACAAGCCGGTGGTGCAGGCGGTGGACTATCTGCTGCGCTACGCCTTCGACAACCGCGGGTCGGATATCCACATCGAGCCCAAGCGCTCCCAGTCCCACGTGCGCCTGCGCATCGACGGCGTGCTGCACACCGTCTACACCCTGCCGGCGGGAGTGCACCCACCCATCGTCTCGCGCGTGAAGATGCTCTCGCGCATGGACATCTCGGAGAAGCGCAGGCCGCAGGACGGGCGCATCAAGACGGAGCGCGAGGGGCGCGAGGTGGAGCTCCGTGTGTCCACGCTGCCCACGGCGTTCGGCGAGAAGGTGGTCATCCGTATCTTCGATCCGGACACGCTCGTGCAGGACATCGCCCAGCTGGGCTTCGAGCCGGACGAGAAGGGGGCCTTCGAGTCCTGGATCGACCAGCCGCACGGGCTCATCCTGGTGACGGGGCCGACGGGCAGCGGCAAGACGACGACGCTGTACTCGGCGCTGAAGGCGGTGGCGGGGCCGGACGTGAACGTCACCACGATCGAGGATCCGATCGAGATGGTGTGGGAGGGCTTCAACCAGGTGCAGGTGCAGCCCAAGGTGGGGTTGGACTTCGCCGGGGCGCTGCGCCACATCCTGCGCCAGGATCCGGACGTGATCATGGTGGGCGAGATCCGCGATGCCGAGACGGCGGAGAACGCGATCCAGTCCGCGCTCACAGGCCACCTGGTGCTCTCCACGCTGCACACCAACGACGCGATCGGCGCGGTGGCGCGCATGAAGGATCTCGAGGTGCCGCCGTTCCTGCTGTCGCAGAGCCTCGTGGGGCTGATGGCCCAGCGCCTGTTGCGGCGCAACTGTGTCCACTGTGTGCAGGAGACCACGCTGACGCCGGATGAGCTGACGGCGCTGCTGGTGCCCATCCCGCTGTTGCCCGGGGGCGTGAGGCTGCTCAAGGGGGCGGGGTGCGTGCGCTGCCGGGGCACGGGCTACTTTGGGCGCACGGGTGTCTTCGAGATCGTCAGCATCGGGGCGGAGCTGAAGGAGCTCATCAGCCGCGGCGCGCCGCATCACGAGCTGGTGGAGGCGGCCCGGCGGGCGGGGATGCGCACCTTGCGTGAGGCGGGTGTGCGCAAGCTCGCGCAAGGACTCACCACCTTCGAAGAGGTGATGCGGATGACCGCCGTCTGAGGCCCCGGGTTTCGGGGCCCGCGCGGGGCTGTAGTAGAATTCGGGGGCATGAGCTCCGAGACCCAGGCAGCCGGCGGCCAGCAGGTTCCCGTGGTCCTGGTGAACATGCCATTCGGTCCTCTGGCGACGCCCTCGATGGGCCTGAGCCTGCTGAAGCCAGCGCTCAAGGCCGCGGGCATTCCGAGCCGGGTCTTCTACTTTCACATTCGATTCGCCCAGCAGTTTGGGGCCAGCCTCTACACGGCCATCGCGGGGAACTACTCGGGGGTGACGGATCTCACGGGGGACTGGCTGTTCTCTCACGCGCTGTTCGAGAACAAGCCCGATGACACCCAGCGGTACCTCTCCACCGTCATGCGGCGGCGGCGCCCGGAACAGGAGCTGGGGTGGGCGGAGCTGGAGGGCTACATCGCGGAGCTGCTGATCGCGCGCATGGGGATCTCCGCCTTCGTGGATGAGTGCGTGGAGGCCATCCTCCAGACGGGGGCGCGGGTGGTGGGTTTCACGAGCGTCTACCAGCAGAACGTCGCGGCGCTCGCGGTCGCGCAGCGGCTCAAGCGCCGGCGCCCCGACATCCTCACGGTGTTCGGCGGCGCGAACTTCGAAGGGATCACCGGGCGTGAGCAGTTCGAGCGCTTTCCCTTCATCGACGTCGTCTTCTCGGGAGAGTCGGAGCAGCGGTTTCCGTGGGTGGTGGAGCGCCTGCTGCGCGGCGAGCGGCTGGGCAAGCTCGTGGGCGTGCTGGCCCGGGAGCACCTGTCGGGAGGCCCGAGCTTCCCGGGGAGCGGAGACACCATGCTCCGCGAGCTGGACCGCCTGCCGGTGCCAGACTTCTCGGACTTCTTCACGCAGTGGGAGGAGGCCCGTTTGGAGGGGGCTCCGAAGCCCGTGGTGCCCTTCGAGACGTCCCGGGGCTGCTGGTGGGGCCAGAAGCAGCACTGCACCTTCTGTGGCCTGAACGGCGAGTCCATGGCGTACCGGAGCAAGTCACCGGAGCGGGCCCTGGCGGAGTTCACGGAGGTGACGCAGGCCCATCCGGGCCACTCGGTGGTGGTGGTCGATAACATCCTGGACATGAAGTACTTCAAGACCTTCATCCCGGAGCTGGGCGCGCGCTCCAACCCGGTGGAGATCTTCTATGAGGTGAAGGCGAACCTGACCCACGAGCAGGTCCGGCTGCTGAAGGCCGCGCGAGTCCTGGAGCTTCAGCCCGGCATCGAGAACCTGAGCGACCAGGTGCTGCGCCTCATGCGCAAGGGCGTGACTGGCCTGCAGAACCTCCAGCTCATGAAGTGGTGCAAGGAGCTGGGCATCAACGTGCTCTGGAGCATGCTCTGGGGCTTCCCCGGGGAGGAGCCCGCGGAGTACGCGCGGATGACGGAGCTGGTCCCGCTGGTGACCCACCTGGCGCCACCCATGGGTGGGTTCACCATCCTCCTGGAGCGGTTCTCGCCCAACTTCAACGAGGCCCAGGCGCGAGGGTTCAAGGATGTCAGGCCCGTGCCTGCCTACTTCTTCATCTATGAACTGCCGGAGGCCGCGCTCCAGAACCTCGCGTACTTCTTCGCCTACCAGTACGAGGATGGCCGGAACGTCGTCTCCTATGTGCAGCCGCTGGCCCGGCGCATCCTGGAGTGGAAGGCCGAGCACGCCACCGCGGCCCTCTACGCTCTGGACAAGCAGGATCACCTGCGGATCATCGACCGCCGGAAGGTGGCTCCGAGCCCGTCCGTGATTCTGGAAGGCGCGGAGCGCTGGGTCCTGCTGGCCTGCGACGCAATCACCTCCGTGCAGGCGCTGAAGGACCGCTACCTGGAGCAGGACCCCGTGGCCCAGGGCTGGGACTCCCTGGAGGCCGTGCTGGCGAGGCTCGTCGAGGCGAAGCTGGTGCTCACCGATGGCAAGCACTACCTCGGCCTGCCTGTCGCCGTGACGCAGGACCCGCTCGCCGCGCCAGTGCCGCTCATGGACGCGGCGTGACCCCGGCGTGCATCGCGCGCCGAGGCCACACCGGACGGCGGCTCAGAAGCGCGCCTGGAGCAGCGTGTTGAAGCCGACCGCGTGTGGCTCCTCGAAGCGCGGCTGCGCCACGCCCGTCACGTCATCCCGGAACGTCGTCCGGTTGTTGTCGTAGTTGTAATAGACCTCGCCTACCGCGGCGACGCTCTCCGACAGATCCCACCGGAAGGTGGCCTTCGCCGACAGGATCAGGTCCGCCTCGCACGCCGTGTTCGCCGCGCCGCACGTCTCCGGGAGGATGCTGAGCTGGTTCACGTCCCGCACCACCACCGTGCGCGTGCCCGTCAGCCCCGGGGGCGGGTTGTTGCCGCCGCCCGGGAACTCGGGGCTGCGGAAGGACGCGGGCTGCTGCACACCGAAGATGAAGCCCGGCGTGAGGTGCAGCCTCGGCAGGTAGTAGTCCGCGCCGGCCGCGATGAACATCTCCGGCTTGAGCTCCGTGCCCTCCGGGAAGTCGCGGAACGGCGGCAGGCCCGGCACTTCGAACTGGATGAAGGACAGGCTCCGGTACAGCCCCAGCAGGTGCATGCGCCAGTTGTTCCACTTCGCCCGCGCCTGAAGCGCCACCGCCGTGGCCCCCTGCGGCACCGTGCGCGCGAACACGTCCGGATCCTCCAGCGTCTGCACCAGGTAGCTGCCCTCGAGCGACACCGAGTAGGAGAGCCCGCCCGGGTACGCCTCCGGCGCGAAGAAGCGCTGGTAGACCTCCGGATCGTTCCGGTACAGCCGGAAGTCCACGCTCGTGCCCACCGGCACGCCCACGTGGTACACGGCCTGCGCGGACGCGCCCGCCGAGTTCACCGGCGCGCGGATGCCCTGGTTGGCCAGGCCCGGGATGATGCCCTTCTGGAAGTAGCCGCCGCCCGCCTCGAGCCGCAGCGTCTCCAGCAGGTCCACGCCCGCGCCCGCCATCAGGCCGTAGAGCGTCTCCTTCTCCAGAATGAGATCGTTGAGCACCAGCGCCGTCTTGCCGCCCAGGAACGCGTACCACCTGTCTCTCGTGATCTGCAGCTTCGCGCCCGGCACGCCCTCGGCCGCGGCGCGGTTGGTGAAGATGCCGCTGCCGCCCCAGGAGATGCGGTACGCGTACCCGAGCCGGAAGCGATCGGCCGACACCGGGAAGCCGGTGAGCGAGATGCCCTCCTTCTCGCCCCAGCCCGGCGGGGTGTAGTTGAGGCGGATGTAGCTGGAGTTGTCCCGCAGGGTGACGCCGCCCGAGGGCTGCTCCAGCACGAGGATCGTCAGCGCGGCCTCGGTGGTGAGCCCCTCGAAGAACGCGGGCATGCGCTTGTAGAGCACCACGTTCGACAGCGTCTCGAACCCCGAAAACTTCGTGTTGAAGTTGTCGTAGAACTGGGTGTTCTGGTTGCCCGCGCCGAAGCGTGCGTTGGGGCTGTTGGGTGTCGTCTCTCCCGCGCCAGCCAGGATGTTGTCGTCCGCGAAGACGAAGGACAGGCGGGTATCGACGAAGTCTCCGGCCCAGGCGGGCACACAGAGGAGCAACAGCCCGGTCAGGGCCAGGGTAGGCAGCGTTTTCAAACTTCCCTCCAAGGACGCGGCCTTCGTGGCCGCGCCTCCCAAAGCCCCGTCGCCGGGGCATTCTTCAACTCTTCAAATGACTACGGCAGCGTTTCAGCCGGGCACGTCTTGATGGGACGAGGGCAGACGCCCTCGGGCCCGGGGAAGCAGCACAGATCGTCCACGTCACGCGGCATGACGATCCACCGAGGCCGGGCCGCGCTCACCTGACGCAGGTGGCCGGTGACGTTGAAGGTGGCCTCGCGCAGCAGCCGGCACTGCCGGGCGCGCTCCGCGTCCGCGTCCACCGGGTTGCAGTCCACCTGCAGATCCGGCACCGCGTCCCGGGTGACGATGTTGATGCGGGTGCGGCTGTTGAGCGCCACGTGGCACTCGCCCTTGCCCTGGATGTCCCCGTCCGCGAGGAAGGCCAGATACTGCTCGGTGCCCACCAGCGTGCGCTCGATCCGCGCGTTGGCGGCCAGCGGGAAGTCCTCCACGGTGGCGGTCACGGTCGAGGTTCCGGCCTTCATGCGCACCGGCGTGTCACACCACACGCGCACCTGGGCCGGGCCATTGACGCCCGTGGTGATCGCCGTCGTCGTCGCCTTGGACTGGGTGGCGGAGACCTTGACGATCTGTGTCCGCCTGTCGAGCGAGTTATCCAGCCCCGCCACGCGAGGCCCGGGGCCGGACAGCTCCACCACGAACTGGTTGAAGCTGTTGTAGGTGGAGCGCTCGGAGCACACCTTGCCGGCGAACTCGCCCAGGCCCACGGTGCAGTCGATGTTGCACTGGCGCTCGGGGACGTCCGTGTCGCCGGGATCATCCTCGGCGCAGGCGGTGTACGCCGCGCCGCTGCGCCCCGGGCAGAAGAAGGGCACCTTGCCGTTGCCGTTGGCGTCGCAGTTCTTGAAGACCTCGGGGAAGCGCACCCGGCGCAAGCTCACCAGCGCGGACTCCAGGCTCTCCATCTTCATGTTGCCGTAGCTGTAGCCGCACAGCGAGTCGGTGACGTAGGGCACCACCAGGTTGTCCAGGCCGCAGTAGCGCAGGTTGATCTCCGGCACCGGCACCTGCTTCAGGTACTTCTCCCACTCGGTGGGCGGCAGCTCGCGCACCTTCTCGCGGATCACCCACGCGGGGAAGGTGAGCTGCGTGGTGGCCGCGAAGTCCTGCACCGAGCCGGAGATGGACCAGAGCAGATCCCCCGGGTACAGGCCCTCGGGGAACGAGTAGTTGTAGATGTACATGGAGCCGTACGAGCCCGGCAGGAAGCCGTCCGGCTCGGGGGTGCGGACGTTGGAGCCGGCCCCGGTGTACTCGCGCACGCGGCACGCGGTCATGTCCGTGACGAAGAAGCCGCCAGGATCCAGCCCCGTCACCACCATCGTCACGAGCTTGCCGTCATTGGGATCCTTCTTGGTCGGATCCGAGGCGCTGTAGCCCGGGGGGCAGCTCTGCACGAGCGGAGCGCCGGACTCGGGCTTGCGCCCCACCGTGAGGAACTGCCCGGCGAAGGGCGAGCCACGGTTGTCGCTGTAGCTGTCCGGCTCCTGGACGCGCGCGAGCGTGGGCTCCTCGAAGTAGACGGGCGCCGTCAGGCCGGTGGCGTAGCTGTACGGGCCGCTGCTCGGCGGCGGCAGCTGGCCGGTGTTGCCGCCCACGCCTCCATCGGCGAAGTCCAACTGGGGCGGCTCGTGCTGCACCCACGCGCGGACCTCTCCATAGAGGTGCGACGCGCGGACGGTGCCGGTGCCCAGGCCGTCCGTCATCATCGTCCACCGCCGGTCATAGGAGCCGGTGAGATCGCCCGGGGCGATGCGGAAGGAGACGGGGCCGCTGAAGGTGTTGAGCGGCTCGCCCTTGCCGTTGAGCGCGGTGATGGCCAGGTCGATGTCCACCGGGCCCTTGGGGATGGAGTAGGGGCAGGCCTGCGTGCCCTTCTCCGCCGCGGGGACGGCGTTCGGGTTGTTGTCGTAGCGCGCGAGGCAGGAGCTCACCAGGGTCAGCGGCGACTGGGCCCCGGTGTCTGCGTTGATGGCCTTGAGCCCCTTCACTTCGACCTTGAAGGAGCTGACGCCTGAGGGGTTGTTGTTCTCCGTGGAGATGTTGCCATCCGCGGAGTAGCAGCCTGCGGCCCCCAGGGCCGCCACGAGGAATAAGCGCTTCATTACTTCACCCTCCGTCCAATCCGTCCATCCTCGTTCGCGTTGGCGATCGGCATGGACGTGGGGTTCTGACAGAAGCTGCGGAGCTGCGGCGTGGTCGTGCCGCAGGTGGGGTTGGTGCCCGCCAGCGCGTCCCGGCAGCTGCAGCGGCCGGTGTAGGGCCCGGACGGGACGTTGCAGGTGCTCTGGAGCTGCTCGGCGGTGACACCGCAGGTCGCCGCGGCGTCCGGCTTGCCCAGGGTGTCCAGGCAGGTGCAGCTGCCCACCGGCTTGTTCAGCGCGTCCTTGAACTCCTGCGCCGCCTTGCAGAAGCCCTTCGTCTGATCGTCCACCACCCACGTGCCGTTGATCAGCGTGCCGCACTGCTCACCCGTCTTGGACGTCTCCCGGCCGGCGTTGATGTCGTCGCAGGTGCAGAAGCCCTGCATGTAGCCGATGAGCGAGTCGCGCAAGGAGATGCCCGTCTCGATGCGGGTGGTGTTGCGCTTGAGCACCCGAAAGCCCGAGCCGCCCTTGGCGATGTAGTCGTTGACGGCGATGCGGTAGGTGCCGTTGGGATCCAGCGGCTTGCCGCCCACCTGGATGGCGATGGCCGGGTGCGCCCAGCAGCGCGAGCCGTCCACATCCTCCAGGCACTGCCAGGGGGCGTGGCCCTCGCGGCCCTCCTTGGGGCAGTACTTCTCCGCGCCGCCGTCGTTGGGATCGCAGGGGATGCGCAGGTCGTTGATCTGCACCTGGGCGCAATCCATGGTGAAGCGCGCGCCGGAGATCTGCGCCTGGCTCACGCAGCCGCGCTCGGCGGAGCGCTCGGCCACGAAGTCGAACATCTCCTGCATCTCCACGCCGGACAGGTACATGATGTTGATCGTGTTCTCAAAGGGGAACACGTTGAACATGGCCTCTTGCGTGACGGCGCCCGCGTAGAGGTTGTCGCGGATGCCCAGCGAGTTGGTGATGGCCATCACCGCCTCCACGCGGTTGCGCTTGCGCATGGAGTCCGCCGCGACGTTGCCCAGGGGCGAGTCTCCACCGGTGGAGTTGTTGCGGCGGGCCACGTCTCTCGGCGCGTAGGAGAAGATGGAGGTGAGCTGGAGGTTGAAGTCCATGCCCAGGATGTAGCTCTGCAGCAGATCCGTGGTCCGCCGGTCCTCCTGATCGCGGCAGGTCTCGATGGCCTGGCGCACGTTGGGCAGGATGGCGAACTGGCCCGGATCCCAGAAGTTCTGATCGTAGTAGGCGCGCATGGCGTCGTCACACCAGAGCGCGTCCAGCGGGAAGGCGCGGTAGTCGTGGCTGACGAGCTCCGCGCCGTCCACGGCGGGCTCCTCGGGCACCTTCACCACCAGATCCAGGCGGCCCACGTACTTGGCGAACGCGCCGGAGTGGACCAGCAGCACCTTGCGGCCGCTCGGGTCGGTGATGTTCTGCGGCGGGTTGAGCACCACGTGCAGGTGGCCACCGAGGATCACGTCGATGCCGGACACGCCGGGGATCTGCACACGGACCACGGACTTGGGGTTGCCCTCCTCGCCGGACCACTCGAGGATCTTCCACGGGTTGTGCTCGCGCTCGATGAAGGGCTTGGCGCGCTCGTACTCGTAGTAGGCCTCGTAGCCGAGCACCAGCTGCTGATCCTCGGTGAGCCCCAGGTGGCTGACGACGACGACCAGATCCGTCACGGGGCGCAGCAGATCCACGTAGGCGCGCGCCGCCTCGTTCTGCTCCAGCGGGGTGGCCTGCAGGGAGTTGCCGCCCTCCACCAGCGAGTTGAGCGAGGAGAGGTTGGCCATGCCGATCACGCCCACCCGCAGGCCCTTCACCATGCGGATGGTGTAGGGCGAGGAGACCTGGGCGGCGCCGTTGCTGCTGGCGCTGTCGCTGGGCACGTCCCAGTAGTAGTTGGCCGAGAGTAGCGGGAAGGAGGCGAAGTCGCGCGCCTTCTGCACGAAGTTCAGCGCGCCCGCGTCGAACTCGTGGTTGCCAATCACCGCGGCGTCCAGCCGCAGGTTCGACAGGAAGCGGAACTCCACCTCGCCGTTGTTCTGGTTGAAGATGGGCGCGCCCTGGAAGCAGTCGCCCGAGTCCAGGTGCAGTACGCGGTCGGCCTTGCTGCGCTCGCGCTTGATGAGCGCGGCGATGCGCGTGGCGCCTCCAAAGGGGCCTGCCTCGGGGATCAGCCCCAGATCCGTGTCCGTCTTCAGCGGCGCGAAGTCATAGGGGATGAGCCGGGAGTGGATGTCCGCGCTATGAAGGATGGTGAGGCGAACTTCCTGGCCTGCAAGGTTGTATTCCTCGCCATCCAGCACTGGCATGCATGAAGCGAAGACCAGGGCGCAGAGGGAGCCGATCAGGGCACGACTCATCAGGTGGGTCCGGGGGGCTTGCGTGAATGAGACTCAGCAGGAGACGCCGCAAGGTACGGGATCAGGGAAGCACGGGCAAGCGACGCAGGAACGGAGAAATCACCCGGCAGGGAGGCAGGCATGGCGCCCAAGCAGACGACCGTGACGGATATCGAGATCATCGAGGATTTCTCGTCTACCGCACGCTGTGACGAAGGATTTTTGAGGCTTCGGAGGCTGCGGTGCCAGAACCGGCGTGCGGATGGCTCCGTCTCTCCGGTGTACCGCGTGGACGTGGTGGACAGGCCGCGGCTGGACGCCGTGGCGGTGCTCGTCTATCGCCGCGGTGCGTCGGGGCTGGAGGTGCTCACGCGCAAGAACCTCCGGCCCGCGGCCTACTTCCGCAAGGGCAAGGAGATGGTGGTGCCGGATCCGGTGAGCTACCTGCTGGTGGAGGAGCTGGTCGCCGGCGTCATGGAGCTGGAGGACAAGGGCGAGGAGGGGGTGCGGCGCCGCGCGGTGGAGGAGGTACGCGAGGAGGCCGGCTACGAGGTACGGCCCGAGGAGATCCGCCTGCTGGGTGGGGGTTTCTTCGTGGCGCCCGGGATCTTGTCGGAGAAGGTGTTCCCCACGGCAGTGGACGTGACGGGCAAGGAGGCCGGGGAGCCAGACGGAGACGGCTCTCCCTTGGAGGAGGGGACGCGGCTGCAGTGGCGCCCGCTGCCCGAGGTGCTCGCCGCGTGTCGGCGGGGCGAGGTGCCGGACGCCAAGCTGGAGATCGCCATCACCCGCCTGCTGGCCGAGCAGCCGTAGCCGCACGGGGCAGGTTGGCCAGCGGCAGGGGACCGGGTAGGGTGCGCGCGCTCCGTCTCGCCCCCCGAGGTCCACCGCATGTCGTCGATGCCCGCGTGGCTGCAGCAGCTCCTACCGATCCTCATCCTGCTCGCGGCGATCTCCCTGGTGATCGCGCGCCTGCCCAAGGTGGAGCTCGGCCACTCGGAGGCCTTCAAGCGCCGGCGCTTCCTCAACTGGTTCCCGCTGGGCATGACGTACGCGTTCCTCTACTTCGGGCGCTACAACGTCAACGAGGCCACCAGCGCGCTGAGCAGCTACCTGACGAACGCGGACTTCGGCACCATCTTCGGCTGGGGCACGGCCGTCTACGGCTTCGCGTTCCTCCTCAATGGCCCGCTCACGGACCGGTGGGGTGGGCGCACGACGATCCTGATCTCCGCGGTGGGCGCCTCGGTGTGCAACGTGCTGATGGGGGCCGTGGTGTACGGGGTGCTGGTGTGGAGCTGGCAGCCGCCGGTCAGCCTGCTGGCCACCCTGTCGTTCCTCTACTCGCTGAACATGTACTTCCAGAGCTTCGGCGCCGTCTCCATCGTCAAGGTGAACGCCTCGTGGTTCCACCTGCGCGAGCGCGGGACGCTCGGGGGCGTGTTCGGCATCCTCATCTCGCTGGGCCTCTACTTCGCCTACGACTGGTGCCGGATGATCGTCAAGGCGGCGCCCACGTACTGGGTGTTCTTCATCCCGGCGGCCGTCCTCGCGGCCTTCGCGGTGGTGGACTTCTTCATCATCCGCGACACGCCGGGCGAGACGGGCCACAAGGACTTCGACACCGCGGACGCCTCTTCCGGGGAGACGGGCCCCAGGCTCGGCGTGGTGGCCGTGCTGAGCAAGATGCTCCGCAACCCCGTCATCGTCGTCATCCTGCTGATCGAGTTCTGCAGCGGCTACATGCGCAACGCGATCATGCAGTGGTACCCCAAGTTCGCGAAGGCCACGGGCCTGGGCGAGAGCTTCGTCGCGTCCAACTGGGGCATGTTGCTGTGCGTGGCGGGCATCACCGGAGGCATGTTCGCCGGCGTCATCTCCGACAAGCTCTTCGACTCGCGGCGCGGCCCCGTGTCGGCGGTGCTCTATGGTGGGATGACGCTGGGCGCCGTGGCCACGCTCTTCCTCCTCCACCACCCGATGCTGGGATGGACGGTCATCCTCATGTCGCTGTGCGTCATCGGCGTGCATGGGATGCTGTCGGGCACGGCCAGCATGGACTTCGGCGGCAAGAAGAACGCGGGCGTGGCGGTGGGGATCATCGACGGCGCCGTCTACGCGGGCACCGCCGTCCAGTCGCTGCTGCTCGGCAGGCTCCTGCCCTCGGGCGCGGCGGCCAAGGACGTCAACAACTGGAGCAGCTGGCCCATCGCCCTGGTGCCGCTGTCCGTGGTGGGGTTGGTGCTGGCCACGCGGGTGTGGAACGCGAAGCCTCAGGCGAAGGCGGCGGCCCAGCCTGCCCCGGCCTCCCCGATGGCCGCTCACGCTCCCCGGACAGGCACCGAGGGGTAGGCCCGGGAGAGCGCCGTTCAAAGGCGGACGGCTGCGCCCCGGGGGGCAGGTTTCTGCGTGACGGGTTTGTGACGTAAACTGGAGACGTGCCCTCGGAATCCGCCCCGCTGCTTCAGAACCGGTTGGAGGTCCACGACCGGAAGCAGTTCGAGATCAAGCTCGAGTACCAGCCGTCGGGCGCCGACGACGAGACGCGCTACCTCGTGGAGATGTTCCTGTTCCTGCCGAACAGCCTGAACATCGACGCGGAGACGTACCCCCGGGGGGACTTCTACGCGGACATCCACAACTACGTGCGCTTCACCACGCCGGTGATGAGCCTGGAGGAGCTGCTGGCGGTGGAGGGCTCGCCGCTGGTGCGGCTGGAGGCGTGGCTGAGGACGGGGATGGCGACGGAGGCGGAGATCGTCTACCAGGCCAAGCTCCTGTGCTGCATCTTCCGCGGGGCGCTGCGCCGCTTCGCCAAGCTGGTGGATGGGCGGTGCGAGCCGCCCGTCGCCGCGGGCATGGGCGAGGTCGAGTACGCAGAGCTGCAGCAGCTGATCCTCAGATCCCAGGAGTCGGTGGCGAAGGTGCTGGGACGCTTCCGGGCCTGGACGAAGGCCACGGGCGGGCTGCGGCTGCAGGAGAAGACGCGCGCCTCGCTGCGGCTGGTGGATGAGTACATGAGCCTCACGGTGGAGCAGTACTTCCGCAAGGCCGTGACGGAGATGGACGCGCTGCCCCGCTCGGGCGTCTACATCGAGCCGCGCAAGGCGCTGATGGCGGCGGTGATCCTCGAGGAGACGTACCGCAAGGAGAACCAGCTGCGCAGCGTGCTCAGCCCCACCGGTGACAACGAGGAGTACATGCACCGGATCGGCTTCCTGAAGAAGTTCTGCATGAACATCCTCTTCCTGTCGGCGCGGCGGAAGCAGAAGCGCCAGGGCTGGGAGGAGGTGCTGTTCGCGATGGCGGCGGGCCTGGCCATGGCGTTCGCCACGGCGGTGGCCTTCTGGGCGCAGCTGCGCTTCACCCAGGCGAGCCTGAACTTCTTCTTGATCGCCGTGGTGGGCTACATGGTGAAGGACCGCATCAAGGAGGGGCTGCGCCGCATCTTCAGCAAGTTCGCCTCGATGCACCTGTTCGACCGGATGGCGGAGATCGTGGATCCGGTGACGAAGAAGTGCCTGGGCACGCTGGAGGAGCGCGTGGACTACGGCCGGTCGGTGAAGGTGCCGCATGAGATCGCCTCGCTGCGCTGCCTGGACGACTTCATCACCGTGTCCCAGGGCGAGCTGTCGGAGACGGTGATCCGCTACCAGAAGGAGATCGTCCTGGATGCGGAGCTGCTGCCGAAGACGGACCGGAGGTTGACGGGCGTCACGGACATCATCCGCCTCAACGTGGAGCGCTTCCTGCGCGACATGGACGACCCGGAGCTGGCGCTGGAGTACGTGGACCTGGAGGACTTCACGGTGGGGCGGGTGAAGGCCGCCAAGAGCTACCAGGTGGATCTGGCGTTTCGCTTCACCACGGATGAGGCGGACCAGGAGAAGGTGTCCGTGCAGCTGGTGCGGCTGGTGCTGGATCGCAACGGCATCAAGCGCATGTTGCGCATCATTCCGGAGCAGTCGGGCAGGCCCCCGCACCCCGAGCCCATCCGCACGGCGGCCTGAGAGGCGAGGCGCGCCTTGTCCGAGGCGGATCGACAGAGGTGGAACGGCCGCTACCAGGAGCAGACCGGGGCCATGGAGCCCTCCAGGTTCCTCCAGGCCCTCGCGGACCGGCTCCCGAGCACCGGCCGGGCGCTCGATGTGGCGGGGGGGCCGGGGTACGACGCCCTGTGGCTCGCGAGGCGCGGCCTGGACGTGACCCTCGTGGACATCTCGGACGTCGCGCTCGAGCGAGCCGCGTCGGCCGCTCGTGAGTACGGTGTCCCTCTCCGCGTGGAGCGCGTGGACCTGGAGGAGGCGCCGCTCCCACGAGGGCCCTACCCGCTCGTGCTCTGCTTGAACTTCCTCTGGCGCCCGCTGTTCGACGAGCTCCCGAAGCTGCTCGCGCCCGGCGGGCTGTTCGTCTTCGCTCAGCCGACCCGGAGCAACCTCCAGCGGAACCCGCACCCCTCCGCCCGTTTCCTCCTGGAGGATGGCGAGCTGCCCAGGCTGGTGCGCGGGCTCGAGGTGGTCTCGTACACGGAGGGCTGGACCGAGGAAGGGCGGCACGAGGCGCGCCTGGTCGCCACCCGCAGCCCCGCATCGGGTGAGTGAGGCGCGCTGGGGCTCAGCGAGCCTTCTTGCGTGCACCGGCGGCCTTGCGCGCACCGGCGGCCTTGCGCGCGCCAGCGGTCTTGCTCGCGCCAGCGGTCTTGCTCGCTCTGCCACGCTTGGAGACTTCGGCAGACTTGGACGCTCCGGCGGGCTTGGGCGCTCTGGCGGGCTTGCGCTGAGCGGGCGTGCTCACCGGGCGCATCACCTCCTCGATCTGCTTCTGCCGGAGCTTCGCCTGGGACTGGAGCGGGAAGGACTCGAAGGCCACCGCCTTGCCCTCCGCCGTCACCACGTGCAGCTGGTAGTGGACGCTGGTGCTGCTGAACCCGTGGCGGTCCTCTGAGCGGTGTTCGTGGCGTGAGAGCTCGACCTGGGCGATGTCCTTCGCCGGAACGAACAGCTCTCGCTGGCGCATCATCCCCAGCTTCCAGCGGAACCGGACGCCCTTGTCCCGCTCGAAGAGGACGGAGGCTTGTCCGGTGGCGAGCGCCACTCCCGCCGCCCCGATTCCGCCCCCCACCAGCGACACCGCCAGCGGCAACAGCTTGAAGGGCAGGGGGATGGGAATGGGAATGGGGAATGGGTTCCGGAAGAAGGGCAGGGCCGCGGTGGTGAACGTCGCCCCCACCGCCGCAAGGATTCCCCCCTTCACCCGCTCGGAGGCTACCGGTCCGATCAGCTCCAGCTTTCCGCCCACCGGATCCGAGCGCTTGAGCTTCATCGCATGGCTGGGGGGCTCGTTGATCCATTGCATCGTTTGAAGGCTCCTGGCTCGGGCCGCGCCTTCATGATGCCACAGCGTTGCAGGCGCCTTGATGGTGCGTGCTCTTCCCACACTCGGGGAGAGAGCCGGATCGGGAACACGTGGTAGGGTGCGCGCCTCGTCCCGCGATCGCACCGGAGAGGCCAGCCCTCCTCCGGGACAGGCCGTGCGCCGCGGGTGCGTGTCAGGCGTCTCGCTACGCTTCGGCGGAAGCTGTCTCACCTTCAAGAGGAGTCTTCATGTCACTTTGGAATTCGAACCGGCGAACCGTCTCGCTCGCCGTCACAGCGCTGGCCCTGGGAGTGCTCGCGGCCTGCGGCAACGGGAACCCGGGCACCCCCGCCCAGGGCGCCCGCGCAGAGATCAAGGTCATGCTCCCCCAGGAGCTGTCGGCCGCGGATGTCGCCCGGGTTCACGTCGAGGTCCGGGGGCCCGGCATCCCCACGCCCGTCGGCATGGACCTGTCCCTGCAGGGAAGCACCTGGCAGGGCACTCTGGCCGACATCCCCGCGGGGCTGGAGCGCACCTTCGAGGCCAAGGCCTACGACTCCGGCGCGACGCTGCTCTACCAGGGGCAGGCGGGGCCGCTCACGATCGCCTCGGGCAGCACGGTGAGCGTGGCCATCCTGCTCCAGCAGGTGAACCGGCCGCCGCCGTACCAGAATGTGGCGCCGACGATCGACTCGGTGGTGGTGTCCGCCAACCAGGTGTCGCCCGGCGGCACCATCACGCTGACGGCCACCGCGCATGACGAGAACCCGGGAGACACGATCACGTTCGCGTGGACCGCGACCGCGGGCTCCTTCAGCGCCCCGTCCGCTGCCGCGACGAGCTGGGTGGCCCCCTCGACCGAGGGGGTGCAGGTGCTGCACCTCGAGGTGACGGACTCGAAGGGAACGAGCGCCCGGATGAGCATCGACATCAGCGTGCAGAACGCCGGGGCGACCGGGAGCGCAGTGGTGTCGGTGGGCTTCAACACCTGGCCGACCGTGACGGCCATGATGGCGGTGCCGTCCGTCCTCACGCCCAACGTCGCCTCCCAGATCGCCGCCGTCGTCTTCGATCCGGACGGCGACACCTTGAACTACTCCTGGGGCTCCGACTGCCCGGGCATCTTCGAGAACAGCTCCTCGGCCACGCCCGTGTTCACCGTGTTCGGGCAGCCTCCTTTCGGGAACCGCTGCACCCTGTTCGTCTCCGCCTCGGATGGACGTGGGGGGCAGGGCTCGGGCACGCTCGCGCTGCTGATCGGACCTGCGCCGCATGCCAACGTGGCACCTCAGGTCGACAGCACCTTCAAGAGCTCCGAGCAGGCGGGCAGCGGCGAGGTGGTGACGGTCGGCCTCACCGCGCACGATCCGGAGTCCACGGCGCTCACCTTCTCCTGGACCACGAGCCAGGGCGCCATCCTGATCACCCGGGGGACCAGCAGCTCGAGCGAGGTGGACTGGAGAGCGCCGGCCTGTCTCGAAGGGCCGGCCACCCTCACGGCGACCATCGCGGATGCGGGAGGCGCCACCACGCGCCAGCAGTTCTCCATCCTCCCGCGCGCGGGCTCCTCGTGCGGCGGGACGGCGGTGACCGGCACTCGCAACTTCCACCGCGTCCGGGCCGACGGGAGCGTCATCGTGGTTCCCGTGGATCTGTCCGGTATCACGATCGGCGCGTGGGTGCCGACCTTGGATGGCACGAGCTACGACTGGCGCCCGGGCTCCGGCGAGGCCAGCGGCACGTTCTTGATCCCCAACGTGGAGCGCACGCCCTACCTGCTCCGGCTCGGTAACAACTATGTGTGGGGCAGCAGCCGGGCGCTCGACCTGAGCGGGGCCATCCTGGGCCGTCCCGATGTGGTGCTCGAGCCGGACACGACCCAGCTCGAGCTGCAGCTCAGCGGGCTCGCTCCGTGGCAGGCGGGCGATGACTTCCAGCTCCACTCTGCGAACGCCGGTATCGGGTACTTCTCCGCGCCGAACTGCTCCTCTCCGTCCTGGACTGCTCCCGCGGACGGCGACACCCTGCTCTCCGGCCAGATCGACTACGTGTTCTCCCTGCAGGGCTGTGGGAACCCCGGTGCCAGGATCGAGGCAGCGCGCGGCGATGTGCTCTATGCCACCCAACTCGTGAGCCGCTCCGATGCGGCCACGGCGATGACCTTCCAAGAGGTGCGCCGGAGCTTCCAGACTGGCACACTGAGCGGTGGAGGGAGCGGCCCGCTGGTGCTCAGCGGGACGATGACGGAGCTGCCCCCCACGACCCAGCTCGTGGACTACCGCGCGACCTCGTTCGAGGCCCTGGCGCTGGCAGCGCACCCCACCGCGACGCTGAGCACGAATCTCCTGAACATTGGCACCCTGCCGGGCTATGGGCAGTTCGGCTCCTTCGCGGGCTGGCCGGATCTGGCCACGGCGAGCAGCCCCGCGAGCCAGGGTGACCTCATGCCCTCGTTCACGTACGGCAGTCCCTACCCGAGCGCGTGGCCTCAGTTCCTCACGGCCCAGTCCTCCGCGCGGGTCCGCTATTCGGTGCCGCTGGAGACGGGGGGCGAGTCCAGGGCAAGCTCGTACTCGGTGTACACGTACGCCCAGCAGCCTCTGCCGAGCGGCCCGGTCATGCCGCAGGTGGGGCCGCCGCGGGAGCTGCGCCTCAACGGGGCGGAGGCCACGGGCAACCTCACGGGCGTGGGACTGACGCCTCTGGCGAGCTGGTCCGCGCCGAGCGTGGGCACCGCCCACTACTACCTCGTGCGCGTGTATGAGCTCCTCGCCACGAGCACGGGGGGCACCTCGCGGCTGCAGGTGACGCTCCTCACGACGACCCAGACGCAGGTGCGGTTGCCCCCCGGCGTCCTGACCGCGGGCAAGTACTACTACCTCCAGGTGAGCGCGGCCTTCGAGCCGATGGCGGATCCGAACAGGCCGTACCTGCGGGGGCCGGTGTATCACACCGCGATGGCGGTGACGGGCCGCTTCCAGCCCTGAGCTGCTTCGCGCGGTGCCAGGCTCCGGCGGGAGGAACTCCGCCGGGGCTTTTTCCCTCCAGGCTTCGGGGATTCCCTATGCTGCCGGCCGGGAGGTGTCGCCTTGCCGTTCTCCATCCGCCTGCGGGTGACCGAGCAGGAACTCGATGAGCTCCAGCACGTGAGCAACGTGGTCTACGTCCGGTGGATCCAGGACGTGGCGGTGGCTCACTCCGAGGCGGTGGGGTTGGGGCTGGAGGCGTACCGGCAGCGGGGCGCCGTCTTCGTGGTGCGCCGCCACGAGGTGGACTACCTGCGCCCGGCGCTCTCCGGAGACGAGGTGGAGGTGGAGACGCGCGTGGTGGCGATGAGCCCGGTGACCGCGACGCGGCAGACCTTCATCCGGCGGATGGCGGACGGGCGGGTGCTGGTCCAGGCGCAGACCCAGTGGGCCTACGTGTCCACGGCCACCGGACGGCCCGTGCGCATTCCTCCCGAGGTCACCCAGCGCTTCACGATCGAGCCCCTCTGACTCAGCACCCCAGGCCAGGCGGGGAGGGGGCTCGAGCTTCAGACGAGGCGCATTCCGCTTGCCGTGCGTGCACGGGCCGCTAGAACCAGGAGGCCCAGGGAGGGACCGATGAAGCTGCAGACCGAGTGGGTCGAGTACGAGGCCGATGGCAAGAAGGTGCAGGGCTACTTCGCCCGTCCCGCGGTGGCTCAGGGCGCTCTGCCCGGCGTGGTGGTCATCCAGGAGGCCTTCGGAGTCGAGCCGCACATCCAGGACGTGGTCCAGCGCTTCGCCACAGCGGGCTACGCGGCCTTTGCCCCGGATCTGTTCTCCTACGGTGGGAAGCCTGTCCCGCTGGCACCGGAGCGGATCGAAGATGCCAAGCAGTTCCTCGACACGCTGCCCCAGCCGGCCTGGTTTGATCCGGCTCAGCGCGCCCCCGCACTGGCCGCGCTCCCGGAGGCGCGGCGCACGGCGCTGGAGGAGACCCTGGGCCTGCTCCTCGTCCCCAACCGGCCCTGGGATCAGTACGTGTCCACGCTGCGCGCGGGGCGGAGCTGGCTGGCGGCAGGACCTTCCCAGGGGCGGAAGATCGGCTCGGTCGGCTTCTGCCTGGGAGGCGCGATCTCGCTGCGGCTGGCCTGCAGCGAGCCGGAGCTCGCGGCGGCCGTGGTCTTCTATGGCTTCCCGCCTCCGCTCGAGCTGCTCGGCGGGCTGAAGTGCCCGGTGATGGGGCTCTATGCCGAGAACGATCCGCGTATCAACGCAGGGGTGCCTGCGCTCGTCGAGGCCATGAAGGCGCAGGGGAAGCGCTTCGAGCACCACCTCTACCCAGGCGTGGCGCACGCCTTCTTCAACGATACGCGCGTCAACTACCGGATCGATGCCGCGCGCGACGCGTGGGCACGGACACTCTCGTTCTTCACGAGCCACCTCGCGACTGCCTGAGAGGGCTCTGCCGGGCGTGGCGTCCCAGAACCTGTCTGACAACGAGCCTGTCGAAAAAGGGGGGGTAGGACGCGGAGGGTAGGGAGCAAAAGGATCGACTTGATGGGTATGGCGTGGTTGTAAGGGAGGGG
>Ga0255338_1001313_pt1 | contig 48367 bp, 42 predicted proteins | sample MeOH1_35cm_T4_19_FD_203715 | JGI IMG/M metagenome (GOLD analysis project Ga0255338, IMG submission 203715) | Sandy soil microbial communities from University of British Columbia, Vancouver, Canada - MeOH1_35cm_T4_195 | ecosystem: Engineered > Artificial ecosystem > Sand microcosm > Unclassified ...
TAGCGGAAGCCGGTGAAGAAGAGTTCGACGGCGGGATGCCCCCGATGGAGATCACGGTGCAGGGGGTGCTGCGCTTCTCCATCGAAATGCTCTCGACCCGTGCCTGGGTCTGCATGGGATTGACGCCGAACCCGATGAGCGGCAAGATCGAGCGCGATCTGGACGAAGCCAAACGGGCCATCGACGTGCTGGGCGCCCTGGCGCCCCACGCGGAAACCGGCGCCGAGCCACAAGAAAAGCGGGATCTGCGCAATATGCTGGCAGACCTGCGGGTGAACTTTCTCCGCCAGTCCGGCTCCTCCGGTTAGCCGGGAGCGTTCCGCAGTTGATCCTTACGGGCAATCACGCGGACGACGGACGACGGACGAGGCGATCTCGGCATCACCGGCTGCAATCGTGATAGCAGGTCAGAAGTCGCGGGCGACCGGCAGTCGATGCCGCCGGTCGCCCGCGACGCGTGTATTAGCGAAGGAAGCGTGGGCGGAGAGAGGTGCCTCCGCCGTCTCGGCGGCAGGCCGACGGAACGTCGGCCCGGTGAGCCCACGGCTCACCGGGAGGCGTCGAGACGACGCCTCCCCGCCCAGTCTCCCCTTCTCACACGCGGTGCTCACTGTTCAATAAGCGCCTGGTCAGACCACTAGTACGAAGGCGAAGTGGATGCGCCTGCGGGCACCTCCAGCGTCTCGTGCGTTTCACGCCGGCCCTCGCTCCAGTACTTCACCCAGCGCGGAACGGCGTCCGCCAGGATCACCACCACGCAGAGCATCATCACCACGGTGAGGCTGCTGTTGAGCAGGCCCTTCACATCGTCGCCAGGGTTCTTGTTCGCCAGGAGCATCGGAATGAAGATATCCCGCACGCTCATGAAGCCACCCAGCAGCGTGGTGCTGCCCACGAACGCCATCGGAGCCAGTGTCACCCAGGCGTAGCGGCTGCGACCCTCGTTGATGATGACGCTGGTGCCGATCGCCAGGGCGACGATCGCCAGTAGCTGGTTCGCGACGCCGAACATCGGCCACAGCGTCTGGATGGTGCCGGTGTAGATGAAGTACGCCCACCCCGCCACCACCAGGATGCTCGCGGTGATGGTCCCCGGCAGCCACTCCGGCTGGCCGACCAGCGGATGGGTCGCCACCAATGCAACTCCCACCAGCGCCACTACGCCGAACACCACGGGCAGCGCCGCGGGCAGCGCCGCGGGCAGCGCCGCATTGGCGGTAATCAGCGGCCACAGCGCGCCGACGGACCCCACTACCGCGGCCGCCGCACCGGCCCAGGCCAGGCCTTCGCCCCGCCCTGCCGCCGGCGACTTCGGCAAGCGACTACCCAACTCCTGGACCAGGAACCGCGCGATCCGCGTGCCGGTGTCGATGGTCGTCAGCACGAAGAGCGCTTCGAACATGATGATGAAGTGGTAGAAGTAGCTCATCGCCGCTTCCAGGCCTGGGAACTTGCCGAAAATCTGCGCGATGCCGACGGCCAGGGACACGCCGCCGCCGGTCCGACCGGCCAGATGCGGCTCACCCACCAGTGCGGCAAGTTCGGACAGATGACCCTGCTGCAGGTTCAGCTTGGCGAACGCCTCGGGGGTCAGGTTGATCTGGAAGTAATCCACCGGCAGCAGCGAGCAGGCCGCGAGCAGCGCCGTCACGCCCACCAGGCTCTCCATCAGCATCGCGCCATAGCCGATGGCGCGGCACTGGCTTTCCAGGCCAACCATTTTCGGAGTGGTGCCGGAGGAGACCAGCGCGTGGAAACCCGAGATCGCCCCGCACGCGATGGTGATGAACACGAAGGGGAAGAGCGGCCCCTTAACGATCGGTCCGCCGGACAGGTAGCTGAACGCCGGCGCCTGCATCTCCGGGCGCACCAGGAGCACCGCCAAGACGATCAGCGCCACCGTGCCCACCTTCATATAGCTGGATAGGTAGTCGCGCGGGCAGAGCAGCATCCAGACCGGCAGCACGGAAGCAACAAAGCCGTAGAGCGCCATGCTCGTGGTGATGTTGTGGCGCGAGAGGGTGAAGAACTTCGCATAGTCCGCCCACGGCTGGCCCGGCTGGAACCACGCGCCCAGGATCACCGTGATGATCAACAGCGTGACGCCGATGGCCGAGGCCTCGGCCACTTTCCCCTTGCGGAAGCGGTACATGTAGAGGCCCATGAAGAACGCGATCGGGATCGACGCCGCAATCGTAAACGTTCCCCAGGCACTCTCCGCGAGCGCGTTGACCACTACAAAGCCTAGCACCGCGAGGGCGACGATAACGATGAACAGGATCGCGAGCATCGCCACGAAGCCACTGGTGGGGCTGATCTCCATCCGGGCGATCTCCGCCAGCGACTTCCCATTGCGCCGCACCGAGGCGGAGAGCACGATAAAATCTTGCACGGCCCCTGCCAGGCACACGCCGAACACCAGCCAGAGCAGGCCCGGCATGTAGCCGAATTGGGCGGCAAGCACGGGGCCGATCAGGGGACCGGCGCCGGCAATGGCGGCGAAGTGGTGGCCCCACAAGACCCATTTGTTGGTGGGGTGGTAGTTCTGGCCGTCGTTCAGGCGGTGTGCCGGCGTGACCCGCGCATCATCCAGCGCGACGACCTTCGCCGCGAGGAACGCGCTGTAGTAGCGGTAAAAGATGGCGTAGACACCGAGCGCACCCAGCATCAACCAGAAGGCGTTAATCTTCACGAAATCCCCTCCGGATCCGCGCCAGGACTGCAACCGGCGGAATCCACCTCGCCCGGCCCCTGGGTACGTATCCAGCATGTAAAACCAGCCCGTAGTTCGCTGTGCCCGGAGAAATCTCCTGGTGTTCGGCTGGTATCGAAGCCCATTCCGGCGCGACTGGGCGTCCACTTCCTACCTTGGAGTAGAATTCGGCTAGATGAAACGGATCATTTGTATCAGCGGAGATGCCGCCTCCGGTAAAACTACCGCGGCAAAACGGGTCGCCGCCCAGCTGCCTGGCTGGGAGATCGTGAGCACCGGGCAGCGGTTTCGGCAGTATTGCCAGGAGCACGGGCTCGATCCGCAGCAGATCTCCCACCTGGGTGACGCGGTGCACCTGGAAGCGGATGCGCGCATGCGCGCCGAATTGGGCGAGCGCCGGAACCTCATCGCCGAAGCCCGCCTGGTCGGCTACCTGGCTCGCGACATGGACGACGCCCTCCGCGTGTTCTGCGAGTGCCCGCTGGAGGTCCGCGCGGAGCGGTTCCTGGGCCGCGAGCCGGGCTACTCCCTGGAAGAGGCGCGCGCGCGCGTTTCGGAACGGGACCACGCCGACACGGCGAACCTGCGCCACCTCTACGGGATCGATTACCACGACTCCCAGTACTACGACCTGGTGGTGAGTACCGCGGATTTAGACCCGGACGCGGTGGCTCAAGCGATCCTGGACGCCGCGCGGGCCTAGTCGCGACACCCGCTGTCGATGCTTCTCTAGACGAACTCAATAGTCCGAGCGCAACATGTTGCCGCGCCGCGTGTCCACCACTTCAAGCTCGCTATCGTGTCCCATTGCGATCCGAGAGAGACAAGGAGTTTCGATGCCGGTGCGACCGCCGACACGCCGCTGGGGATGGCTCTGGACTGTGACCACGTCTGTAGTGGTTCTGGCTTCTGCCGCTGCCGCCTTCCAGGCGGAGCAGAAGCCGGACCCCAAGAAGGACGCGGATCTGCCGCCGGAGATTGCCAAGCTGCCCTTCGAGATCCGGGATGGCTACCGCCGCTTCGTGAAGCGGTGTACCACGTGTCATGACACCAAGCGCGTGCTAGAGGCAAAGAAGTCTCTCTTCGATTGGCAGGGCGTGATCGGAACAATGGCGTTCAAGAAGGACGCCAACATCCCGATGGAAGACCGGCATCCGATCTTCCTCTACCTCGCCTACCTGCACGGCACCGGCGGTAAGATGGAAGAGAAGGCCGAGTACCTCACCTTCCTGGCGAAGTGCGAGGACTGCCACGGCATCAGCCTCGTCTACAAAGACAAAAAGCCGATGAAGGACTGGCCGAACATCATCCACCGGATGGCCGGCAAGAACCAGGCCAAGATTTCGGAAGACGAAGAGAAGAAGGTGATGGGCTACATCACCCGGATGTATCCGGACGTTTTCGGCGTCGAATAGTCTCGGACCGCCCGCTCCGTAGAAAGGCCATCGCAATCCGGTTGCGATGGCCTTTCTACGTACCGAACTCCCACCACTGCTCCGCGCCGGTATCCGTGTCCAGCAGCAGCAGGCGTTTGAAGTGGTAGTCGCCGCCGATGTTGATGCAGCGCTTGCCGCGCACATCCGCGGTGCAAGCCGCGTGGGTGTGGCCGCAGATCACTGTGTGCACTCTCGGCTCCGAGAGAACCGTTTCCTGCATCCGGCGATTGCCCGTGTAGGCCAGCCAGAAGCGCTGATACGTGCTGGTGAGCGCGGTGGGATAAAACAGCTCCCGTACCGGCGGATGATGCTGAATTGCGACCACGCGCTCCACCGCCGGTGGCAACTCCGACAGTTGCGCCGTAAACCGGTCCACCACCTCCGCGGTAAACTCCTCGTCGGACATCGACAGTCGTACGAAGCGCCCGTCGTTATGCTGCCCGCTGGGGAAGAGCTTGGCACGGTACATCTCGGGCGCTTCCGGATGCTCCCGCTCCACCGCCGGGTCCGCAAAGCTGTAGTCGTACCAGTTGATCGATCCGACGATCCCGACCGAGCCATCCACGGACGTGACGGGGTGCCGGTCGAGGTAATGAAAACCAGCCGCCGAAGCTTCCAGGGGCAGCACTTTCCGGTAGCGCTCCAGCGACGATTGGGCCGGATCGCGAGTCCACAGGTCGTGATTACCGGGCACCACCAGTCGCGGGCACCGCAGCCGCGCAAACAGATCCAGGCAGTCACCAAAGTGCTCACCTTCCCCCACGTCGCCGGCCAACGCAAAGGCGTTCGGGGCCAGTTCTTCCACGCGGCGCACCAGATCACGCGTGGCAGCGTCTCCGGCGGGGCTCAGTCCCCAGTGAAGGTCGGACGTGACGGCGAGGCGCATGGAGGGGCTCGAAGGTAGGATCCGCCGCGGCGGGGAAAGGGACGCTACGTGCATTCTACCCCGTGTCCTACCAGCCCACCATGATCCGCGTCATTCTATTCATCGTCCTGCCACTTGTCGTCGCGGTCGCCGCCGCGGGAGACGCGCGCCAAACGCGAGAGCAGTTCCTGGAGTTGGTCCGCCCTCGGAAGACGGAACTGCAACCGGAAGTCGTAGCTCTCGGGGAGAGCGGCGGGCTGGTGCGGGAGAAGGTATTCTTCCAGTCCGAACCCGGACAGCGAGTGGCGATGCTGATCGTCCGGCCCAAGAGTCCGGCACTCGTGAAGCGGCCCGTCGTGCTCGCACTCCATGGCACGCGGGGCCGGAAGGAAGGCATGGAATCGTGGCTCATCGACCTGGCGAGCCGCGGATTCGTCGCGTGTGCCACCGACGCCCGCTGGCACGGTGAGTTGGCCAAGGGGGACTACGAAGACGCAATCATCCAATCCTTCCGCACCGGGAAAGGGCATCCGTGGCTGTATGAAACCGTCACGGATACGATCCGTGCCATCGATTACCTGCAAACGCGGCCCGACGTGGACGGGGAGCGCATCGGAATGATCGGCATTTCGATGGGCGGGATGAACACGTGGCTCACAGCCGCCGCGGACCCGCGGGTAAAGGTTGCGATTCCCTGCATCGGGGTCACCAGCTTCGGCTATCAGGTGGAACATGCACAGCACCAGGCTCGCTGCGCCACCCTGCCACGCTTCCACCAGGTAGTCGCCGACGCGCTGGGCGAGCCGCAGATCACGCCGCGGGTGGCGAAGGAGGCGTGGGACAAGGTGCTCCCCGGCATCACGGGCCGCTTCGATTGTCCCGCAATGCTAGTCGCCATCGCGCCGCGACCTCTCCTGATCCTCAACGGGGAGAAGGACGAGCGCTGCCCCCTTGAAAGCGTGCGCCAATGCTACGCGACCGCCGAAGCGGCGTACCGTAGCGCCGGCGCGGCCGATCACCTGAAGATGGACGTGGCGCCGAACACCGGACACCAGGTGACGGAAGCGCAAAAGGCGCTGGCGCTGGATTGGTTTGTACGCTGGCTCAAGCCGTAGGGCGCAGGGTAGCGAAACGAAACCGGGAGGGCGACGCTCCTGCCGAGCCGGTACTGGTACGCGGCTCGGCAGGAGTGTCGCCCTCCCCCGCAATCTGCTGTCGGTCCGCACTACCGCGGGCGCGCCGCTAATCGCGCATTAGTTAAGGCGACGCCGAGGAGCGCGATAGCGCCCCCGACCAGGGAAAGGACCGTCGGGATCTCTCGCAGGAGCCACCAGGCGATCAGGATGGCCAGCGGCGGAATCAGGAACATAAACGTACTGGCCCGCGCCGGCGGCAGCCGCGAGAGAACATAGCCCCAGGTGAGATAGGCCAACGCGGCGGGAAACAACCCGATATAGGCGATGGCCGCGGTGGCCGCGAGGGGTGCGGCCGCGATTTGTCCTGGCAGCGCGGCCACGAACAGCGGCGCCATCCAGAGCGTCCCCGCCCAGATCACGTAGGCCGTCATCCGCAGCGGACCGTACTTGGCGGTGAACGGCTTCTGGTAAACGAAGTAGGCGCTCGTGGAAGCGGCGGCCATCAACACCAGGAGCGCGCCCGGGCTGAAACGCACACCCTTCCCCTCCCCCACCGCAATGAGGGCGATCCCTCCAAAGCTCACCGCGATACCGGCCCAACCTTGCCGGCCTAAGCGCTCGCGCAAAAAGAACGTGGAGAGCAAGGCGGTGAAGATGGGGGTGGCATTAACGAGCATGCTCGCCGCCCCCGCCGTAACCGTGCGCTGTCCAAACGTGAGTCCCAGGTGGTAGAGCGTAACGCCGAGCAAACCCGCCAGTCCCAATCCGGGGAGGTCGCGGCGCTCCGGCAGTGGCATGCGGGTGGCGAGGGCGTACACGGCAAAAGCGGCCGAAGCGATGCTGAAGCGGAGCAATGCCAACTGACCCGGGCCGTAGGCGTGCAGCGCCGCGCGGATGCCGGTGTAGCCCGAGGACCAGAAAAGCACGGTAATCGCGAGGGCGGCCAGCGTGCGCAGGTCGGGCGCCGCCAGGGAAGTTGAATTCACGGCTCCGGAAGAAGAGGTGGACCTCGACGGGTCGGAGCGAAGTTTGGAGCCCAACATAGCGGGTAATAACTCGGCAACGGGCTCTTCGAGGAGGGCCAGTCAACTGAAGATCAAAAGCATGCCACGGGTCGGGAGCATTCCCGGCCCGTGTTGTTCCCTGGCATCCTATCCGCGCAGGAGCACCGGTGTCGCGTGCCGAACCGCGGTTGGTAGAGTCGCGCACGCCTCCCACCACCGCCCGATGCCCTCTGAAGCCTCGAATAGCCGTCCGGCAATCTCTTCCCCCGAATCGACCTCTTGCGAGGTGTGCGGCCACTCCTCTGGGCATCGCACGCACGTCGCCACCGAGCGGATGTTCGGCCGCGGTGGTGAGTTCCTCTATCGAGAGTGTGCCGGCTGTGGCTGTCTCCAGCTTGTAAACGTCCCTCCCAACCTGGGCGAGTTCTATCCTGAAGATTACTACTCTCTCACCGAAACGACCGCTGTGCGGCATCCCTGGTGGAATCTTCAGCTCCGCCGCCAGCGTGCGTGGCATGAGCTAACGGGAAAGAGTCTCCTGGGCAGGCTCCTGCCGCGGGGAGCGGAGGTCCCGCTCCATTATCGCTGGATGCGCCGTCTCGGTCTGACCCCGCACCATCGCATCCTGGACGTAGGCTGCGGCACCGGCTGGCTACTCCACCTGCTTTACAGCGAGGGTTTCACCTCCGTACTCGGGATCGATCCCTACGTCGACCGCGACCTGGAGTTTCCCAACGGCGTGCGCGTGCTGAAGCGCGAATTACCGGAGTTGGACGGCTCGTTCGATCTCGTCATGCTCAACCATTCGTTTGAACACATGGCCCAGCCGGAGCGGGTGCTTCGAGATCTCCGTCGGCTGGTGGCTCCCGGGCGCTCGGCGCTGATCCGCATCCCGGTCGCCGACTCCTGGGCCTGGCGCCATTACGGCGTGCAGTGGGTGCAGCTTGACGCACCGCGTCACCTCTTCCTGCACACGCGCCGCAGCATCGAGCTCCTCGCGGCACGGACCGGTTTCGAGGTCGAGTACGTGGAATGCGACTCGACGGAATTCCAGTTCACCGGCAGCGAGGCGTACCTCCGCGGCATGACGCTCCACGAAATGCTCGCGGCCGATCCCTTCACCGCGGAAGTACATCAGAGCTTCCGGCAGCGAGCCGAAGAGCTGAACGCCCAGGCCCAGGGGGACCAGGCGGCGTTCTACCTCCGCGCTATCTGAAGACGGATTGAACCGCCCAGGCGCCAGGAAGGCGAGAGGAGACATTCAATCACGAGGAATGGGATTGGCCGGATGGAGCTGGCGCCAGGCCGCACCCCTTCGCTTGCACCATCAAGCCAGTTCCCTATCCTGAAGTTCCGTTCCATCTTGCCGAAACTTCCGGAGGCTCCTCTTCGCGATCTCGGCGCCGGTGTGGTTTACTTCGGGGTTGATAGCCGGCTCACGACTTCGGCGAGCGGTACGGTCTGCTGCTCGCCGCTCTCCATGTCTTTCACGCCGACCACGCCTTCCGCAACCTCGTTCTCGCCCAGGATCAGCACCGTTGCCGCGTTGGCCCGGTTGGCAGCACGCATCTGCGCCTTCATACTGCGGCCCTGGTAGTCGATCTGCGCGGCAACCCCGGCCTGCCGTAGGTCGTTGAGCAGCTTCAGTCCCGGCAGCCGGGCGCCTTCCCCCAACGTGACTACAAACACGGGGCGCTGCTCATCTACCGGAAACTCGACGCCCAGCTTCTCGCACGCGAGGAGCACACGCTCGATGCCGCAGCCAAAACCGATACCGGGGGTCGGCTCTCCGCCCAACTCTTCTACCAGCCCGTCGTAGCGCCCGCCGCCCAGGATCGTGGACTGGGCGCCGAGGCCGCTGTGGGTGATCTCGAAACTGGTCTTCACATAGTAATCGAGGCCGCGCACCAGGCGTTTGTTCCGGACGTACTCCACGCCCAGGGTCTGGAGCGTCTCCCGCACCTTCGCGAAGTGGGTGGAGCAGTCCTCACAGAGGTGGTCCAGAATATCCGGCACTACCTGCTCGAGTTCGTCCCAGTTCTCGACCTTGCAATCCAGAATTCGCAGTGGGTTCGTCTCATACCGTCGCTGGCAGTTGCCGCACATCGACCCAATGCAATCCTTAAGCGACTCTTTGAGCGCATCGCGAAACGCCGGCCGGCACTTCGGACACCCCACACTATTCACCTCGGTGCACTCGCCCGTAATCCCCACACGGTGCAGGTATGCGAGGCCCAGCACGATCACCTCGGCGTCGAGTGCGGGATCTTCGCTGCCCAGCGCTTCAATCCCCGTCTGGTGGTGCTGCCGCAGACGTCCCGCCTGGGGTCGCTCGTGCCGGAAGTTCGGCGCGATGTAGAACAGCTTCGTCAGCGGCGTCTTCGCGCCCAGGCTGTGCTGAATGTACGCTCGCAGCGCCGGCGCAGTCCCCTCCGGACGCAGCGTAAACGCCTCGCTCTCTTCACCCTTACCGGCGGAGACCGTATACATCTCTTTGCTGACGATGTCCGTGTGCTCCCCCACCGCCCGCACGAAGAGATCTGTCTGTTCGAAGATCGGCGTGCGGATTTCCCGGTAGCCGAAGTCGGCACACGTGCGACGGAACGTGCCTTCCACAAACCGCCAGCGCGGCGCCTCTTCAGGCAGGATGTCCTGCGTTCCCCGGGGTGACTGATACTTCATAACCGGACTCCCATCTGGATTCGCCCGCGAAACACGCGAAAATCCGCGAAAAGAAAACTCAGAATTGTGCCCGCGAAACACGCGAAAGAACGCGGAAAGGAGAAGCCAAAAAGATATCGGACAGGATGAACAGGATTGATTGGATCGGGAAAGTGGCAGGTATTGCGAACTCTACGGTTATGCGTGGTGTGACATAACCCTTCACTTTCCAAAAACACCTTCACAATTGCAACCGCGTCCGCAGATCCGTGTATGCCCTGCGCCTGCAACCCTTCCGCGTGTTCCGCGGGCAGATTCTGGGCTTCCCTTTTCGCGACGGGTGTCCCTGGGCAGGGCGTGTTTAGCGGGCAATATAGCACCGTAAGCGGGCAGGCGTCAAAGGCTAGCGGCGGTGCTTCAGCAGGCGCTCGGGGAGGAACGAGTGGATCAGGGGCGAGAGATCGCGGCGGGTGATCCAGTCGGCGACGATGCGGCCGGTGATCGGGCTGAGGAGCACGCCGTTGCGGAAGTGGCCGGCCGCCAGCGTCACGCCGCGGACGCCCGGTACCGGCCCGATTACCGGCAGGTGATCGGGGGTATCGGGGCGGAGGCCGGCCCACGCGTTCCGAAAGGTACAGTCGGCGAGCGCGGGCACCATTGCGGCAGCCGAAGCGAGCAAGCTGGAGATGCCGGCGGCGGTGTTGCGGCGATCGAAGCCGACTCGCTCTTCGGTGGCGCCCACCACCACGGTCCCGTTCAGCTTCGGAACCAGGTAGGTATGGCCGCTCCAAAGGATAGACCGGAAGGAAGGGCGCGGTTGATCGAGTGCCAGGATCTGGCCGCGCACGGGTTCCAGCGGAAGCTGCTCACCCAGCCACTCCGCGCAGTAGCGGGTCCAGAGCCCCGCCGCCAGCACCACGTGACCGGCGCCCCACTTACCGGTGGCCGTCTCCACACCCAACACCTGCTCGGCGTCCCGGATGAGGCCCGCTACCGGTACGCCCGTGTGGATGTGCGCCCCGTGTCGTGCCGCAGCGGCGGCGTAGGCCCGCGCGAGCATGGGGCTGTAGACGTGTCCCTCGCGCGGGGACCACAGTCCACCCTGTACTCCCTCCGCGAGCAGCGGCTCCTTCTCCCGCACGGCAGCGCCGGAGAGCCACTCTAGCCCGTAATCTGCAAGCCGTGCCGCCAGCGCTTGCATTTCCGCCACTTCCGCCGACGTAGCCGCGACGCGCAGCACGCCCGACGGAACATACTGCGGATCGACGCCGGACTGCGCTTTTAACTCCGCGGTCAACTCCGGGAACATCGCCAGGCTGCGGATCCCGAGCTGAAAGAACGCCTCGTCCCCCGTCGATTCGCAGATCGGCGCGAGCATCCCGGCGGCGGCGCCGGAAGCGTGCGCGGCCAGGTCGTCCCGTTCGAACAGGGTGACGGAGAGCCCCTCGCGCGCCAGGAAATACGCGATGGACGTGCCGATCACCCCTCCACCGACTACGATGACATCCGACGTCTTCATCCGTACTGCCTGCTATCTGTACCGGATCGCGTTACCGCCTGATCCGCTCCCTATCCGCCGCCGACCATGTGGACGATTTCCAGGGTGTCGCCTTCGGAAAGCGGGGTTTCCGCATACTGCTCTTTGCGGAGGATGGAGCCGTTGTGCTCCACGACGATCATCCGGTGAATGCCGAGGGACTCCACCAGTTGGTCGACCGTCGCTACGCCTTCCACTTCGCGCTCTTTGCCGTTGAGCTTGAGACGCATTGCCCTAACCTTCCTCAGACGTTACCGGCAGCAGGCGTGCGGCGGCGGCCCGGGGATCTTCGGCGGCCTGGATCGCCGAAACGACCGCAATACCGGAAACGCCCGCGCTCCAGCACTCACCCGCGTTCTCCGCGTTGATGCCCCCGATGGCGACCACCGGGATCGACAGCCGCGACACCATGTTCCGCAAGAGCTCGCCGCCGCCCGGAGTGGCATCCGGGTGGGAAGGGGTGCGAAAGATGGTGCCGGCAATCACGAGGTCGGCGCCATCCGTCTCGGCCTGGCGGGCCTCGTTGACGGAGTGCACGGAGCGTCCCACGAGCATCGAGCTAGGCAAGAACTGTCGCACCGCCGCGACCGGCAGACCGATCGCGCTCAATTGCACTCCGTCCGCTCCGCAGAGGAGTGCGACATCCACCCGGTCGTTCACGATGAACAGAGCCCGGCGACTGCAAATGCCGCGGAGTTGGCGAGCCAGGGCCAGTAATTCTCCCGGGGGCAGGCCCTTCTCACGCAGTTGCACGATATTCACACCGCCTTCAATGGCCTGATCGACCACTTCCACCAGCGGGCGACCGGCGCATTGCGTGCGATCCGTTACCAGCATGAGCGCCGGGTTCGGCCAGCGCCGGCCACCGAGGGTTGGCACCATCAACGTCCCACCACTCCCTCGAGCGGGCTGCTCGCCGAGGCATACGCCTTTCGGGCCATCCGGCCCGCGAGGTAGGCACGCCGCCCGGCGTCCACCCCCATCGCCATCGCCTGCGCCATCGCCGGAGGGTCCTTCGCCAGCGCAATCGCCGAGTTGATAAGGCACGCGTCGGCCCCCAACTCCATCGCGAGGGCGGCGTCGGACGGCGCGCCGATGCCGGCGTCCACCACCACGGGAACCTTCGCCTGCTCGATGATGATCTGGATCTGGCTGTAGCTCACCATCCCCTGCCCGGAGCCGATGGGAGAAGCCAGCGGCATCACGGTGGCGCAGCCGATCTCCTGCAGGTGCATGGCGAGGATCGGGTCGGCGTTGATGTAGGGCAAGACAATGAAGCCCTCCTTCACCAGCACCTTTGCCGCTTCCAAGGTTCCCACCGGGTCCGGCAAGAGGTACTTCGGATCCGGGATCACTTCCAACTTGATCCAGTCCGAAAGCCCCATTGCGCGAGCTAGGCGGGCGGTGTGGATCGCTTCGTCCGCGGTGCGGGCGCCGGCAGTGTTCGGCAGGATCTGGTAGCGAGACCAGTCGATGTGGTCCAGCAGCGTCTTCTCGGTCGGATCGTCCAGGTTGAGGCGCCGGAGGGCGACGGTGATCATTTCCGTCCCCGCTACGTCGTACGCCCGCTGCATGCTCTCGTTGTCCGGGAACTTGCCGGAGCCCATGATAAGTCGGGACCGGAACTCCTTCCCCGCGATCACGAGCGGATCCGCACTGCTTCGATCCGACATCTTTGTTCTCCCAAGCAGGCCGCTCCGCCGCCGCGGGGACCCAAACGAAAAGCGCTCCCGGGCAGGGAGCGCTGACTCACAGCGGGGACATTTTGCCCCTCACCAGGTGAATTGTTCCGCTTCCCTACGCCTGTATTACCAGGGTCAGGTGCCGAGGGTGTCTTCTCAGCCCGGGCAAACCGGGCACCCCTAGCGGTAATTTGGAGCCGTCGGTCTCCCGGTGGCCCCGGCAAAGTATATCCAGGCGACTCCCACCCCGTCAATGCAGGGGATCAAACCTCGGCGGCAGGCGCCATCAGGTCCGTGACGCACCAGTCCGGCATCCGGTTGTCGCGCAGCCACTCCACAAACTGGTTGCGCTGGTTCACCAGGATCATCCGCGGCTTGATCTGTTCATCCGTGAGCACGAACGCGACCACGATCACCGTGTCGCCCGGCTGGAAACGCCGCGCCGCCGCTCCGTTGACCACGATGTCCCCCGAGCCCGCGGGCGCCGGCAAGGCGTACGTCTCGATCCGCTCGCCGTTGGTCACGTTCCAGACGCAGACCTTCTCGCCGGGGAGGATGTCGACGCGCTCCAGGAGTTCCGAGTCGACGGCGATGCTCCCGATGTACTGGACGTTGGCCTCGGTTACGACCGCGTGGTGGATCTTCGACTTACAAATCGCACGTAGTTGCATCGAGCATTTTCCGATCAATCCCGAGGTCCGGTAGGGTCCGGAACGTTCAGGATCAGCCCATCATACGCCAGACGCACGCCTTCGGGCAATCGTCCCTCCGTCTCGGCGTGCGGCACGGTGTGGGCCATGTGGGTGAAGTAGGTGCGCCGGGGCTGCAGAAGGGCCACCGCCGCCAGCGCTTCGTCGATGTTGAAGTGGGTGGTATGCGCTTCCCAGCGGAGCGCATCCAGGATCAGCGTGTCCAACCCGCGCAGCCGCTCCAGCGATTCTTCCGGAATGAGGCTGGTGTCCGTCACGTACGCGAAGTCGCCAATGCGGAACGCGGTGATCGGGTAGTTGCCGTGGAAGACGGGGATCGTCTCGATCGTGAGTCCCTCCCACTCCAGCCGGTCCCCTTCCAGCGGATGGAGGGCCAGTTGGGGCTTCCCCCCGCCTACCTGGGTAGCGGTGAATACGTAGCGAAAGACCCGGGACAGGTCGTCCAGCACGTCCGGCCGCGCGAAGACCGGCATCTCCCCGCCTTGCATCTCGTTGAAGCGGCGCACGTCGTCCAACCCGAAGATATGGTCGGCGTGCGAATGGGTGAAGAGGAGCGCGTCCACCTTCCGGATCTGGCTACGGATCACCTGCTGCCGCAGCTCCGGCGGCGTGTCGATTAGCAGCGTCTTGTCTTGCGACTGGATCGCGATGGAGCACCGGGTGCGCGTATCCCGCGGGTCCGCCGACGCGCAAACGTCGCAGTCGCAGCCTACCGACGGGATGCCGTGTGAAGTCCCCGAGCCCAATACCGTAATCCGCATTCGCTTCCCCCACCTATCTTATCTGGCTACCCGCCGGGAATATAGATGCCGTGGACATACGGCTTCTCATCCGTAGTCCGTTGGGAAGCGCATGCCTCGCAGGGGCAGAGCGCGCGGAGGTGCTCCAGGGTGTAGATCCCGGTGGAATGGCCGTCGTTCCACACGAACTTCAAGCCGTACTGCCCCACTCCCTCGATGTTCGTCACCGCCAGGCTCTGCGGGCGCTGCCCGGCGGGGATCATCCGGAACGGGTTCTTCCGCGCCTCTTCCCGCTCCGTTCGGCAGGTGGCGCACGGGCAGTTTTCCCGGAGGTACTTCAGCGGGAACACGCTGGCATGCCCATCGCCCCAGGTCACGTCCAGCGTGGCGTTTGCGTCGTTCAGGTTCGCGGCTCGTATGCGGGTCTCGTTCATACGCTCATGTTAACCGCAGAGACGCAGTGCGCGCAGAGCCAGAAAAAGTAACCGCCGATGCACGCCGGTAAACGCCGATGGGGAAGAGAGGGAGAAACGATCCGCAGATTACACAGAGGAAGCGCAGATTCAGGCACTCAAGGAAATGAAAATCATTGATCCTATCCTTCCCCATCGGCGTTTACCGGCGTGCATCGGCAGTTCCAAAATCAAAGACGGTCGCTGTGAGCCCCGGCGCGCTCCAGAAGGTGCAGCAGCAGGCGCTCCACGTTGCGGCTGATGACGCGAGTACCCACGAACTCCACGGGAGACATCGGGTCCACCAGGATGGTGAGGAGGCCGCAGCGGTTGCCGCCCCAGATGTCCGTCATCACCTGGTCGCCGACCACCGCGGTGTCAACGGCGGTGGATTCCATCTGGAGCATGGCGCGCAAAAAGCCGCGGCGCCGGGGCTTCCCGCCGGACGGCACGTAGGAAATGCCCAGTAGCGTGGCCAGTTCCGCCAGCCGCTTCGGGCGGTGGGTGTTGGAGACGATGCACATCCGCACACCGGCGTCCTGCATGCGTTCGATCCACTCCGCCACCTCCGGAGCCACCTCTTTACCGTGCCAGGGAACCAGGGTGTTGTCCAGGTCCAGGATGAGCGCCGTCATCCCGCGCTCCGCCAGGAACTCCGGGGTGATGGCGTGAATGGCCTCCGCGCGCAGCGTGGGGCGGAACTGGTGGAGGAAAGTGGACATGGGGTTCATACGGAAGGCGCAGCCGTTGACGGCTGACAAGCTCAACAGCCGCTGCGGAGTAATGGAGTGCTGGAGTATTGGAGAAGATGCGCGCGCGCTTCGCTACTCCAGCGTTTCCTTACTCCATCTTCGGCATCATGGCTGCTTGGCGGTGTCCCCGGCCGAGGCTTGCTGCCGCAGGGCTCGCGCTTTAGCGACGGCCGCTGCGTGCTCCTGGCCCGTCCGGGTGAAGATATGGCTCCCGTCCGGCTTGGCGACGTAGTAGAGGTACTCGCTCCTGGCGGGCTGGAGGGCGGCCTCAATGGAGGCGAGGCCCGGATTGCAGATCGGCGCCGGGGGGAGGCCGGGGTACTTGTAGGTGTTGAAGAGGCTGTCGACCTTCAGGTCTTTGAAGGTCACCAGGTTCTTGTGCTGCCCCAACGCGTAGAGGATCGTCGCGTCGATCTGCAGCTTCATCTTCTTCTTGAGCCGGTTCCGGATCACCGAGGAAATGAGCGGCCGATCTTGCGGCACGCGCGCCTCTCGCTCGATCATCGACGCGAGGATCACCACCTTGTCCGGCGGCAGGTCGCTTTTCGCGAAGAGTGCGCGGTTGGGGCTCCAGACCTTGTTCTTCCAGTTGCTGACCAACCGCGCCACGATCTTCCGTTCGTTGGTCTTCACCGGAAGCTTGTAGGTGTCCGGCATCAGGTAGCCTTCCACGCTGGAGCGTCGCACGGGGAGATCCAGCCCATAAACGGAGGGGCTGCGATGCGCGGCGCGGAGGAAGTCGTCCTTGCGGGCCAGTCGGTCTTCGTCCAGTAGATTGGCAATCTGGCGGAGCGTCTTTCCTTCCGGAATAGTGACCCACTGCGATTCCGCATTCGTGCCCTGGACGAGTTGATTGATGAGCTCCACCACCCCCAGGTTGCGCGGCAGGCGGTACTCGCCGGACTTCATGTCCGAGCTTTCACCGAGCAGGCGCGCCATGATGGTGAAGGCGAGGCCGCTGCGGATCACCCCAGCCTTCTGCAAACGCTCACCGATCTTGGAGGCGCCCGCGCCGGCCGGAATCTCCACCGTTACCGGGCTGGGCGTGTCGCTGATCGGCGACATGAGGTAGTTGGCGTACCAGAACGCACCCACGAAGAACAGGACCGCGGTGAGGACGCCTACCAGTCGTTTGAGCCAGTGGCTTCCTCGTCGTCGCGGCGGCCCATCAGGTCCTTCCGCCGGAGGTAGTTCTGAAGGATCAATGACGCCGCGATCTGATCGATCACCTTCCGGCGCTTCGCCCTCCGGGTGTCCGTCGCGATCAACATCTTCTCGGCTTCCGCGGTCGTCAATCGCTCGTCCCATGTTTCTACCGGTACTGTCACCCGCTCGCGCAGCTGACCTACAAACTCCAGCACTTTTTGCGCCGACGGCCCCAGAGTCCCGTTCAGCGAGATCGGGAGCCCCACGACCACTTCGCCGATCTCTTCCGAGGTTACGATCTTCTGGAGCCGGTCCAGTTCCGTACCATCCCTGCGCAGCGTCTCGCGCGGCGACGAGCTGATGCCTAACGGATCCGACACCGCGATGCCGACCGTCTTCTCGCCGACGTCGAGAGCCATGGTTCTCATATAGAGCAATTGAGAATTCCAAATTGCCAATTGGAAATTGACAATTGCCGATCCAGAGTTACACCAACTCGCGCTTCAGTGCATCGCTCAAAAGCACGTCTAACCACATCAACAGCACACAACCAGCGGCCAGCGCCCCCGCAACGATCCCGGAATCGTTGAAGGCGAACGCCGCGGCAGCGCCCAACAAGGCCGCCCCACTCCCCGCGCGAAGCAGCGGACGAGAGGCGAGCGAGTCCCGGACCCGCGAGGCCACCCTATGATAACAGATGCCCCCTAAGGCCGCCACGGCAGCCAATCCGACGAGGGAGTACGGCGTGAGCACCATCCGCACGTTCATTAACAGCTTGCGCCCCACCACGTCGGCTATTCGTCCGGTATCCCCGCGGAGCACCTGGGCCGCCAATTCCCCCACATGAGACCGGGCGCCGGCAGGCCGCATCAAGTCCAGCGCCACCACCCCCAGCGCCAGCAGCATGAGCAGCAGGCCCCCCGCCAGCACCTGCGGCGGGCGCAGGCGGCGTCCCGATGCCAGCCAAGCGCCTGCCGCATACGCAATCCCCAACGAGAGCGCCCCGCCAAAGTCGGCGCCGAGTGCGGGCGCCGCCACGGCGGCGAAGGTCACCGGCCAGAGGATCGCCGCGCGCCACCCCGAACGCCCGAACGTTACCAACTCCGGCCCGAGCGCGGCCTGAAGCCAAAACGGAACCAGCAAGCTCGCGCCGAGGATCAGGCCCTCGTACTCATTACCAATGCCGTAAAAGCGGACGCCGGTGTTGACAAAGTCGCCCAGCAAGCAGCGTGCCAGCAGTCCGCCGCCGGTCAGGAGGTCCGCGAGAATAACGCCGGAGGTCGCCGCCAGCACGGTAAGCAGCGGCGGCAACCGGCGGCGCAGCACCAGAACCAACGCCATCAGCCCGGCCTCGCAGACCAGCACCGCGGCTACGAGCTGACCTCCACTGCTCGATGCCGGCCCGGCGGCCAGCAGCATTGCCAGCGGGGCCGCGGCGGACGTAGCGAGGAGCAGGCGCCCTCGCTCGACCTGGCGCGAGCTAGGCGCACCCGCAATCCAAAACAGCACGCAGGCCACCGCCCCGAACGCGAATACCCCCCAACCGATGAGCACCGGCACGGTGACTTCACCAGTGGCGCGCACGTGCCGCTCGAAGGCGACCAGCGAGGCGAGACTTCGGCGCGCCGGCTGTGCGGGATGCCCCTCTACCGTGCCCGGTATGGGAACGTTCAGGTGCGCCAACAGCGTGGGGGTGAGGTCCGAATTGGAGATCAGTCCGGGAGTGCGGGTGGTGGCCGACCGGGCGCTCCCCTGGGACCAACTGCCGCCCCAGAACAGCGCGGGAGCGAGGTGCCGAAACTGCCCGCCCGGCGCGGAATCGGGATTGAGACTCGCCAGCACCAGGAGATCCTGGTCTGGATCCAACCGGGAAACCAGGCGGTTGGCGAACTCCAGCGCTTCCGCCAACGAGCGCGGCTCCACGATGACAAGGCGGTTCTCGGCCAGCAACTGCTGGGCCACCAGCAATTGATCCACCGGATGGTCCGGAAGCAGCGCGTTGCTGGCGAAATCGCTGCCGATCAGCCGCGCATAAGACTCCGAGCCTCGCGGCGAAAGCAGCGTAACTCCGAGCCCGTGCTGGATGGGCTCTCGGATCAGCGCGTCTACGCCTTGCGGATAGACGTCTGCCGCTCGCGTGGGAACCTCCACCCGTCGGCCGGCGCCCAACGTAAGGTAGGCGGACGCCGGAGTGTCAGGCCCCGGTACGGCGGCGCTCATCAGCGCCACGCCGGACTGCGCGCGCAAAGCCGTCCACTCTGGCTGCGAGAGGCTCTGGAGTAGCTGCTCTCCCGAGGCCTGGGGCACGAGGATCAGGATCGCGCGAGTCGCGCCCGGCTGCTGCGCCATGGCCGGATTACTGAGGCCGATTAGCAGGAAGAGCGCCAACAGCAAAAGTGAGACGGCTTTGCGGAGAATTCCTGGTGAGCGGAAAGCCGCGCCCGGATGGCTCCGGGACTGCGAGCAACCCGGCGAATCTGTTTTCCGCAATCGTGTGGTTGCCTCGAAGTCCAGGTGCATACCCGGCCCATTGTTCCGCTCTCGCAACCAAATTTGAATGAGTGCCCGGAGTCCGGGTATCAGCCCGGCGTTCACGGTCTGCCCTCTGATTAAGCGCACGTTCGATGCAAAAAGGGGAACGCCCTCGGAGGCGTTCCCCTTCAGTCTATCGACAGTCGCGCCCGGCAACGAGCCTTACTTCTTGAGCTGCGCTTCCAGCAGGCCCGGTACCGCGGCCACGGCATCGCCGATCTTGCTCACGTCCTTCGCGCCTGCCTGCGCGAACTCGGGGCGACCGCCGCCGCCGCCGCCCGCCAGCTTCGCGACCTCGCGCACCAGGTTACCGGCATGCGCGCCCTTCGCCACGGCCCCGGCGGTGACCTTCGCGATGAAGACGCCTTTACCGTCGGAGGCGCCGCCTACCAGCACTACGCCCGCTTCCAGCTTCTCCGCGAGCTGATCGGCCAGGGCCTTCAGTGCTTCGGGGTCGCCGCTCTCGGTCTGCGCGGCGATCAATTGCACCCCGCCGATCTCCGTCTTGCTATTCAGCAACTGCTCCATCAACCCGCCGGCGGCGCCGCGGCGGGCTTCATTGAGCTGCTTCTTGAGCGCGGAAATCTGGTCCCGCTGGCCGCTGATGCGGTCCAGGATCTGGTCGGTCGGTCCACCCAGCGCGTCGGCAATCTCGCGGAGGCGGCGGTTGAGCGACTGCACATACTCCACCGAGCCGAGGCCGGTGGTGCACTCGGCGCGCCGCACGCCGGCGGAGGCGCTCGACTCGCCCACCAGCTTGATCAGGCCGATGGTGCCGGTGCTGGTGGCGTGGATGCCGCCGCACAGCTCCGTGCTGTAGCCCGGCACCTGCACCACACGCACCACCTCGCCGTACTTCTCGCCGAAGAGCATCATCGCGCCCATCTCGCGCGCCTCTTCCTGGCTCTTCTGGTCGATCTGCACCGGGCTGTCGCGCAGCACCTGCTCGTTCATGATCTGCTCGACCCGCCGGACCTCGTCCGCGCTCAGGCCCTTGTCGTGAGCGAAGTCGAAGCGGAGGCGGTCCGGCTCCACCACGGAGCCACGCTGCACCACGTGCGTGCCCAGCACCTGGCGGAGGGCGGCGTGCAGGAGGTGCGTGGCGGTGTGCGCCCGGCGGATGCCCTGGCGCCGCTCCACGTCCACTTCCAGCGTAAGCCGCATGCCCGGATGGATGCGGCCCTGCTCCACGCGGATGGCATGGAGGAAGATGCCTCCCTGCTTCTGGGTGTCCAGCACCGTGGCGAGGCCGGAAACACCGCCCTCCCCCGCCAGCATCCGACCCGTGTCCCCCACCTGGCCGCCGCTCTCGCCGTAGAACGGCGTGCGATCCAGCACTACCCAACCGACTTCCCCCGTCTCCAGGGAGTCGACCTGCTCGTCATCGTGCAAGAGCAGCAGAACTTCGCCCTCGTCCTCGGTCTGCTCGTAGCCCACGAATTCGGTCTGGGGCACGTTCAGCGCTTGAACGTTGGTCTTGACCGCAGAGCCTTTGCCCGAGTCTTCGGCATGCTTGTCACGCGCTTTGCCGTAGCCGTCCTCGTCGATGGCCGCTCCGAACTCTTCCGCCAGCTCCTTCATCACCTCGAAGGGCACACCGTCCTGCTGGTAGATGCCGAACGCGAAGTGACCGTCGATGATGCCGCCACCCTTCGCTCGCTCCAGGAACCGCGGCAACCCGCGGTCCAGCGTTTTGGCAAACTGCTCCTCTTCCTTCCGGATCTGCTTCAGGATCACATCCTGCTTCTCCACCAGGTCCGGATAGCCCGCCTGCATCTTGTCGATGACCTCGGGCACGATCTCGTGGATGAATGGCGTCTTCACGCCCAGCAGGAAACCGAACGTAGCGGCACGACGGATGATGCGTCGCAGCACGTAGCCCCGGCCCGTGGGGCTGGGATAGATGCCGTCCATCACCATGAAGGTCGCGGCACGGGCGTGGTCCGCGATGACGCGCTTGCGCCAGTCGTCCGCGTCGCCAGAACTGCCGGCCGCACGCGCGATCACCTCATTAACGCGCGCCATCACCGGCGCGAAGAGGTCCGTCTCGTAGACGTGGCGCTTGTTCTGCACCACACACGTGAGGCGCTCCAGGCCCATGCCGGTGTCGATGTTCTTATTCGCCAGCGGAGTGAACGAGCCGTCCGCGTGCTTATAGAACTGGGTGAAGACGTGGTTCCAGAACTCCAGGTAGCGGTCGCACTCGCAGCCCGGCTTGCAGTCCGGCGCGCCGCAGCCGAAGTCGGGTCCCAGGTCGTAGTAGATCTCGCTGTCCGGGCCGCACGCACCCGTCTCCAGCACCGGACCCCACCAGTTATCGGGCAGCTTGATGATGCGCTCGGCGGGCAGGCCGATCTCGTCGTGCCAGATACCGTATGCTTCGTCGTCATCGGGCAGCTCATCGTGGTTGCCGAACACGGTGGCCCACACGCGGTTCGGGTCGATGCCCACCACCTGCGTGATGAACTCCCAGCCCCAGGTGAGCGTCTCGCGCTTGAAGTAGTCGCCGAACGACCAGTTCCCCAGCATCTCGAAGAAGGTGTGGTAGCGCGCGAACTTGCCCACGCCTTCCAGGTCCGTGGTGCGGCAGCAGCGCTGGCAAGTAGCGATGCGCGGGTACGGCGCCGGCTCTCGCCCTTCGAGCATGGCCTGGAACGGGACCACCCCGGCCGTGGTGAGGAAGATGGAGGGGTCGGTCGGGACCAGGGAGATGCCGGGCAGGATCTTGTGCCCCTTGCTCTCCAGGAACTCAAGGAACAGTTGTCGGAGCTCGTTACTCGTACGCATCGCGGCTGCCTGTGTGTGATCGTCGAAGACTGGGCGGCTCGGGGACGAAGGCGCGATCTACAAGCGGCCGCGGAGTAATGGAGTAGGGGAGTGTTGGAGTAGGTGGTGGTCGCTACGGGTCCGAGCCATTACTCCATTACTCCCCTACTCCATTACTCCGGCTCGAACGGATGCCATGCCTTAGTCCAAAGTTGAACCGGCTTAAAGAATATCACATGGCCCTTTCCCACCCAAGCCCCGCGATGCGCGTTTGACCGCAGCCTGACCCTGGTAAAGCGAGACGAGTTACTAACTTTCCTCGCGTGCGAAAGGCCAGCAGCGTGAACACCCCTTCCCACCCCGAGCCGCCGCTTCCGAAAGACGGCATCTTTCCCACCTTCTTCATGGCGGGGTTCGAATGCTCCACGTTCGTCTGGAAGGACCGGCAGCGGAAGGACTACGTGGTGGTAACGGGCCACGACCGCCACCTGGAGCAAGATTACTGCCGTGTGGAAGAACTGGGCATGGCCGTCGTGCGCGAGGCGATCCGCTGGCCTTTGGTGGATCAGGGTAACGGCAAGTACGACTGGTCGACGGTCGACCCCATCCTCGATGCCGCGGAGAAGTGCCACATCACGCCGATCTGGGACCTCTGCCACTACGGCTTCCCGGATGACTGCGACCCCTTCTCCGACGCCTGCATCCCGCGCTTCGCCGACTACTGCCGGGCGGCGGCGGAACGGGTGCTCACCCGTGCGCGGGGCACCCGGTTCTTCACGCCGGTCAACGAGATCACGTTCTACGCAGGCGCGGGCACAGACATGGAGTGGATGTACCCGTTCGCCAAAGGCCGCTATGACGACTTCAAACAGGCGCTCTGCGGGATGGCCATTGCCGGAGTAAAGGCGATCCGCGACGTGATCCCGGACGCGCGGATGGTTCACGTCGATCCGCTCATCCACGCCGTCCCGCCGCCCGACCGCCCCGACCTGACCGACGAGGCGTATGAAGAAGCGTACGACAAAGCGTTCGAGGGGTGGGACATGTTGTATGGAAAGCTGCACCCCGAGTTGGGTGGCTCACCCGAGATCCTCGATATTGTGGGGGTCAACTGCTACAACTTTAGCCAGGCGCAGATGAACGCCGACGGCACCCGCACCGTGCTTGGACCTCGAGATCCGCGCCGCAAGCCGCTCTCGGAATCGCTGCTGTATGCGTGGCACCGCTATCACCGCCCGCTCATCATCGGGGAAACGAGCGGCTTTCAGGAGCACCGCGCCGAGTGGCTGCGGATGACCGTGGAGGAAGCGATGAAGGCGCTCAACTCCGGCGTGGACCTCCAGGGCATCTGCCTCTACCCCTGCGTGGACATCCCCGACTGGAACAGCGGCGAGTGGGCAAAGATCGGCATCTACGACGTGAAGGACCACGCCTCGTGCGAGCGCTATCCGGTCACCCCGTACATCGATGAGCTGCGCCGCTGGCAGAAGATCCTGGACCGCTCAGAAAAGGTGGAACCGGACGCCCTCGGCGGCGACTGGGGCCAGGTCAACCTCTCCGAGGTGCGCAAGTATGCGAAGGAGTGGGAGCGCAACACTCCGGGGAGCCAGCAGGCCGTGGATACGGTGCCGCAAGCGGCGTAAGTGAGAGTATAGGCGGTTGGGGGTGTGGGAGCGTCGGCAGCGCCACCCATACTCCCAGACGCCCACACTCCCACACAAAGTCGCCGAAGGTAGCTTGAACCGGTCGTCCGCTAGCCGACGACGAGAGGAGCAACCATGCGAGCCTGGACCCTTGCCGGCGCCTTCGACGCGGGCCACATCCGCGGCTGGTCGCCGGAGTGGAAGGAGCAGTTGGACTTCCACCAGTTGGAGATGACCGGCCACGGAGCGCAGTTGGAAAGCGACTACCGCCTCTTCCGCGAGGAGTTCGGCCTCACCCTATTCCGAGACGGCGCCTGGCTGGCGAAGAGCTTTCCGGCGCCCGGCCGGTTCGATTGGTCGCACCTGGATCGCCTCGCGACCGTTAGCCAGGGACAGGTTTACCTCTCGCTCTGCCACTACGAGTGGCTTCCCTGGATCACCGAGGAGGACGTCTGGAACGGGCGGGCCATTGATCTGATGGAGGAGTTCGCCGGACGGGTTGCGGAGCGCTACCGGGGTTGCTTCGCGGCGTACGTGCCGGTGGTGGAGAGCGGCTACTGGACGGCGATGATGAGCGATTGGGCGCGCTGGTGGCCAGCGGAGCGCGGACGCGCGCCCAGTTGGTGGAAGATGTACTCGGTGGTGGGGCGCATGCTCACCGCGATCGCTCGTGCGGTGCGCGCGGCGGACCCGGAAGCACGGGTTGCGCTGAACGAGCCCTGGGCCTGGCACCCGCACCTGCCGTTGGAGGACCAGGGACGGCCGTTCGCAACCCTACTCGGGCACCCCGATCCCGTGGCGCAGCGGGAATTAGGCACAGATCAATTGGGTGGGGCGCCGGACCTGCTGCAGATCGTCGGGCTCAACTTCTACAATAACTGGGGCGTCGACCAGGGATGGCCGCTCCACCGTCTGCTGCTGGAGGCCCGGCGTCAGTTCCCCGACCAGGAGTTGATCATGGGCGAGACGGGCAACTGCCACTTCTCCGATTGCCACACCGTGGGAGGCTGGCTGGAACTACTGGACCAGGAGATCTCCCTGGCGAACGCCGAGAATGCGCGGGTCAGCGCGGTCACCTGGGCGCCCATCCTCACGCTTGGCGACTTCGATTGGGGCAAGCCCGCGCCCGGGGCCTGGGTCACCTGGGATGCGGACGACCCTGCCCGCAAGCGGCATTGGAATCCGGAGGTCGCCCGCCAGGTGCGCCGATTCACCGAGGACTCCGCCTCATCTGAACCCGTAGCCAGGGCCCTCGTGGCCCGTTCGGTCCCGGACCTTGCCCCCCGGTAGCGGCGCGTACGCCTGTCGTCAGAAAGATCAGAGCTCGAACGGGGCAGAACGCCCTTGCTACCGGCTCTAATGGGAGGAGACGCTAACGCCTCGGTGGGGCGTCGTGGCGGCGGGGAAGCGTAGCTTCGAGGTTGCGGTCGAGGACGAAAATGCCCACCTGCTCCCCGCTCTTCGTGCTTACGTCGTTATGGATACTCACCACGCGGCACCCGGTATGCCCTTCGATGATCTGCTCCAGCGACCGGCGCGCGATCTCGTGCATCTGCTGGTGGAACTGCTTCACCAGGGACTGGCCGTGCGGGTTACCCGTTAACTGGCGCTCCGCGGGGGTGAGCACCTCCTGCATCCGGACAATGACCATGTCCTCCAGGATGTAGGTATGGGCCTGGTTCGGGCCGCGGCCCGTCTGCTCCCGCTGCAGCTTGACCATCGAGTCGCTGATCTCAGCCTCGATCTGGCCCTTGGTTTTGGTCTGGGGCATGCTCATCGCCCTCTCCATGTCTGTGTGCGTGCAAGCGGCATTCGATGATCCCGGCGGGGGTTGCAGCCAGGGCAACCGTACGGCCGAACCACTATACGGGTTGTCGGCATTTTACGTGCCAAAACGCGACAAAGGTTTCTATCCTTTCACACAGGCCCGCAACAACACAGAATGCGTAAGTCGCGAGATCGACACGCGATCCCTCAACTTACGCATTCAGCGTACTGCTCTTACTGATTGTATCTAACGGCTAACGCGATCGGATCACCGGCCGTTCGAGCTTCCGTTAGAGCCGTTCACGCCGGTCAACGCGACGAGCGGCTGCTCCCCCACCTCCCAGGTGTCGGCCTGGTGGAAAAGCTTGCGGAGATCGCCCGGACCGCGTTTGGCTCGTGCTACTTCGATCTGCTGCAGCACCTGCGCCGCATACACCGGGCGCTGAACCTGCCGGAAGATGCCCAGCGGCACCGGGAAGTGCGGCAGTTCCATCCGGCTGAGGAGCCAGGCTAGAGTCGGGTCCTCGGCGTACTGATCGTGCACCAGCAGGTCATCTTCGGTGATGCCGTTGCCTAGCTCCACCACTTCCGGGGTCAGGCCGCGCAGGCGAATGCCCTTGTCGCGGTTCTTTCCGAACACCATCGGCTTGCCGTGCTCCAGGTAGAGCACGCTGTCGTCGCGGGTGCCCTGGTCCGTGATGTCGTCCCAGGCGCTCTTGTTGAAGATGATGCAGTTCTGGTAGATCTCCGTGAAGGAGGTCCCCTGGTGCTGCGCCGCCGCCTTCAAGATCTCGCCCTGGTGCTTTGCGAAGATGTCCACCGTCCGCGCGATGAAGGTGGCTTCCGAGCCCAGCGCCACGCTGATCGGATTCAGGGACTGCTCCACCGAGCCCATCGGCGACGACTTCGTTTTGGTGCCGGTAGTGGAAGTAGGCGAGTACTGACCCTTCGTGAGGCCATAGATCCGGTTGTTGAACAACAGGATGTTCAGGTTCACGTTGCGCCGGAGCGCGTGGATCAGGTGATTGCCGCCGATCGAGAGCCCATCGCCGTCGCCGGTCACTACAAAAATGGTGAGGTCCGGGTTCGTGACGTTGAGCCCCGTAGCGAGCGTAGGGGCGCGCCCGTGGATTGTGTGTATCCCGTACGTGTTCATGTAATAGGGGAAGCGGCTGGAGCAGCCGATGCCCGAAATGAACACGATCTTCTCGCGAGGGATCCCGAGCTCGGGCAGGATCTTCTGCATCTGCGCCAGGATCGCGTAATCCCCGCAACCGGGGCACCAGCGGACTTCCTGGCTGCTGACGAAGTCCTTGCGCGTGAGTGCCGGTTTGATTAACGTTTCACTCATCAGGAATCCTCTACTTCACGAGCTCTTCGATCTTGCTCAAAACTTCTTTGATCTTGAACGGCTGGCCCTGCACTTTGTTGAGCTGCTGGACCTTCATGCCGAACTTGCCGTTGATCAGCAGCGCCAGTTGACCCATGTTCAACTCCGCCACCAGCACCTTCTTGTACCGGCCGAGGAGCGCGCCCAGGTTGCGCGGGAATGGGTTCAGGTAGCGGATGTGGGCGTGCGCCACGGAATGGCCGCGCTCTTGAGCCGCCGCAACCGCGGAGCGGATGGCGCCGTAGGTGCCGCCCCAGCCGATCACCAGCAGGTCGCCGCTTTCGGGGCCGAATACCGGCTGGTCCGGGATGGTGTTCTGCAGGCGCTGCACCTTCTCCGCGCGGAGGTTCACCATGTGCTGGTGGTCCTGCGGCGCGTAGGAGACGTTCCCGGTCACGTCCTGCTTGGCCAGCCCGCCGATGCGGTGCTCCAGCCCCGGAGTGCCGGGCAGCACCCACGGACGGCCCAGGGTCACCTCGTCGCGCAGGTACGGGAAGTAGTCCACCGGGTCGGTGCGATGGTGGACTTCGATGTGCGGCAGATCGTCCGGGTCCGGAATGCGCCACGGCTCGGAGCTGTTAGCGAGGTAGCCGTCCGAGAGGAAGACCACCGGGCTCATGGACCGCGCCGCAAGCCGGAACGCTTCGATCCCCATCGTGAAGCAGTCCGCCGGCGTGCACGGCGCCACGATCGCAATCGGGCTCTCTCCGTTGCGTCCGAACATCACCTGCAAAAGGTCGGACTGTTCCGTCTTCGTCGGCAGCCCGGTGCTCGGCCCGCCGCGCTGGACGTTGGCGATGACCATCGGCAGTTCCAACACGATGGCCAGATTCATCGCCTCGCTCTTGAGACAGATGCCGGGGCCGCTGGTGCCGGTGAGCGCGAACGCTCCGCCGAAAGCCGCGCCGATGGTCGCACCGATGGCGGCGATCTCATCTTCCGCCTGGAAGGTGCGCACGTCGAAGTTTTTCAGCGAGGCCAACTCGTGCAGGATGTCCGACGCCGGTGTGATCGGGTAGCTGCCGTAGAACAGCGTCTTCTCCGCCAGGTGCGCCGCCGTCACGAAGCCGAGCGCCGCCGCCTCATTGCCGGTGATCTTCCGGTAGGTGCCGGCAGGCACTTCCGTCTGGCGCGGCACCACGTAGCGATAGCGGAATGCCTCGGTCGTCTCCCCGTAGTTGAAGCCGGCCTGCAGCGAGCGACGGTTAGCTTCCGCCACGTCCGGCTTGTTGCCGAACTTCGACGCAATCCAATGGAGCGTGGTGTCCAGCGGGCGGTCGTACATCCAGAAGATCAGGCCCAGCGCGAAAAAGTTCTTGCAGCGGTCCTTTTCCTTCTGCCCCAGGCTCTCAATAGACGCCAGCGCGTTCCGGTTGAGCGTAGTGAGTGGTACCTCGCGGACCTGGTAGCCGGTGAGGCTGCCGTCCGTCAATGGATTGCTCTCGTAGCTCGCCTTCTTCAGGTTGCCGGAGGTGAACTCGTCCGCGTTCACAATCAGCGTGCCGCCGGTTTCCAGATCCTTCAGGTTCGCCTTCAGCGCCGCCGGGTTCATCGCGACGAGTACCTGCGGCGCGTCGCCCGGGGTCATGATGTCCCGCGAAGAGATGTGGACCTGGAAGCCGGAGACGCCCGGCAGCGTGCCGACCGGAGCGCGGATCTCCGCCGGGAAGTCCGGAAAGGTGCTCACGTCGTTGCCGAACACGGCAGACGTATTCGTGAACTGCGTGCCGGTGAGCTGCATCCCGTCCCCGGAGTCCCCCGCAAAGCGGATCGCTACGGAGTCCAACTCCTCCAACAATTCCTGCGAGAGCTCGGGCGCAGGCCCGACCGACAACTCGGCCATGCTTCACGTTCTCCTACAATTCGGCAGCGGGGCAGACCGTCGCGGTCACGCGGTTCCGAGTATACCGGTTCCACGCGCACCCCGCTACACTGCGGTTGCGCTCGAGACAGCGTCCAGGATTGGATCAAAGCGGACTGTCTCAAAAACTCAATGGAAGCGCTCCAGGACATCGGCCCGTTCCGGAGGGCATTCCTCACTATTCCACTCAGGTAAGTCAGGTCTCAGTTCTATTTTAGGCATGCCGAAACAGAACCGACAACCGAACAAGGCATTACGACGCCTCGCCGAGGGAGTTCGGGCGTTGGGTGTGCAGGCGTTCAGGCGTTCGGGCGTTCACGGCGAGCCTGGCTCATTCTTCATCGTTCACCAAGCTCCGCCAGCAACAGCCCCGCGAGTAACGGCACCATGATCTCGTGGTGGCCGGTAAGGGCGTGCCCTTCCCCGCCGAGAATACGCACCCGGTTCACCACCTGCGTGGTGGTGCGGTAGTTGCGGATCATGTCGAAATCCGCACAGACGCAGCCGTCCAGGTTCCCGCCCTGGTTGCGGTGCATGGAGAACGCTTTCAGCAGCACCTCCGGCAGGATCACCGCCGAGCCGACGTTCAACAGCGCTCCACCGGCCAGGTTGGAAACAGTGCCGAACAACCGGTGGAAGTCGCGGAGGCTCCCCTCGCCTAACGCTGCGCCGTCGGCGGTGGAATGCATGTGCAGCACGTCCGTGCCAATCGCTACGTGTACGGTGAGCGGAATGCTCAACGCGGCGCATTGGGCGAGCAGGCTGATCTCCGCGTGCGGGGCGTTGGCCGCCAGGAGTGCGCGGCCTACAGATTCACCAAGGCCCTCCCCACGGAGCACGCCGTCCCGAATGGCGCCGTTTACGAACGAATGGGTCTCCTCGCCCATCCCGAAAGTACCGTCGCGGAGGCCCTGTTCCACGTCTTCGGACGTCTCACCGAAGAGGGCCAACTCGGAGTCGTGGACCAGAGTCGCGCCGTTGGTGGCGAAGGCGGTGATGATGCCCCGTCGGGCCAGATCGATGAGCACGGGCGCGAGGCCGCACTTGATGACGTGCGCGCCCATCGTAAACAGCACCGGGCGCCCTGCGCGGCGCGCAGCGACGACACCGGCCACCACGGCTCGGAGTTGATCGGCGACCAGCAGGTGCGGCAGGCGTTCCAGGAACCCGGAAAGCGGCGTGGCGGCCGGCGCCAGGTGCTCCAGCTTCACTTTGCTGCCGCGCTCGGCGATGGGGAGGGTCTTCAGGCGGACGGATTGCTCTTCCATATCAAGACTTCTTGTCCGGCATCAGCAGCGACTGCCCGCCCTGCTTGCCCCAGGACATCAGCCACATCCGCGGGACGTAGTTGCCGACCGGCGTATCGCCGGCGCGAAGAAACGCGAGGTAGGCGCGATGCAGCTCCTTCGCCACGGTGCGGTGACTGCGATAAACGTTCTGCGTCTCGCCCGGATCGGTCGCGCGGTGGTACAACTCCGGCTCGATGCCGGTGCGCCAGAACACCAGCGTCCACTCCTCGGATCGGACCACGCTGGGGCGGAAAGCGCTCCAACCGCGCAGCGACCAGGACGAGACCGCCACGTCGCGGACCCGCTCTTGCTGGCGCTCCAGGACCGGCTTGAACGAGGCGGTGCGCATCGTCTCCGGCACCTTCACGCCCGCGGAATCCAGGAGCGTCGGCCCTACGTCCCCGGGATGCACGAATGCGGAGCTTCGGCCCGGGGTAATCCCGGGCACCCGGAACATCATCGGCACGTGAGAAAGCTCCTGGTAGGTGGGCCAACCCATCAGGCTGCTGGACTTCCCACCCATCTTCCCCACCAGCCCGCGCTCACCCAGAAAGATCCCATGGTCGGACATAAACGCCACGATCGTGTCGTCGCGCCGGCCCAGTTCGTCCAGCTTCGCCAGCAGCTTGCCGACCCAGTGATCCACCATCGTCACTTCCGCGGCGTAGAGGGCGCGCATTCGCTTCAGGTCGCCCGGTGCGTAGCTGTGGGCGCCGCCGTACGCGGGGTAGATCACGTCGTCCCCGCTCGGCGTGGGATCATAGCGGTCCACGTAATGCTGCGGGGCGTCCCACGGCTCGTGCGGATCGAAGATGTCTACGTGGAGGAAAAACGGCGCCTGGTCGTGGTTTTCTTCTAGCCAGCCGATGGTCCGGTTCACCACCTGTGGCGCGAAGCAGTCTTCCTCCGACTCCCGGATGGAGGTGTTCCGGAGGTACTGCGCCACCCGGTCGCTGCCCCGGCCGCCCATCTTCTCCGGAGGGCAGGGCCATTCGAACGGGCGGTCTTCCGGCTGGAAGTTGTCGTACCACTGGCCTCGCACCCGCAGGCGGGAATGGAAGCCGCGGTCGTACCCATAGCCGGAACGGCACAACGGGAGATTGTCCGTCACCATGGTGCAGGTGTAGCCGGCCTGCGCGAACGTGTCGGAGAGCAAAACCGCGTCGGACGGCAAGGGGCCCCAGTTCAAGTAGGGGAAGACGAACCGGCCGGTGAAGATCTCCGCGCGGCACGGCAGCGTGGGAAAGCTGCAGCAGTGAGCCTGGTCGAACACCACGCTCTCGGCCGCCAACCGGTCGAGGTTCGGCGTGTGGATGCCCGTATTCCCATAACAGCCGAGGTGGTCCGCCCGGAAGGTATCGCTTACGATCAGGACGACGTTCATTGGGCGTGCGTGTGCGAAACGCCCCGGTCGTCCGCGCGCGCAGGCGTCGACCCGGTGAAGAAGAACCGCCGCGACCAGTAGTTCGCGGGCGGGCAGTGCTGCTGCTTCAAGAACTCCACGTACTGCGCGTGCAGCCGGCGCGCGACCGGTTTGTTCTGCGCAAACACGTCGCGCTGCTCTGCCGGGTCGGTTGGCAGGTGGTGCAGGTGCGGCGCGATCCCGCTGCGCCACCAGACCATCGACCACTCCCCATCCCGGATGCACGTGGGATGGTGGTTGGCCCAACCGCGGTACGACCATGCGGTCACCGCAATGTCACGCAGCTTTTCCTGCTTTCCGTGGATGAGCGGCAGCATGGAAGAAGCAGTCACCCCCTGTGGTACGGGCACGCCCGCCAATTCCAGCAGCGTCGGGTTGAGGTCACCGGGATGGACGAAGGACGACACGCGGCGGGGAGCGACACCCGGCAGGCGGACCATCATCGGGATCTGCGCGACTTCCCGATACGGCGGCCAGCCGTTCACATCTTGCCGGTTCTTGCCCGCCTTACCGATCAGGTTGTGCTCACCTAGAAACACCCCATGGTCGGAGAGGAACACCAGCGCCGTATTGTCGCGCAAGCCCAACTCATCGATCTTTGCCAGGAGGCGGCCCATCCAGCGGTCGACCATCCGCACTTCGCCGGCGTACAGCTCGCGGATGGCGGCCAACTCTTCCGGGCTGTAGGCGCTCGCCTTACCCAGCTTCGGGTAGATGATCCAGTTGTCGCCGACGATGGACTCGTCCACATACTCGCGCGGCGGGTCCCACGGCTCGTGCGGGTCGAAACAGTCGATCCAGAGGAAGAACGGCCCCTTGTTGCTGAACCGCTCCAGCCAGTCCGTCGCCGCACCCACCACCTGCGGCGCGAAGTAGTCCGCTTCCGTCTTCCGGCCGCTCACGTTCCGCAGGTACTGCTTCACCCGCTCGTGCTGCCCCAGCTTTTCCGCCGCCACCGGAAACTCCACGGGCTGCGACGCGGGTACCCACGGGTCGTACCATTGCCCCGGCACGTGCACCCGCGTCTCGAACCCCTGGTGATAGCCGTAGCTAAGGCGCGACACCGGCAGGTTGTCCAGCACCATGGCTGTGTGGTAGCCCGCCTTGCCCAGGTGGTCTGCCAGCGAGGTCTCCCCTGCCGGGAACGGCCCCCAGCGCAGGTATGGAAAGACGAACTTGCCGGTGAACAACTCCGCGCGGCACGGCAGCGTGGGAAAGCTGCAGGCATAGGCACCGTCAAAGGTGACCGATTCCCCGGCCAGCCGGTCGAAGTTCGGCGTCTGCACCGTCCGGCTGCCGTAGCAGCTCAGATGATCCCGGCGAAACGTGTCGCACAGGATCACGATGAGGTTCAGCTTATCGGACATTTATCTTGAACCCGAACGGGGTCTTCATTCAGAAAGGGGACCGGGGAGCCGGTTTGCGGCTCTTCGTTGGGGGAGTAATGCGTAATGCGTAATTCGTAAGGGCCGGTCATCGAAGCCGGTTACTTTACGCATTACGCATTACGCATCACTTCCTCGTTATATATCAGTCAATTCCGCACGGGCAGCGCATCCGCCGCTTCCAGCACCGCTTCCGGCGCGATGCCTTCCATACACACGGCGCGGCTGCACGTTTTGGCGCCGGCACAATTACAGGGGATGGTGGAGAATACCGGCGCGGATGGGCTGCCGTACGGGCAGAACCGGGTGCTCTCGATCCGCAGATCCGTGGGGCCGTAGAGCGTCACCGCGGGCACCCCCATCGCGCTGGCGAGGTGCATTGGGCCCGTGGACACGCTCACAAAGCGGCTTGCTTCTGCCAGCACCGCGGCCAGCCCGCGGAGATCCACTGCGCCCGACAGATCCAACGCCAGTTGCTTCATCTTATACGTAATCCCGGAAACCAGGGGACGCTCCCCCTTGCTGCCGGTGATTGCCACCTGGTAGCCGCGTTCCGCCAGCCCATCGGCTACGGCGGCATAGCGGGACGTTTCCCATTCCTGCCGGCCTCCGCCGTGGCCCGGATGCACGATGGCCAGCTTCCGGCTCTCGTCGCGGCCCAGCTTTCGCAGCAGTTCCCGCGTGCGCTCCCGCTCGTCCGGCGCTAACACCACCCGGTACCCCTGGTGCTTCGGCTCGATGCCCAGTTCGCGCAGCACGTCCAGGTTGTGCTCGATCTCGTGCTTGTGCCCCACCCTCCGGTCCTGCCGGATGTGCTGGTGGTATGAATGCGCCCAGTGGGGTTTACGATAGGTGCCGTATCGCCAGACGCAGGTGCGCCACGGAATGCCCGAGTGCCACAGCGCAAAGGCCACGCTGCTGGCAGCATGAATGGAGAGCGCCCAGTCGAACTGCCGCTCTTTCAGCTCCCCGATGAACTTGAGGCGATCAACCAGCGCTCGATGGGTGGAAAACCGGTCGTAGGTGAGAATGCCGTTCAGATCGGGGTTCTCGCGCAGGAGCGTGTCGTGCGGAGAGTGGACCAATGCCTCAATATGCGCGAGGGGAAACTGGTGCCGGAGCGCGGTGAAGAGCGGCGTGGAGCACAGCACGTCGCCCAGGCGCTGGGTCTGCACCACCAGGATGCGCCGGATCGGCAGCGTGCCGTGGCCGAGCGAAGGCCAGAGCACGGACGGTTTGATGAAGTCCGGCTCCAGACCCACGACCTTACGATCGCCTGGTTGTGCGCCGCTGGGGTCCATTACGCGTCCGGCTGTGCGGAGGCCGGGCTCGGGCTATAGGCGCGGGAGCCCCGGGCGCCGCCGATCTCTTCGAACAAACGACACCAATCCGCGGTCTCGCGGGAGAGTTGGAACTGCTCCTGCACCCGCTTCCAGCCCGCCTCGCCGTACTTCGCCCGCAGCGCCGGATCGTTCAGCAGCGGGCGGAGCGCCTGCGCGATGGCGGCCGGATCGTAGGGCGGCACCAGCTCGCCGGTCTCGCCGGGAATGACGACGTCCACGATGCCCCCTACGGAGGAGGCCACAATCGGCTTCCGCGCGGCCATCGCCTCCAGCAGCGTGTTGCCGAGGCCCTCCCGGTGCGACGCCTGCACCACGATGTCCACCGCCTGCAGCACCGCCGAGATGTCGTTGCGGAACCCGAGGAACCGTACGCGATCCGAGATGCCGCGCTCCCGTGCCTGATCTTCCAGCTTCGGCCGCAGCGTGCCTTCTCCCACGATCCAGAGCTCCGCCTGCGGGCACTCCGTCGCCAGCGACGCCAGGGCGTCGATCGTCTCGACCTGGCCCTTGTCCTCGGTCACGCGCGCCAGCACGGCGGCGACCACGGCGTCCGGCCGCGCACCGACCTGCGCTCGCACGCGGGCTCGGGCCTCCTCGTCGTGACGATAGAGGTTGGTGTCGATCCCGTTGCGGATCACCTGCAGGCGGTCGCTGGAAATCCAGCCGTAGGAGGCCATCTCCTCGCGCAGCGGCTCGGAGATGACGACCATCCGTGCGGCGTGGCGGAACAGGAATCGGTTCAGGGAGCGGTTCTTGAACGTTGCCGTAAGTCCGTTCCGGTACATCAGGGGCGGGTTGCCGGCCCAACGACGCGCGGGCATGGCAAGGCGGAAGGCCCGCTCGTTGCAGCAGAGCACCACCGCCGGACGGAACTTGCGCAGCGCTCGCGCGAGGTTCACGATGGCGCGGGGCGAGACGTCATTCCGCATTGAGACCGCCTGGGTGGGCACCCCGGCCTCGCGGGCCAGGCGCTCCAGACCGGAGCCGGGCTGGCAGATGATCAGCGGCTCGTGACCCTGCGCCTTCCAGCAGGACGCCTGCCGCACCAGCCACTTCTCACCGCCTCCGCAGACGCGGATCGAATTGACGACAGCTATACGCACTTAGCAATTACCTCTGAACCAAAGGTCGGATGCCCATAAGGGAATCAGGAACTGTGGAAATCAGGAAATGAAGGGGACACGGACATACCCAGTGACGCGCCGTTTATCCATTTCCTCATTTACTCTTTCCCTATCTCTGCCAGCAGCTCCACCCATCGGTCCGTCGAGCGCGCTTCCGTGAACTCGGTCAGCGCTCGCTGCCGGCCCGCCTTTCCGAGCCGTTCTCGCAAGCACGCTTCCTGAACCAGTTGCCCCAGGTTGCGCGCCAGCCCTTCCACATCTTCAACCGGGGACAGCAGTCCCGTCACCCCGTGCTGCACCAATTCCACCGTCCCGGACGCCGCCAGCCCCACCACCGGCAATCCCGCCACCATCGCTTCAAGCACAATGTTGGGCGCACCTTCCCGGCGCGACGGATGGCAAAGCAGATCCGCGGCGCGCAACAGCCGTGGTATATCGGAGCGAAAACCCAACAGCCGCACCCATCGCGCCAACCCGAGCTGCTGCACTTGCGCGGCCAGCGTCGCCTGCTCCGGCCCCTCACCCGCAATCCAGAGGACCGGTCTACGCGCCGCCTCGATCCGGTTGAGTGCCGCGAGCAACAGTGCGTGTCCCTTCTCCGGAACGAGCCGCGCTGCCGATAGGGCTACCACGTCCGCAGCGCCCGCGCCCAATTCTTCCCGGAGCCCGGCCGGATCGGCCTGCTCCACGGGTGCGGGGTCCACCCCATTATAGATGAGTCGCAGCTTCTGGTGGGGAATCCAACCGAATCTCTGGAGCTCCGCCCGCGTTGCCTCGGCGTTCACGACGAACCGCGCGACTCGCGGGGCTACCAACAGGCGGTTGAGCGGCTTGTTCTTAAAGCTACCTTCCAAACCGTTGCGGTAAATGATTGGCAAGCGCCCCGCGCCACTGCCGGGAAGGGCCGCGGCCAGGGCCGCCAACCGAGCCACGCGTTCGTTGCAGCAGATCACCGCATTCGGGAGATCCGTCCGCAACGCCTGGCCGAGGGCGGCCGCACCGGAGAAGAGGGAGCAGCGGTTGAGACGAACCGCTGCAAAAGGGACCCTGGATGACTGGCAACGACGTCCCAGCTCACTGTCCGGGTCGCCCAATACGCGCACCGTCACCCCACGCTGCGACAAACAATGAGCGGCGCGAAGTACCCACTTCTCGCCGCCCCCGTAGGCCCGGATGGAGTTGATGATGGCGATCCGCAATCAGGTAGCCGGGTGAATAAGGAAATCAGGAAATGCGGAAATCAAAAAAGGAAGCCGGGAAGCTCGCCCGGGAATTTCCCCATCTACTAATTTGCGCATTTCCTGGCGAAGCCTAAGGAGCCGAAACGTCGCTCTGCTGCCGCGTGCGCACCCGGCGGCTGGGCGGCGCGCCGTACTGTTTCAGCGCCGCGTCGGCACACTCTTCCGCCGTGATGGTGTGCAAGCACGGATGCTGGCATTCCGGGCACGGCATCTCATGCCGCAAGATGGTTCGTAATCGCGTGAACGGTCCGAACTTCAGCGGGCTGGTGGGACCGAACATCGTGACCACCGGGACCGCCATCGCCACCGCCATGTGCATCGGACCGGTATCGCCGGTCACCAGCAACTGGCACCGTTCCAGCAGCGCAGCCGTGTCGCCCAGCGAAGTGCGCCCCGCCACCACGATGGCCGGATGCCGCATCAGCGATTGGATGTGCTGTGCCCGGCTGTGGTCCGTCGGACCGCCAAAGATCATAATCGGGAGGCCGGTGCCTTCGTGCACGCGGTCCGCCACTTCGGCGAAGCGCTCCTCCGGCCAGCGCTTCTCCGCCTCGCTGCCGCCCGGATTGATCCCGACGAAGCGCGTGTCGCTGTCGAAGCCGTAGCCTCCTACCAGCGCGTCCACGTTCTCCCGTGCCTCGGCGGTGGGCGTGAGCTCAAGCACCGGGTTCCGGTCGCGCGGGCACTCCAGCATCGTGGCAATCGCCAGGTATTTATGCACTTCGTGCTGATCGCCCCGGATCGGCACGTTGTGCTGGTACCAGCGGCGAGTGCGCCGGTGGTCGAGGGACACGGTTACGGGGCCACGGCGGTTAAGCAGCGTGGTGTACCATGTCGCCCACGCGTAGAACATCGACTTCTCTTGCAGGGAGATGATCAGGTCGTAGTTGTTACGACGCATCTCCAGCGCGAAGGCGATCTTCGCCGCCCACCGGGTCTCCTTGGGGCGGATGACGATCTTGTCGATGTGGGGGTTGGTAATCAGGAGGTCCCGGTTAGACGCCGGGATCGACACGGAGAGCTCCGCACCTGGGAAGCGGCGCTTCAGCGCCCGCAGGAGCGGAGTGGTGAGCAAGCAGTCCCCGATCCGGTTCCGGCTTAGCACCAGGATGCGTCTGACGTTGCCTAGTCGCACGACCTGCACGTAATCGGCCCTTTCTCTCGGAAGTCCCGCTGCGAGGCCTGGGTCCCGCACTCGACGGGAGGCTGCAGCTTCCAGCGGTTGTGCAGCCAGCACCACAGCTCCGGCCGCTCACGAATCTGAAGCTCGATGACCTGCGTGATCTCGGCGGTCAGACGTCGCACGTCTTCGGTGCGATCTCCGGTCGAGGTCGGATAGATGGGCGGCCACGCCTTCATCACGTGCGAGCCGTCCGGTTCCCTCAAGCAAAATGTCGGCACAACGGCCGCTCCGGTCTTAAGTGCAAATACCGCCGGGCCGGTGGCGGTACTGGCCGGGTAGCCGTAAAACGGCACGAATACCCCGCCTTCCGCCGTGTTTTGATCTAATAAAATCGCGAGGATTTCATTTCTTCGCAACGCCGCCAGTCCCAACCGTGCCGCCTGACGCCGCGGAATCTGGTGCAGACCGCACCGCTGCCGGATCGATTCGATCATTCGTTCCAATCCGGGATCGTCGGCGGTGCGACTCACGGCGTTCACCCGGTACCCCGCTCGATGGAGACGCGGCCCCATCATTTCCCAATTACCATAGTGCGCGGAGATCAGGATGACACCCTTTCCCCGGGCAAATGCTTCCTCATAATGCGCTTGCCCCTCGAAGCGCACCTCCCGCTCCACCTCTTCACCCGTGATCCGCGGCTCACGCAGAAAGAACTCGATGAGCGTAATGCCCAGGTGCCGAAAGCTCTCCCGCGCCACCCGCTCGATCTCGTCTTCGCCCCATTGGTGCCCATAGGCCCGCTGAAGGTTCGCTCGCGCCACCGTTCGATACCTGCGCATTCCGTGGAACGCGGCCATCCCCAGTGCCCGCCCCATTCCCGGCAGCGCCGCCCGCGGCGTGCACCGGCCAACCAGATTCAGAATCGTGATCAGTTGCCGCGTCGCCCACCACTCGACCGGCTTGGTCCAACGGCGCTTCGGCTCGGTTACTTCTACCGCGGACTGACTGTTCATCCGGCCTCAGACCCCAGCACGTCCACACCCGGCGCCCGGTCCACGATGCGCTCCCGCAGGAGCCGCTCAATCGCATCTTGACCTGAAAGGAACCGGAGGTCCACCTCCAGCACGGCGCAGGTACAGCTTTCCAACCACTCGGCGGGTATTTTAACCGCGTCCTTCTCCGTCGTCACGATTCCCGTCAGTCCCTCGGTTCGCACCCGGGCACCGGCGCCTGCCAATTCCTCCGCCGTGTAAGCGTGATGATCGCGGAAACGCGCCGGCACGGGCGCCCGCGCCCCCAACTCCACCAACGAGTTCTCGAACGACTCCGGTTGCCCCAGCCCGGAAAGCGCCAACCAGCGCCCGTCCCGCAGCAATTCGATCCCCAGCGGCGCGCCCGTCCGGTGGTCGCGCAGACGCACCGGCTCGTGCACCGCCTCCGCCACCGCAATTCCCGGCTTCAGCTTCTCAATCCGCCCCCGGAGACGCTTGCGCTCGTCCGCGCTCACCGCGGACGCGTGGGTCAGGATCACCCCGCCGGCGCGCCGCAATCCCCGCAGCGGCTCCCGCAGCATGCCTCGCGGTAGCAGGTGCCCGTAGCCAAACGGGTTGGTGGCGTTGACCAGCAGAAGTTCCAGGTCCTTCTCCAGCCGCCAATACTGAAACGAATCATCCAACACACACGCATCCGCACGAAACTCGTCCCATGCCTGCCGGCCGCTGTAGATCCGCTTGCGCCCAATCAGCACCGGCACCCCGGGCAGCGAGCGCGCCAGCATCTGCGGCTCGTCCCCGCTCAGCGTCACCGGTGCCCGGATTCCCTCCGGCCCGGCGACCACCGTCACCGCGTTCCGTTCCTTCTTGCTCGCCCCCGCCCGGTAGCCATAGCTCAGCACGGCGGGGTGAACACCCCATTCCTGCAGCCGCCGCACCAGCCAGCGGACGGTCGTCGTCTTTCCCGTACCGCCCACCGTGATGTTGCCGATCCCCAGCACCGGGCACGGCAGGCGTGTGGGCTTCAGCAACCCGAGGTCGAACCCCGCCCGGTAACCGCTCACGATCCCCGCGTAAAGCCCGGATAGCGCCCACAGTCCGGCGCGCGCGGGGTTTCCCCACCAGGCACGCTCTTCCCCGGAGATCAGGTGCCGCCAGTTCGTTTCGAAATCGCTCACGAGAGCACCGGCATCAAGCCGTCATCCAATAGCCCACGCGCGGCAGCCAGCACCCGCTCCGGTGTCAGCGCACGCATGCAGTCAAAGGTTCCACCACACGTGGGCCGGTGAAGGCATGGCGAGCAGGCCATCTCCTCGCGCACCAGCGCAAACCGCTCGTAGTCCGCAAAGCCCTTCCACCATGACGCCCCACACACGCCCACCGTCGGCGTCCCCACGGCGACCGAAGCGTGCATCAGCCCCGTATCCACCGCCACCGTTAGCCTCGCGCCTGCCAACAGCGCCGCCGCCGTCTTTAACGAAGTCTTCCCCGCCGCTATCGCCACGCCCCCGCGCGAAGCCTCCGCGATGCGGTTAGCCATCGGTACGTCCGCTGGGCCGCCCAGGATCACCGGCGTCATCCCCAGGCTCTCCCGCATGCGATCCGCCAGCGCCGCCCACTCCGGCTCAAACCAGTGCTTCTGCGGCCACGTGGTCGCCGGCACCAGGCACATATAGCGTTCAGTGGACGCAATCTCCAATTCCGCCAGTACTTCCTGCGCCGCCGCACGCTCCGCGTCCGACACGGCGACCATCATCCGCCGGTCGGCCGTCTCGATGCCCAACGGCCGAAGCAAGTCGAGGCACCGCTGTCGCGAGCTCAAATCCGTGCTGCTCCGCGCTACTTTCCGGTGGTAGAGCAGGTCCGCGTGCTCCTTAGCGTTCGTGTTGCCGACGATGGTTCGCCCGCCCGCCAGTCGCGCCACCAGCGCGCTGCGGAGGTTGCCCTGGCAATCGATCACCCAATCCCACCTGCGGGTGCGCAGTTGGGAGCGAACATGCATCAGGTCGCCCCACTTCAACCCGCCCTTCTTGCGGTCCCAGACGATTACTTCATCCAGAAACGGGTTGCCTTCCAGAAAACCCCTGGCCGCCGGCTCCACCACCCACGCCAGGTGCGCGTCCGGTTTCGCCGCCCGCAGCGCCCGAGCCACCGGGGTCGTCACCACCACGTCGCCGATCGCGGAGAGACGGATGATGAGGATGCTTTCGCGCCGCGCCTGGGTCAACTCGTACTCCTGGCCATTACTTCACCGGCGGCCGAGCGATCTCCCCTCGCTAATGCTGCCAGGAGCTTGGCACATTCCAGCGCCGCACCTGTGTTATTGTGCAATAGACGCTCCGCCGCCACTCTCAATCCGTTGCGCGCCTGAGCATCGATACACAACCGGGCCGTTTCTCGTCCCAGAGTCGCCGTGTCCGGAACCTGTACCACGGCGCCTTCCGCCAGTGCGAGGAGCGCCAGGTCCTGCTGATTGTGCATGTGTGGACCGAATAGCGTGGGCTTGCCGTAGAACAATGGCTGCAGGATATCATGTCCGCCAATGGGCACGAGACTGCCACCCACGAACACCACGTCCGCCAGGTCGTAAAGGCCAGCCAGTTCGCCCATGGTGTCCAGCACGAGCACGTCCACTGGGGTATCACCGCCCACGCTGCGACGCGCAGCGGTCCATCCGCGCTGCTGCACGAGCGCGGCCACGTCCGCCGCCCGCTCGATGTGGCGCGGCACCAGGAGGAGCGCCAGCCCCGGCACTTGCTGCCGAGCGATGCTGAACGCGTCCAGCACCTGCTCCTCTTCGCCGGGATGGGTGCTGCCTGCAATCCAGAGGGGCCGGGCGCCGTCAAGGTCCAGCAAGTGCCGGACCGCAGCTACCGCGTCCGGCCGGGGCGCCGTCACCTGCTGCTCAAACTTCACATTCCCCACCAGACGCACCCGCTTCTCCGGCGCGCCCAGGTAGAGGGCCCGGTCCGCGGCCTGGCGCGTCTGCATGAACAGCGCGTCCAACTGACCCAGTGCCCAACGATAGAGCCAGCGCGCCTTCCGGGCACCGCGGAAGCCCTTGTCGGCGAACTGGCCGTTCACCATCGCCGCCCGTATCCCGGAGGCGCGGGCCAGCCAGAGCCAGTTCGGCCAGATCTCGGTCTCCACCGCGGCAATGGCCGTAGGTCGCACCCGGGCCAGCGCCAGCCCCACGCAGGGCAGGAAGTCGAACGGGAAATAGAACCACGCCCGGGCGGAAGGAATGAGCCGCTCCGCCTGGAGCCGGCCGGCGGGAGTGGTGGAGGAGACGCAAATCTCCACGCCAGGCGCGACTTCCGCCAAACGGCGCGCAATGGCCGCCGCGGCCACCACCTCTCCGGCGGATACGGCGTGCATCCACACCCGACCGGCGGCGGGCGGCGGCCCCAGCTTTGGCGCCAGCCCCACCCGCTGCCCGAACCCCGCCCGCGATTTCCCCTTCACCACCAACCGATAGGTCAGGTAAAGCGCCAACAGCGGGCTCAGGAGCAGGAGCAGGAGGTTATAGAGAAGCGACATCAGCGATTTATGGCCGGATTGGGAGCAGCGGCATCAATCCGAACCGCGACCGTCTCTTATTCGAACGGCCCACGCGGCGGGGCATCGTCCGTGCGGAACTGCGTGCGGTAAAGGTTGGAGTAGATCCCGCCACGGGCCAGCAGGTCCGCGTGAGCGCCGGACTCCACCACGTGGCCGTCTTTGATCACCAGGATCTTATCCGCGTTCCGGATGGTCGACAGCCGGTGAGCGATCACCAGCGTGGTCCGGTGCCGCACCAGCTTCTGGAGCGCGTCCTGCACCAGCGCTTCCGATTGCGTGTCCAGCGACGAAGTCGCTTCGTCGAGGATGAGGATGCGCGGGTCGCGCAGCACGGCGCGGGCGATGGCGATGCGCTGTCGCTGCCCGCCGGAGAGGCGGGTGCCCCGCTCTCCGATTACGGTGTCCAGCCCCAATTGCAGCTTTTCGATGAACTCCCAGGCGTTCGCCATCTTGGCCGCGGCGATGATGTCTTCATCCGGCGCACCGAGCCGGCCGTACGCAATGTTCTCGCGCAGCGTCCCGGCAAACAGCACCGTATCCTGCGGCACGATGCCGATCTGGTTCCGCAGCGTCTGGAGCACGCAGTCCCGCACGTCCACCCCGTCTACCCGCAGCGAGCCCTGGCTTACATCGTAGAAGCGCGGGATGAGTGAGGCGATGGTGGTCTTACCGGAGCCGGTGGGTCCCACCAGGGCCACCACTTCACCCGGCTCCATCACGAAGGAGATACCTTCCAGCACCGGAATGCCGTGACTATAAGCAAAGCCTACGTTGTCAAACTCGATCCGCCCATTCACACGGTCAAACGGGATCGCTTCCGGCTTGTCGGTGATCTCGTTCTTGATGTCGAGCAGCGTGAACACGCGGTCCGCCGCCACGCCCGCCGCTCCCAGGTTGACGCTGATGTTGCCGAAGTTCCGGGCCGCGTTCGCCACCTGCTGCAGCACGATGACGAAGCCCAGCATGAACTCGATCGGGTAGCGTTCGGGGTTCTGGATATGCTGCTTGCCGCCCACCCAGAGCACCAGCATAATCGCCACGACGCCGAGGTACTCGACCATCGGCCCCATGGCGGCCTTGGTGCGGTAGGTGCGCAGCACGTTGCGAAAGACGTTGGTGCTGATCTGCCGGAACCGCTCGATCTCGTATCTTTCGTTGCCGAACGACTTCACCACCCGGGCGCCGGCGATCGTTTCTTCCGCATGCTCCGTGATCTGCGAAAGATTGTTCTGGAGCCGCCCGGTGTAAGAGCGCATCCGGCGGGTGGCGCGCGTGATGATCATCGCGATGGGAGGCAGGCTGATGCAGGAGATCAGCGCCAGCGGCCAGTTGATGATGAACAGCACCACCACGCCGCCCACCAGGATCACGGGCGCGTTGATCGAGTCCTGGATCGCGGAGAGCACGGAGTTGACGGCGGTGATGTCGTAGCTCAAGGACGACATCAACTGCCCCGTCTTCCGGTGATCGAAGAAGGAGACCGGCAGCTCCTGGATGTGGCTGAACACCTGGTTCCGCAGCCTTAGCGAGAGGCGCTGCGCTACATACTGCCACGTGTAGTCCTTGCCGAATGACAACGCCCCGCGAGCCGCGAAATAGAGGAAGCCGAGGGCTGTCCAGTAATTCAGTTCCCGCATCGAGCCGGTCTTGGCACTCTCGGCGATGACTTTCATGAAGAGAGTCACCAGGCCGCCCTGGCCCAGGGTGAAGAGCGACCAGAGGAGCGTACAAGCGAGACCTAACAGCAGCGGAGTCCGGAACTCTCCGCGGTAGGACCAGAGCCGGCGGAGTGCTTCCTTCTGCCCTAACTCACCGTTGAGCGGCTCGAAGCTGCCGTACTTCCGATTCTTACCTTTGACCGCCTTCAATTCGGCACCCTTTCAGGGGATAGGGAAACGAAGTCAATGGGTAAATGGGGAAATGGCGCGTCACCTTTCGCGATCAGGAGGGCAACTCTGCGGCCTCCTCCTCCTCCCCATTTACTCATTGCCTCATTACTCATTGACCCGGATCCCCGGCTCCGCTAGCCCATCCGCCAGATGAACAGGCTGCTCAGCAGCAGCATCCAGATGACGTTCACGTATTCTTTGTTAGCCATCGCCTGGCGCCACGAGAACGCACCGTCACCCCGCGGGGGGATCCCGAGACGCGGGATAAAGCGGGGAACCCTCTGGCAGTATTCAACGTACCGGTGACCGAAGATCTTGCAGAGCATTGCTTCTTCAGTAGACACGGCAGCACCGTACAGGAGCATGAACAGCGGAATAATCACCGCGAAGCTAATCCAGTGGCCGGACATCAGCGCGTAGGCCACGGCGTGCAGGAAGCTTCCCACGTAGAGGGGGTGCCGCACGAAGGCGTAGGGACCGGCAGTGGTCAACTCTTCCGTCTTGTGGATGGTGCCGGCCGCCCAGATCCGCCACGCCTCTGCGAGGACGGCGACCGTGATACCGGCGAACAGCATTCCCGGCTTCGGCTGCGCCCACGGCAGCATGGCCAGGATGGCCAGCAGCACGATGAACGTGCGGCGACGGAAGAGAAATGCCACCGCCCAATGCGGGGTCACGATTTCATCAAAGCTGGGAATATTGCCGTCCGGTCGGCGGGTGAGCTGGCTTTCCGACGGCTCTTCGCCGGCGCTCCGGTCATTCGGTTTCACGCGGGTTTGCGGTTCCGGCACTTCAATATGAGGCACTAGACTGACTGCTCCCCGATCCGGCGCTTAACGGCCACGCGGATCGTTCTGGCGCCCTGAATAGCCGCGGCGGATATTCGAGAGGAACTCGAGTAGATAATCCCGCTCCTCACTCGGCTCAACCTCATTATAGGCGGCTTCGATTCCTTGCGAGAGATTCAGACCGCTCCGATATAGAAGCCGGAACGCCTGCTTGAGCCCGGCTCTTACCTTGGAGGGAATACCCGCCCGGCGCAGACCCAACACGTTCAGGCCCGCAACTTCCGTCGGGCGGCCGTCCACCATCATATATGGCGGTGCATCCGTTACGAGTTTGGAGAGACCGCCGATCATCGCCAGCTTGCCGATGCGGACGAACTGGTGGATCCCAACCATGCCGCCGAAGACCACCCGGTCTTCCACCAGGCAGTGGCCGCTGATGCCCACCTGGTTGGCCATGATGATGCCGTTGCCCAGGGTCGAATTATGACCGATGTGGCAGTAGGCCATGATCATGTTGTCGTCGCCGATCCGCGTCGCCTCGCCTTCGCCGGTCGCCCGGTGGATGGTCACGAACTCTCGGATCACGTTCCGGTCCCCGATGATCAGGGCGGTGCGCTCCCCGTGAAACTTGAAGTCCTGCGGCGTTCCTCCCAGGACGGAGGTGTGCCGGATGTCGCACTCTTCTCCGATGGAAGTATACGGCTCGATGACTACATGTGACGCGAGCCGGGTTCCCCGCCCGATGACCACGTCGTTGCCGATGACGCAGTACGGCCCGATGCTGACGTCAGCCGCCAGCTCCGCGGTGGGGTCGATCACCGCGGTAGGATGGATCCTCATTCCGCTACCTTTGCAACCGCGACTCGTCCATCGACGCGCCGCAGGAAGGACTACCGCCACCGATGGCTGCCCGCATCCGGGCTACGCCATTAGTAGCGCGCAGTGAGTGAGAAGGCTATTTCCGCTTCCGCCACGACCTCGTCGTTGACGGATGCAGTGCATTGAATTCGTCCGAACCCTCTCCGATACCAGATAAGTCGGACGTCGTTAACCAGCACGTCACCTGGGACGACCGGCTTCTTGTACCGGACCTTGTCCGCACCGGCCAGGTAAAGCATCTTGTGCTCGTTCTCCTCCATGCTGTGGAGGATGAGCGCGCCCGTCTGCGCCAGCGATTCGAGGATGAGCACGCCGGGCATTACCGGCTGCCCCGGGAAGTGTCCCGGGAAGAACGGCTCGTTGACCGTTACATTCTTGACCGCCTTGCAGTATTCACCCGGGACCAGTTCCAGCACGCGGTCTACCAGGAGAAACGGAAAGCGGTGGGGAAGGAGGGCGCTAATCTCCTGGCTGTTCAGCGTCATTTGCAAGTCTCCGAATCCGGGCTGCCGCCGCTACGTGCAGCGTATGGCCCGCCTTTATCGCTGCGACGCAGGCGCGAAGCCGACCACCCACCAGCGCGAGATCACCCAGCAGGTCCAGCGTTTTATGCCGGGCCAGCTCGTCCAGGAAGCGCATCGGGGTACTGGTGCCCTTGTCGGACAATACCAGTGTATTTTCCAGACTTCCGCCCAGCCCCAATCCGGCGGCACGCAGCGGCTCGATCCAATCCTCGAAGCAGAAGGTCCGCGCCGGGGCCAACTCTTCCATAAACACGCTCAGCGGCGTGCCGCCCTCCAGCGCCGGCTGCCGCACTGGCGGCAGCAGCGCGGCCACGGTCCCGGATGCCGCGCCCACCAGGGCCAACGCCTCTACGTAGCGCTGCGGACCGTCGAGTGAGAAACAAAAAGACTGGTGGCCCGCCAGGGGCCGACCGAAGTCCACATTCGCCATCACCGTCAGGCGATCGTAAGGCTGGGCGACCACGTGCCGGTCCCCGTCGTTGATCCAGATCGGCTCCCGGAGAATCACTTCGCGCGGCGGCCGACCCTGCTGCTGGATCCCGGCAGCCAGCAGACCCTCGGCAAACGGTAGAGCGCTCCCGTCCATTGCGGGCGGCTCTCCCCCTTCCAGGTGGATCTCCGCGTTATCGATACCCAGGGCATACAGCGCGGCGAGCAGATGCTCCACCGTGTGGATCGTCGTTCCGCCTACTGCGAGCGTACTGCAGCGAGTGGTATCGCCCACGTACTCCGCCAGTGCGGGAATGCGCTTCCCTTCCGCAATGAAGACGCGTCCGTGATCGGCCGGAGCGGGATAGACGACTACCCGCGACCGATTTCCGGAATGGAGCCCAATGCCTGTAAAGACGGCTTCGGAAATAAGGGTTTGCTGTTGGGGCGGAAGAAGCCCCGCACCGAAAAACGGCACCGCCATAGGCGTTGATCTAACTCCGGGCCGATGAGTCCACGGCCTCTTGCCCGCAGACGGTCTGACAGGTTGGTTCTCTAATGGCTCTCACGGCGTTCCAGATAGCATGTCGGCAGGACGGCCGGCAACCCCGTAGCCAGATGTCTTCAACGTTGTATCGCACCGGACCCACTCTCGCGCAAACTACGCCGTTTGGGTTGGTTACCGGCCAGCACAGCGTAGGTGGTCAACTGCACGTTTTGCGTCTCCAGCGCTCTCCGGAAGGCACCTGAGCGCAGCGCTTCGAACTCGGCCCGGCCACTTTCCGTGGAGAGGTCGGGGTGACAATGCAGTTCTCGCACCCCTTCCGGGAGTTCTTCGATCAGGCGGCACAGATAGCCTTCTTCCAGCTTTCCCGACCGGAAGTAGCCGTAGCATCGCTCTGGGGACCGTAGCTGGGCTCGGGCGAGGGCCACGCGCTGTCGGGTACAGAGCCACCACATGGCTCTCGCCTCCAGCGCGTGTCCCCTCATCTTCCGGGGCGCGTATCGCCGGGCGAGTTCGAAATCATCTTCCGGAATGCGGATCGCCTCCACCCCGAATCGCCGGCAGAGCGGCAGCAATTCACTAAAGATCGCCGGAGTCAATCCGGTATGCAGGTGAGTGTCCACGTGCGAGCAACGCAATCCAAGCGCGGTGAACCGGTTGAACTGTGCTTCCATCTCCCGCCGGAGTTCACGCCGCCAGGCCGGATGAAAGGTGTAGCCCAGCGCCGCCCGTCGCCAATCTCGCGGCAGCCAGCCCTGCAAATCACACAGATGCGGAATTTCTGCGTGAGAAAGCACTGCAGGCGCGCCTGCCAGCGTCACGTGCAGCCCCACCGCGAGACCCGGGCGCTCCCGGGCCAGCCTTACCGCTTCGGAGGCGGCCGGACATCCCACCATCAAACTGGTGCTCATCACGACGCCCGCGTCGTACAGGGCCGCCACGGCCTCGTTCACCCCGGCCGACCAGCCGAAGTCGTCCGCATTCACAATCAACTGGCGGGTCATTCAGATCTTACGCATTCAGAGTTCGAGAATCAGGGAGCTCACGGTTCAGCGATCACGGATCTAGCACCCAACCCG
>Ga0255338_1001314_pt1 | contig 48353 bp, 43 predicted proteins | sample MeOH1_35cm_T4_19_FD_203715 | JGI IMG/M metagenome (GOLD analysis project Ga0255338, IMG submission 203715) | Sandy soil microbial communities from University of British Columbia, Vancouver, Canada - MeOH1_35cm_T4_195 | ecosystem: Engineered > Artificial ecosystem > Sand microcosm > Unclassified ...
AGCCGGTGCGCTCCCATGCCTCGCGCGCAACGCCGAGTATCGCGGATTTGCCTGTGCCGGCATAGCCGATGACGACACCGAGATCCTTGGCATCGGTGACGCGCTCGAACGCCGAGCGCTGCTCGGCGGAAAGCACCAGTCCGCGACGTTCGGCGCTGACGATGGCGCGCTCACGATCTCGCTCGGCGACGCGATGGTGCTCGCGCTCCGCGAGCGCCTGCGTCTCACGCGCAAGGCGCTGCTCGGCCTCGATCATGTCCCGGCTAGTGAACCGGTCTTCGCCGCGCCCGTCCTTGCCGAGTGCGACCAGTTCAGGCGAACCGCGCACCGCCGCCATCACCTGGTCGAACTGATCTTTCCCCTCGCTGTGACGATGCGCAAACATGGCGAGGTCGCGCGTCGTGAACGTCGCCTGGGTGCGGGTGATTGCGTCGAGCGCGAGCCCAGGATTGGCGGTGATCTTCTCGCCGTTGGACCGTGCGATCTCGCGATGCTCTTCGAGCCGCTCGGACTTCAGTCGCTGCGCGGCCATACGCGATGCGGCGGGACCGATCTTGTGCTGAGGTTCAAGGTCGATCCCCTGCGCTTCGAGCGACCGGTGATCGATCCGCGCATCGATATCGAGCAGGGCGAGCCGCTCGTTGACAAGCTCGCTCCAGCGCTCGCGCCATTTCTCCAGCAGGTCGGTCCGGTTCCAGTCGCGGTTCTTCTTGCCGAACCCGGCGTCACCGACCTCACGCATGGTGAGCATCACATGCGCGTGCGGCTTTGCGAGGCCATCGGCACCGATATCCCAATGGACATTGAGATCGGCGATCATCCCTCGATCGACGAACTCCGACCGCACGAAGTCGCGGGCCAGCGCGATCCCCTGTTCCTTGGTCATCTCTCTCGGGATCGCGAACTCGATCTCGCGCGCTAGCTGCGCGTCCTTGCGCAGCTCGACCGCCTCGACCTCGTTCCACAGCTTTTCGCGGTCGCCGAGGTGCTCGGGCGCGCCGTCCGGCAGCATGACTTCGGAGTGGATGACGCCGGCCTTGTTGGAGAAGTCGTGATGGCGATCGAGCCGCTGATCGTGCAGTCGCGAGGCCGACCGATAGGCAGCCGACGCCAGCGCTGACGATCCCGCCGCGCGCGAGATGACTTTGGCCGAGAAGTGGTAGATTGCCATGGCGGCAAACCACTTACACTATCCAAGCGACGTTGGCACAACGTATAAGCGCGCCCTCGAAAGAATTCATCTTTCTCGGGAAATAGTCGTCCCAAGACATTTCACGACATTTGCGCTGATCGATGCAGTAACTAACTGACTCATCTACCACATGCAACTGAGGATGGCGTCATGCGTAAACCCCGCGACTATGATTCGGAATTGAAGGCGCTCGACGATAAGGCGAAACTGCTGAAGGAGCGCCGGTTGCACCAGCTCGGCGAGCTGGTTGTGGCGACCGGCGCCGATGCGCTACCGGTCGAGCAGCTGGCCGGCATTCTAACCGCCGCTGTCGACTCCAGCGACGCAGCTGCGAAGGAGGGCTGGCGCAAGCGGGGCGCGGCCTTCTTTCATGGACCGCGCAAGGCTCGCGGGCGCGCTGGCAGCGACCCGCGCGGCGCTTCGCAGGGCAATGGCGATGCGCAATCGGCGCAGCGCCAGGATCGCGCGCAATGACACGCGCGCGTGGGTCGTGAAGCGCCGCGAGCGAACGCGCCAGCTGATCGAACTTGGCGGCCTCGTCGTCAAGGCCGGGCTTGTCGAACTGACCGATGACGATCGTGCCGTGATCTTCGGATTGCTGGTGGAAGGCGCCGCGACACTTCGCAGCGAACATCGGGACGAGGCGCTCACGCTGTGGCGGCGTCGCGGACAACGCGCGTTCGCGCTTGCAGATGACGGCGAAGGCCAGCCATAGCCCAGCGATGCAGGTTGATCTTCAGGCAACAATTACCGCGATCATCGCGCGCACCCCCGAATGGGTGCGACAGGAATTGCTATCGAAGGAGCAGGCAACGCGCGCCCGTGCCGAAGAAGCGCTCGCCGCGATGATCGCGAACGCGCTGAAGGACGCGCAGTCCGCCTGACGGTCAGGCGGCGGCGCTGCGTTCCAGCTGGGCGATACGCTCTTCACAGATCACCTGGACCGCTTGCCCAAGCACCTCGACGCGCTCGCCGAGCCAGGCCAATTCCTCTTCGCTGATCCGGAAGTGCTTCGAGTATCGCGCTTTCACATAGGCTTCCTTCAGCTTCTGAAAGCGCGAACGATCGGCGCGATTGTCGCGCGGCCACGCGTCGATCAAGCGCGGATCGATCCGCTCGGCTTGCGTGCGGAGGAAGCCGAGATTGTGCACGTGCGGCGTGTAGAAGGTGCAGACCAATAATACGCAATGATAGAGGCGTTCGGTGGTCTGATGAAGGTCGAACGCCGCATCTCGCAAAAAGCCCTTCGAGATGTCGAAACCCGCGATCTCGAAGCGCTTCATCGCGCTGGGAAACCACTCCTCAAAATACTCCCGCGCCATCGCCAGTGCCTGTTCCGGCGTCTTTGGCTTGGGCTTGTGGAATTCGGTGTCCTCGCTCTGGTAGAGCGCGATACCATCGCGGGCGATGTCCATAAAGAAATAGCGGCCATGCGCGAGCCCGTCGTTCACTTCCTGCATCGTGTGGACGATGAAGTTGACGGGGGTGCGCAGCGTCTTGGTGATTGCCAGCTCGCGGTCGAGGCGGTCCTCGGCAGTCGCCCAGAATTCGATGCGGTCGGTCAGCTTCTCGTTGTTGACGATCACTAGCAAATCGAAGTCCGACTGATAGCCCTTGGCGGTGTGCGGTTCGTCCACCCAACCGCCGCGCGCATAGCTGCCGTAGAGAATGACCTTGAGGATGCGCGCATTCTTCTTCCAGTCAGATGTCGCAATCGCGGTCGCGTCGCCGAATTCCTCGAACAGGATCTGGACGACGCGCTCCAGCTCGCGCTGTTTGGCCGGTGGAAGATGGTCGAGACTGGTCTGCATTGCGGCTCATCCTAGCGGCATGAACATGCTTGGGACAGCCTCGCCGGACAGACCGGCGAGGCTGCGATGATCATTGCCGCAGCTTCTCGGCAATTCGCCGAACTATACGCTTCCAGCACGGCACCGGCGGGCGCCCGTCAAACGCTTCAAGCAATGTGACCATGCTCCGCGCGAAGTGCTGCTCGACCTGTTTAACGCTGAGCCCGGTGCGTTCGGCGATTTCGGCATAGGACAGGTCGTCCAACCGGATCGCGAGGAAGATTTCGCGCCGCAGTTTCGGCATGCGCTGAAGCCCGGCCTCGAGCCGCTCGATGATCTCGGCTTCGGTGAGGTTCTCGCTCATGACAGCGCCTCCCCGGAAGGCGCGAAGGTCAGCAGATAATCCGCCGCCTTGCTGGCGGCACTCGCCGCACGGAAGATCGCGCGCTCGTCCTCACGCAGAACGGCAAGCCATGACCCGATGTAATCGGCATGCCGCACGGTCGGCAGGATCGCCAGCGACGCGCAGGCGAACGCGCTCGCCATCTCGGCGACCAGTTCCTCGCGGGCATAATCGGCACTGCCGAACCCGCCCCGCTGGTTGCGGTCCAACCGGCTGCGATGCCCTGTCCAATGGCCCAGCTCGTGCAGCGCGGTGCGATACCAGTTGATCGGCTCGCCGAACGCCGCCTGCGGTGGCACCGCGACGTAATCGCCGCTTGGCGAATAATAGGCCTCGCCTCCGCCAACCCGGAAGTCCGCGCCGCTAGCCTCGATCAATCCCTGCACGTCCGGAAGAACATTCGCCTCGGCCGGAAGCTCGGGCAACTCGGTCAGCCGCCCGGGCAAGCCCTCGCACTGTTCGACATTGAACACGGTGAACCGCTTCAAGAACGCCAGCTGCCGCGCCTCACGATCCTCGTCGCGCGCACGTTCCGCTTCGTCCTTGGGCGTGAACCGGTCCGCATAGCAGACCGTCGTTCCCCGCTCGCCTTTGCGGACGGTCCCGCCCGCTGCCCGCGCCTGCTTGTAGGTCAGCCAGCGCTGGGACGCATAGCGCCCGTCGATCACCCCCGCCCACAGGATCAGCACATTGATCCCCGAATAACGCCGCCCGGTCACCGCATTGGCGGGCATGGTGCATCCGCATGCTGCCGCATCCCAAGGCTGCACCCACGGCAGCCGCCCTTCCTCCAGCTCGGCGATCACCCGCGCCGTCACCTCGGCATAGAGGCTCGCACGCTCGTTTCCGGTCCTCATCACTCCTCACTCCTTCCAACCACCGCAACCGGCGCCGGAATGGCGGAGGTGGGCGGCAGGAGCGGACCGGCGATCCCGCCGACAGAGGCGAGCCGCACCCGAAGGGCCGGAACGAAGAGAAGGACCCCGGCGCAGCCGGGGTTGCGGCACGCCGCGGCGGGTTCAAAGGGTAGCGACGCCCACCTCCGCCAGATCGTGTGCCGGAGGCCAACGCCATCGCGCCTGCGCGATGACAGATTTCGGAAGCGCAGCTCCGACTCGCGTCAGCCGATCGTCATCCGAACGGACCGAGACGCCGAAGAGCGACTCGGCGCCGCGCAGCGGCGTAGAGCGCGGTCACGCCGCAGGCGTGAGACGCCATGGGATTCCAGCCCCGAAAATCGAACCTACGCCAGAGTACGTCTTTGGGCGCCACAGGGTCCTTTATGAGGACTCTCGGACCCCACCCCCTTGCAACGTCGGCTCAATTCCCAATCCTGTTCGCGGGGAGCCAGACCGACGTAGCCAGGACCAAACTATGACCGAGACCCCCGAACGCATCCTCCGTCTGAAGACCGTGCTCGAACGCACCGGCCTCAGCCGCTCGACGATGTACCGCAAGATGCAGAGCGGCAGCTTCCCGAAGAACATCCAGATCAGCACCCGCTGCAAGGGCTGGCGGGAGTCAGCGGTGAATGAATGGCTGCGTGACCCGATCTTCTACGAGGCGATCAGCCATCAGCCGGACTAACACATAGGCTCACTGGGGCCCGTACGGCGGCTTCGCGTCAACTCGAAGTTAATCGGGACGTGCCGCTCCGGTCGTGAAAACCGTCAGTGGCTCACTTACGAGCGGTCCAGGCATATTGAAGACACGGGACCGTTGCGCATCTGCTGCGGCACTGGACCGCGAAAAGGTAAAGCTGCGTGAAGAAAACCCGATTTTCTAAATCACCTTCTTCGCAAGATTGTCAGCCTAGGGGGGCGATGATCCCGCGACTCCAGATCCAGGCGATTGTCGCGCGGCTGTGAACAAGCGCTCTTGCAACCAAGCCTTGAAAGCTTTGTCGGTGTTGTAGAGGGCGTACAAATCGGTGTGATCCGCCAAGCTTCCCAGCAACTCGTCATCGACGGCACGATCATGCTCAATTCGTGCATTCTGGGTGTCGCTGTTCCGCAGCGCGTTCTGCACGCGGCCATTCGCGCCGATCTTCTCGGGCAGCTCCTCGAAAAGGAAGCGGGTGACACGATCCTGGTCGCGAAAATCGGTTGCCCCGAAGCGCTCATTGAACTCACGAACGACCGAGCTCAGTTGGTCCATTTCAGATTCAAGGCGACCGCCCGCCGCGCCGGTCGGAACGGGTTCGATCTCCGCGTCGGCGTCGTTGAGGGCGATTTCCATCGCCGCTTCGATCTCGACCCGGTAGCTGTCCATGTCGATCGTTTCCAGCACGTCGAGTGGCGTGTCGTCGCTCTTCGGGCTGGGCAGTTTCGGGATGAGTAACGATAGAAATGTCGAGAGCTTGTCCCACTCGGGCACCGCGTAGGGCAGGATCGCGCCGAGGAAAGCATAAGTCCGCACGAACGCCTTGGCGGCGCCCTTGAACGCGATCTGTTCGTCCTCGGCCAGTGCTTCGTAGCGTACCGAACAAGCGTCCAGAACGGGGTCGAGCCGGTCGCGCGGTGCCGCAGCAAGGAACAGAGAGACGACTGTTTCGATGTCTTCGGCGGCATAAACGCCAGCCTCGTCGAGCGTACGTTTCAGGTCATGCAGTTTGTTCGGATCGGTCTCGCCCGACAGGATCGTGGCGCGATAGAAATCGGAAAATGCTGCCCCGATCACCGCCGGATCGTTGCGGAAGTCGAGCACGATCGGCTCGCTTTTTCCGGGCCGGGCGCGGTTCAGCCGCGACAAGGCCTGCACGGCTTTGACACCCGCCAGCGTCTTGTCGACGTACATCGCGAACAGTTTGGGCTGATCGAAACCGGTCAGATATTTGTCCGCGACGACAAGGAAGCGATACGGGTCGGCGTCGAACTTGTCCTCCAGTTCACTGCTTGGAAAACCGTTGAATGACGCTTCGGTTCGCTGCTCGCCGGCATCATCGACCGCGCCGGAAAAGGCGATGATCGCCTTGTAGGGTGACCCGCGTTTTGCGAGCGCCGCGTTGATCGCCCGCCAGTAATCGATCGCGCGTTCGATGCCGTCGGTCGCCACCATCGCGCGCGCTTCGCCGCTGACCTTCTTGCGCGCGATCACCTGATCGAGGAAGTGATCGACGATGATCCCTGCCTTGGTGGCGACGGCATGGTCATGCCCTTCGACATAACGGCGGAGCGTTTTCAGCGTGCGCGACACGTCGACGTCGGGGTCGTCCTCTGCCGTCTTGGCGAGGCGATACCAGCTCGACACCGGCGTGTAATGCGCCAGCACGTCGAGGATGAAGCCCTCGTCGATGGCCTGCTTCATCGAATAAAGGTGAAACGGGCGGTGCTTTACCTCGCCGTCCTGCTCATAGCGTTGACCGAACAGTTCGAGCGTCTTGTTCTTGGGCGTCGCGGTGAAGGCGAGATAGCTCGCATTGTCGAGCATCCGGCGGCCTTCGATCACCGCCAGGATGCGATCCTCGGTGGTCGCCGCGTCGTCGATCTCCGCGCCGCCTAGCGCGGTGTTGAGCGCACCAGCCGCGCGGCCGCCCTGGCTCGAATGGGCTTCGTCGATGACGATGGCGAAACGGCGGCCGCGATGGACCGAGCCGATATCGTCGAGGATGAAGGGAAATTTCTGGACGGTGGTGACGACGATCTTCTTGCCGCTTTCGATGAAACCGCGAAGATCTCCAGAGCGCTCAGCGTGTCCCATCAATCGCGCCGTCTGGGCAAAGCCGCCGATGGTGTCCTTCAGGTTCTTGTCGAGCACCTGCCGGTCGGTGACGACGATGACGGTGTCGAACACGGGGACGCCGCCCACCTCCAGTCCGACCAGCTTGTGCACCGTCCAGGCTATCGAGTTCGACTTACCGGACCCTGCCGAGTGCTGGATCAGGTAACGTCGCCCCACGCCATTGGCGGTCGCGTTGGCGCAGAGCGCACGCACCACGTCGAGCTGGTGATAGCGCGGGAAGATCGGCTTGCGCGCCACGATCCGCCCGCGTGCGTCACGTTCTTCGACGATGCCGGCAAAGTTCTCGATGATGTCGGCGAGGCTGCGCTTGGCCAGCACCTCACGCCACAGATAGTCGGTGCGGATGCCGTTCGGGTTGGGCGGGTTGCCTGCGCCATCGTTGTGCCCCTTGTTGAACGGCAGGAACCAGCTTTTCTGCCCGGCGAGCGCGGTACACATCCGCACCTCGCGATCGTCTATCGCGAAATGGACGGCGCAGCGAGTGGGGCGGAAGATCAGCTCCTTGGGGTCGCGGTCGGTCTTGTATTGCGCCTCGGCATGGGCGGCGGTCTGCCCGGTCAGCGTGTTCTTCAGCTCGAAGGTGGCGAGCGGCAGGCCGTTGATGAACAGCGCGAGATCGAGCGCGCGGCGCGCGGTGTCGAGCGAATAGCCGAGCTGGCGCGTGACCGAAAAGCGGTTCTGGGTGAATCGGATCGCGGCCTGCGGATTGCCGGGCGAGGGCAATGGGAAATAGAGCGTCACCGCGTGCGGGCCGTGCCGGACGCCCGAGCGTAGCACATCGATGATCCCGCGACTGGTGATCTCGTCACGGACGCGGGCGAGAAAAGCGCGGCGCTGCGGCGTGTCGGCGTCGAGCGAGAGCGGGGCGACCAGATCGGGCTGGGTGGCGCGGAGGAAGGCGGTGAGCTGGACGAGGTCGAGCGCATGGACGCGGTCGAAATCGTCGCGGTGACCCTCGATATAGTCGTCGGGACAGGCGAAGGGCGCGCGCTCCTCGGCGACGCCGTTCGTCGTGCCGGGCGCAGGCGCTGGAGCGCCGGTCAGCGCGGCGACGATCAGCGCCTCCAGCCCGCCCTCGCTCACATCAGTCAACCGCATCGAGCGCATCCTCCATGTCTTCGTCGTCGGTCGCCATGTTGTCGGCGAAGTCGTCGCTTTCTACGACCGGAATGGCGGCATCGCGCACGTCGAGCTGGCCGGTGACGACGGCGGCGATCAGGCTGTCGCGGTACTCGAGGATGAGGTCGATCTGGCTGCGCTCCTTTGTAATGGCTTCATCTACCAGCTGTGTGTCGGTTTTGATCGTATCGAGGATCAACTGTTGTTCGGCCCCATCAGTGGGAAGCGCAAGATGAAGCGCCGATAGCCGAGTTTCGGCTATGGCTGGATATGCTACGCCAACTGACCGTGAAATCACGACATCAATAAATCGCGGCGCCATCAATGCGTAGGCCATCAGTTCTGGGAGAACTTCGGCCTTAGGTGACAACACAGCAAAACCGGTTGACGCTATCGCCTCGCGGGGCCAGCCCCGAAAGAAGTAAATAGCTTTAAGATAGGTGCGAACTGTCGAAATTAGAATGTCATTTGGAGTGAGCCGCCGCCGTGCTCGCGAAGGCGCGGCGTCGAACGTCAAAGACTGCGGCTCACCAGTCAATACGCCGGTGCCGACTACTGAAATGTCAAAATAGTCGAAGGCGTAATCCTTTGGCGTGCTTTCAGGCAGAGTGCGGACGTTGACGTGGCACCAGTCTTTCAATCGGGCGACGCGCCAGTGCCCCGGCATTTGACCGACGACGGGATGAAAGACCGACTGCGACGCCTGTCCCACGCCAGCGCCGAGCAAACCCTCGATGATTGCCTGCTTCCGCTCGATCAGCGCGGCGATGGTGCGGCGCTTGGCGGCGATGAGGCGGTGGACCTGGGCGGTGTAGGCGTCGAGGAAATCGGCGATCCGCCGCTGCTCCTCGGGCGGGGGCTGGATGAGCGGCATCGCCAGCAGTTTCGGCGGATAAAGGCGCAGGCGCGATGTGGTGATGCCGGTCGAGCGCCGGACGTATTCCGCCCGGTACATCTCGGTCCGCAGCAGGCGGTCGTAGTATCGCCCGTCCATCTCCGCGCCTTCGCGCGGGCGGTAGACCCCATAGGCATTGCTCACGATCCCATCGTGCTGGGACACACCGAGCGCGGCCATCCACGCCCACATCGTATTGACGACGAGGTCGCCGGATCGCGCCAGCTTGTACCCGGCGTAGCTCTCGGCCTGGAACATCGTGATCGTCTTGAACCGGCGTGGCGTCACGCCCGTCTTGTGAGAAACGGACAGCAACTCCTCATGACCGGCCTTGGACCGCTCGTCCACCTCGCGGAACTGCGCCTTCGCCCGATCGACTATCCAGTGCGACGGCACCTGCCCAAGCCAGTCGACGCCGCTGTCGCGATATTCGGGATAGGGTTTCAGCGCTGCGCTCACGCGTCCGCCTCGACCAGCACGGCATCGAGCAGCGCCTGGGTCTGGCGCTCCAGCGCGTCGATCTCAGCCTTGATCGCCGCCAACGGGCGCGGCGGCTTGGCCTTGTAGAAATGCCGCGCGAACGAGATTTCATAGCCGATCTTGGTCTTTTCCCGGTCGATCCAAGCGTCGTCCGCATGCGGCAGCACTTCGCGCTCGAAAAACGCCTCGATCCCGCCGGGCTCGTTGAACGCGACGATCTCGGTATCCGACAGTGCCTTGTCGGGCTCATAGGCGACGACCGCCGCCTTGCCCTTCACGATCGCGGTGAACAGCCCGCCGCGCGGATCGGCGGCCTTCTTCGACACCGATTTCACGATTGGCTTGGCATCGGCCGCGCGCCGGCTCATCGCCCTTGCGATCATCCGTGCCTCGGCGGGTTTCAGCGTCAGCCTCTCGGCCTTGATCGCCGCCGTCACCTCCGACTCGAACACGGCGTAATCATCATGCTCGGCATCGCCGATCACTGCCATCAATCGCTCGGCGGCGCGGTGCAGGCGGCGGTCGCGCGCCCAGGTGGCGGGATCGAGCAGCTTCTTCACCGTCTTGCGCGGCAGCTTCGGCGTGGCGTCCTCGGTCGCGGCATCGTCGACCTCCGCGCTTGTCTCTTCCTCGCCCTCGGCGACCTCCTCAGTTTCCGCTTCGGGCGGATCAAGGTGGGCCTTCAGCCGTTCCGTCACGCTGGCGAAATCATCGAACAGCGCATCGCCGAACTCGCCGTGCAACGCCTCCCGCAAGACGCGGTGGCCGCTCTGGAAACGCAACGCGTCGACCGCCTCGCGCGTAAAACGCGAACGGAGGCGCAGCGGCCGCTCGACCACGATCTTCCAGTAGCCAAATGCACTGTTGGGCAGCACAATCGACGTGTCGCTCGGCTCCATCGTTTCATAGGCGTCGAGCACCGTCTGAATATGCTCAGGCGTCATCTCGCAATTGCGCTTGCCCAGATTGCGGCGGAGCGGCTTGAACAGCCCGGTCGCGTCGATCAACTGCACCTTGCCCTTGCGATGCTCGGCCTTGCGGTTGCTGAGCACCCAGACATAGGTGGCGATGCCGGTGTTGTAGAAGATGTTGAGCGGCAGCGCGACGATCGCTTCCAGCCAGTCATTCTCGATGATCCAGCGGCGGACATTGCTCTCGCCCGATCCCGCCTCGCCGGTGAACAAGGCCGACCCGTTGTGAACGTCGGCGATGCGGCTGCCGAGCGGCGTATCCTTCATCTTGCTGAGCTTATTGACCAGAAACAGCAGCTGCCCGTCCGACACACGCGGGAACAGGCGTAGGCGCTTGTCGTCTCCCTCAAGCCCGGGATGCTCGACCACAAAGCGCGGATCAAGCGCGCCGGTCTTGCCACCCATCGCGGCAAGATCGACCTTCCACGTCTTTCCGAACGGCGGGTTGGCCATCATGAAATCGAAGCGCAGCCCCTGACGGCCATGTGCGTCGGCGGACAGGGTGGAGTTGGGCGCGATGTTGCGCGCCTCCGCACCCTCGCCCTTGATCAGCAAGTCGGCCTTGCAGATGGCGTAGGTCTCGGGATTGCTCTCCTGGCCATAGAGATGAATTTCCGCCGCTTTGCCCGCCTGTGCCGCAAGGCGCGCCAGCTTGGCTTCGCCAACGGTCAGCATCCCGCCAGTGCCGCAGGCGTCGTCATAGAGAAGATAGGTGCTGTCGCCGATCCGATCGGCAACGGGGCGGAATACCAACTCGGCCATCAGCTCGATGATGTCGCGCGGCGTGAAGTGCTCCCCGGCTTCCTCGTTATTCTCTTCGTTGAACTTGCGGAGCAGCTCCTCGAACAGCGTGCCCATAGCGTGGTTGTCCATTGCGGGCAGGCGGATGCGGCCGTCGTCATCGCGGATCGGAAGGGGCGAGAGGTTCACCCGGTCGTCGCAGAACTTTTCGAGCAGGGCGTGGAGGATCCCCGCGCGCTCCAGCGTGTCGAGCTGCTTGCGGAAACCGAATTGCTCGATGATCTCGCGGACATTGGCCGAAAAGCCGTCGAGATAGCTCTCGAAATCCGCCCGCTGCGTCGCCGGGTTCGGGCGTGACAGCAGCTGCTTCAGCGTGAAGGGCGATCCATTGTGGAAGGCCTGCGCCGCCGCCTTGTTCAACGCCGGTTCCTGCGCGGCGGACGGCAGGTCGAGCGCGTCGAGCTCTGCCTTTCGCGCCAGCACCGCCGCCTTCGTCGGTTCCAGCACGGCATCGAGCCGTCGGATAACCGTCATCGGCAGGATGATGTCGCGATACTTGCCCCGCGTGTAGACGCCGCGCAGCACGTCGTCGGCGATATTCCAGATGAAAGCACTTATGTTCATACCGCCCACCTAACCGAGAGGGTGTGTCGATGTCACTCGCTGGTGCACGGAATCGACCTCGGCTTGGTCGAGATAGTTGCCCCACCACTCCATCATTTTGCGGCGATGGTTGAGGTATCGCGCCGAGTTATACGCGGCGCGAACGCCGCGTGGGGTGTGGGCGAGCTGGTTCTCAATCCAGTCTGGCTCGAACAGGCCGCTCTCATTCAAGACGGTGCTGGCAAGGCCCCGGAACCCATGCACGGTGGCTTTGCCGCGCAGGCCAATCCGGTACATGATGTCGAGCATCCGATTCTCGCTGATCGTGCCCGTCTTCGAAGACGGCACGGGGAAAAGGTAGCGCCCGAACTTCATGTTGCCCGCAGCGAGGTAGACGTTGGCTCGGCGAATCTCGTCGAGCATCTTCACCGCCTGCGGAGGCAGGGGCACGAGGTGCTCTGAACGCATCTTCATGCGCTCGGGCGGAATCCGCCACACCGGCTCCTCGGTGTCGAGGCCTTCGAATTCCGACCATTCGGCAAAGCGGGTTTCCTGCGATCGGACCATCGTGAGAATGGTCCAGCGGAGCGCGAGGTGGCTCATGCGGTCGCCGCCGTCTGCATTCAGCTTCACGAAGAAGTCCGGCAAGTCCTTGCTCGCCACCTTAGCGCGATGCTGGGTCGGCTTCGGCTTGGCCATCGCGGGTGCGAGATCGCGACACGGATCGCTCTGGCATCTTCCGTCGGGGATAGCGTACCGAAACACTTCACTGCAGTGATTCTTCACGCGATGCGCCATCTCGACGGAGCCGCGTCTCTCGATCGCCCGTAGCGCTTCCAGCATCTGGCGCGGCGTGATGGTGTCGATGGGCTGCCGACCGACGACAGGGAATATGTCGGCTTTCATCCGGCGCATGAGTACGCCCGCGTAGCGCGGTGACCAGCTGAGGAGCCGCGTCTCGTACCACTCTAGCGCCACCGCCTCGAAGCTGTCAGGCGCCGGCTCATCGGGGGACAGCGCACGACGCTGCTTCCGGGGCTTGGGGCGCGCATTCGGCTCCAGGCCGAGCAGGAGCTGAGCCTTGATCGCGGCACGCCAATCGCGCGCCTCGCGCAAGCTAACGGTTGGGTAGGACCCGCCCGAAAAGAATTTCTGCTTGCCGTTGACGTTGCAACCGAGGCTCCAGAATTTGCCTCCGTTGGGTTTGACGAAGATGAACAGCCCGCCACCATCGGAGCGCTTATAGGGCTTCGGGGCAGGCTTGAGGGCTTTGAGCGCGATATCTGTCAGCATCTCCGGTACTCCAGCGCATCCTGCACCTTGGTACCGTTCTTGGTACTTCTCTTGGTTCAGCGTGATCGATACCAAGAAACTGGCTAAAAGTTGCACGGGCTGCAAGTCCAGCCCCTGGCACCCAGCGAGACGCTAAGCTTCTGAATTTATTAGATATCAGCGAGGCGCTTGGGACGCTTTGAGGGGCCCTGGAACCCCCTCGGAAAACGGTAATGGTCGGGGAGACAGGATTCGAACCTGCGACATCCTGCTCCCAAAGCAGGCGCGCTACCGGACTGCGCCACTCCCCGACCGGAGGCGCGGCTTTAGGCGCGGGGTTCGCAGGAAGCAAGGAGGTTGGTGGGCCCGGCAGGACTTGAACCCGCAACCTACCCGTTATGAGCGGGCAGCTCTAACCAGTTGAGCTACAGGCCCCACCAAAGCGCTCGTTAGCGGAGGGCGCGCTTTGCTGGCAAGGGTGCCGCGTCGATGATCTCGGCGAGCGATGCGGGCGCAACACCACGCCGGCCGAGATCGTCGAGGATTCGATCCCACCAGCCGTGGAAAGCCGCCAGATCGGCCGCGTCCCGGACATAGGGCGTATGGCCGGGAACGATCGAGGGCGAATGAAACGAGAAATTGAGCAGGCGCAGCCCCTCCCCCAGCGCGACCGCGACCGCCTCGCGCGCATCCGCCAGCGGCATCTGCTCCGGCGTGAGCGCGACGCGGGACAGCATGTGGCTGCGCGCGAACACGCCTCTGCCCTTCGGCACGCGGCCAAGCGCGTTGTAGAGCCCGATCCCGGCGCGGCGGGCGAGGCCGGTGAACACCGTGGTCAGCGGCACTTCCAGGAGCGCACCCGCAGGCCCGGTGCGGAACGCACGATTGCCGATCGCCGCGAAATCCGGACCGCCTTCGTCCGTATAGCAGTGCGCGGAACGCATCGAGCTGTCGAGCAGATAGCCCCGCGCGGCGAGCAGGCCGAGCGTAGCCGGCCCGATGCCGTAGCGGCCGGCGCGATAGGCGACCGGGACTACGCCGAACGCCGCGGTGATGGCGCCGGTGAGCGCGTCGAGCTTCGCCGCTTCGAGTGACTCGGGCAGGTTGCCGGCGAAGCTGTTGGCAGGGCTGAGAATCTCGTCGAAGGGCGGATTGACCCAGGCATGGAGCTGCGTGCCGATGGTCGACACCCCATCAGCGACGAGACCGCGCAAGATCTCGATCGCACGCGGATCAGTCGCGATCGGATAATCGACCATATAGGCGAGCGGGATGCCACGATCGGCGAAGCGGCGATGCGTCTCGGGCAGCGCCGTGACATGCGAAACGCCGTGACGGTCGCGCGTAAACGGCGCGTTCCAGTCGAATTCCTCCTCGGTATCGACGAACACGGTGAAGCGCGTGCCGAACTCGGCCGGCCAGTCGACCATATCGGCAGCGGGCGGCGGCGGGACGCGATAGCCCCGCATCCGCTCGAGGGAGGGTGTGGGCTCGACCACGATCAGCTGGAAGAAACCTGCTCCACGCTGTCGATAACGGCGGCGGGCAGCCGCAAAGTCAAGGTCTTGTCGCCGATCGTGAGCGAGCCGTGCAGTTCCACCGCGAGATTGCGCGCAAGCCTGAGCGCGAAACCGGTGCCGAGCAGCGGGGCGCCGTCGCGCTCGGCCTCGGACTCGGCGTCGATCGCGAGCAGCGCGTCGCCGGCATAAGAGGCAAGCGCCGCGGGGCGATCGAACGCCAGCGCAACCTGACCGTCGGCCTCGAGCGTTGCCGCGACCCCGATCCGTTCATCCTTGGCGCCCGACGCGACGAGGGTCGCCATCAGCCGGCCGATCAGGCGCTCGACCGCGCGGTCGTCGCCCGCCACCGCGATATCGCCGTCGCTGTCGCCGATATAGAGATCGAGGATCGTGCCGCGCAGGCTGGCAAGCGGCTTCAGGTCGTCCGCGATCCGGGTCAGCAGCGGCCGGATCGGCACTTCGGTCGGGCGGAGATCGAGCGCCTTCGAATCGATTCGCGCGGCCATGTCGATATCGTCGATCGCGGTCAGCAAATCGCCGGCCTGGCTGCGAATAGTGGCGGCGTGTGCGCGATAGGCGTGCGGAACCGGGCCGAGCATCTGCGTCTCGATCATCTCCGCAAAACCGGCGATCGCATTGGTGGGCGTGCGCAGTTCGTGGACAAGCTGGCGCAGCGCATCCGAAGCCGGGTTGCGATTGCCATGAGCCGGTTCCGCGGTCTCATCCGGCCGGGGTCGGCGGGCACTGCCGCGATAGCCGGTGAAGCGGCCGGTATCGCGATCGAACACCGGTATACCGGTGATGCGCCACTGGCCCGCGGCATCGGAATTGCCTTCGACAATGAGGCGGGCATTGGCGAAGCCCGCGCGACGCCGGAACGCGCCAGCGGCAACGCCATCGACCTGCGACCCGCCCGATGGCGTGGCGAGATCCAGCGACAGGCCGATCAGCGGCGCGCGCGCAGCCCCCTCCACCCAACGGACGATGCCCGATGCATCGGTTTCGAAACGGAAGGCCGGCGCCGGGGCGGGCTCGAAGTCGAAGAGCGCCGGCTGATGCTCGGACAGGCGCATCGACTCGACGAGCGGGCCGGCAGGCGAATCTTCGCGCTGGCGTTGATAGGCATCGATGCGGGCCACCAGCTCAGCGATCTGGAACATGCCCGTCGCGGCCTCCGCCGGCGGCGGCTGCAACAGGGTGACTTCGGCAAGACGCGCGACCGACTCCGGTGCGGACGCATCGACGACGGCCGCCGCTTCGGCAGCGATGGGGACGACCTTACCCGCTTCGGCGACGACCGGCTCAGTCTCCGCAACGGCAACCTCGGAGTCGATAGCTGCCGCCTCGGGCTCGGCGTGTCCCAGCGGCTCGGTCAACCCTGACGGATGCTCCGCACCAGCCGAGCCCGTCGCCGCGAACTGCGCGGCCGGTGTCGTAACTTCCGGCGTTTCGGCGGCGGACTGGCGCAGCGCCTCGGCAACAACCGGCAGGCCCAGCGCGACGCTGGCGATCGAAACAAAGGTCGATTCGGCAGGCGGAACAAAGACCGCTTCAGCCGCTCCGGGCGTACCCTCATCTTCTTCCGGCACGACGCCAATGACGGCTTCGCCAGAAGCTTCTTCCGGCGTTGTCGGCATCGCCCCGGTCGTGGGATCGGCCTCGTTGGCGGGCAGCGGCTCGACCACATCGGTCCAGTCAATCGATATCGCTTCGACCGCCGGCGCGGTGGCCGCTGCGGCGTCGGAAGGACGGGCCGGCTCGGCGATGGCTTCGACCATTGCGGCGTCCCGCGGCTCGGCGACTGCCTCGGCCTGCACTGGCATGTCCGGCTCGGGCGTTGCTGCTTCGACCGGGGCTGGTTCGACAGCGGCTGCTTCGCCCGCGCCGAGCACGAAATCGACGCTGCCGAAGCTTTCGAGCGCCCGTCCCACGGCCGGCGGCAGGTCGCGCCGGTGGCGCAGCAGCGAGCGGACCGCCGGCGACATGCCGGGCAGCATGGCGATCCATTCGTCGGCACGCAGCCGCGCGGTGCGCAGGACCGGCGCTGCAATGCCCACGTCGTCCTCCGCGAAGAGCTGTACAAGCACCGCAGGAGGATCGGCAAAGGCCAGCGCACGGGCGCTGGCAGCGCGTACCGGCGGGGGCACGTGCTGGCGGATGGCCTGGAGCTTCGCGAGCGCGCCCATGCCAGGCGGGACCCGGCGGCGACCGATGAGATCGACGAGTTGTCGCCATGCCGATTGCGCGCCGAACGGGGTCGACATGTCTGCCGAAAGAACCGTTTCAAGGCTGTCATCGAAGCGCAAATTCAGGGGACCCCCGTGACGGTCGCGATCGCCGCGCCGTAATAATTTCTTAACCGCACGGACTCGCCGCGCAAACACCTGTTTTTGACACGTAGCATTGTGGGACAATTGCGTTCGCTAGCAATTATCTTATGCTGAACAAGGGCGTCTCGACCGAAATCACGAGCCGCCGGGGAGCTTTGCGTAATGGCGTTTGATTCGATCGACCGGCGGATTCTGGGTTTGTTGCAGGAAGACGGTCGAATGACCAACGTCGAACTTGCCGAGCGGGTCGGCCTTACCGCCCCACCCTGCCTGCGCCGGGTCCGCACGCTCGAGGAAGGCGGCGCGATTCGGGGCTACCATGCGGAACTCGACGCAGCGACGCTCGGCTATCCGATCACCGTCTTCGCGATGGTCAGCCTGCGCAGCCAGGCCGAGCATGATCTCCATGCGTTCGAGGAGCATGTCGCCAGGATTCCCGAGATTCGCGAATGCCATATGCTGAACGGTGAGATCGACTTCATCCTGAAGATCGTCGCGACCGACCTCAAGAGCTTCCAGGACATCCTGACGACGCATCTGACCCCGGCACCCAATGTGGCGAGCGTAAAGACTTCCCTCACCATCCGCACCTCGAAGGCGCTGCCCGGCATCCCGGTCCGGCAGGATTGAAAAGGGCGGCGTTTCTGCCGCCCCTTCGTCGAACCGCGCGTGGCGGGCCCGAACGCCCTCACGCCGCGGGTGGAGAATCCAGCCAGATCGTCCAGAGAGTCGCGGTTTCCTTGTCGGGCTGCTGCGTGATCGCGGCAAAATCGGCCCGGGCCTTTTCCTTGTCGCCGGCCAGCGCAGCGGCGATGCCGCGATGCAGTTTCACATCCTCTACGTTCTTCACGGTCTTTTCGAGCGCGAGATCGTAGAATTCCACCGCCTTCGCGTACGCACCCAGCCCGATGCTGGTGTCACCAAGTTGAGCGGCTAGTTGCCCATCCTTTGCCTTCCGCGCGGCTGCTTCCGACGGCGCGGCAGCCGCTGTCGGCTTGGCCTTGCCCTTCGCGGCCGGCCTGCCGGCCTGAGCGACGATTTGCGCTGCTTCGGCATCCTTGGCGGGGATGGCGCCCGAGGCGCGGCCTTCCTCGATCACCGCGCGCGCTTCGTCCTTCAGGCCGAGGCTGTTGGCCCGGCGCGCATATTCCATATAATCCTTTTGACCGCCAAGGCTGTGCGTAGCGCGCATCAGGCGAAACATGTCGACGAAATTGCCGTTGCGCTCAAGGCGCTGGGCCGCGGTCAGCTTGCTCTCGTCCTCATCCTTGAAACCGTTGAGGGCGATGGCATCGTGCCAGTTGGCGCGGGTGCCGTAGGCGGCAAGCCATTTGCCGGTCCAGGCGGCTTCTTCAGGCGCCTTCTTCGCCCGGAGGCGCAGCGTGGCAAAACGATACCAACTCTCCGGCGGGGTCTTGCCGGCGGCGATCTGGGCCTTGATCAGCGCATCCAACGCCTCGGCGCCGGCGCTGACATTGCCGGCCTCCATGTTGGCGCGGACGATCTGTAGGTCGAGCTCGTCGTCCCGAAGACCGTTCTGGCGCGCCTGTACATAGAACAGCGCCGCCTTGGCATAGAGCTTCTGGGCATAGGCGATGTCGCCGCGCGTATAGCAGTAGCGCGCCAGATCTTCCTTCGCCGTTCGGGGATCGGCGATCAGTTCGTCGAGCGGCTTGATCAGCGCAGTCATCGTCTGAACAGACTGGGGCGACGCGCTCAGCAACTTGACCCGCAGCGTCTTCGCGACGAAGCGCTCGCTATCGTTGCGGGCGCTCGCCTCGAGTGCAGCGACAGCGGATTCAGCGGCCGGCGGGTTGTTGGCCTTGAGGGCGGTCGTCGCTGCGAGCGCCTGAGCCCGGAACTGCTTCGAAAGGTTGAAATTCGTCGGACTCTCGACCTGCGGTTGCTTGTCCTTGCCGCCAGCAGCCGCTGCGCGATGCGGCGCAGCAGCCGTGACGGCGAGCAGCGCCGCCGCCAGCGCCATCGTCGAAATCTTCTTCATCCGAAACTCTCCAATTGCGGCGCTGGCTTGCGCAGTCCGACGACTGCCAATCAGGCAAGCTGTGGCATGTCCAGCCAGATTGTCCACAGCCGGGCGAAATCGGAGAGGGGCGCTCCGGTTACCTTTGCAAAGGCGGCCTTGGCCTCGTCCTTGCGGCCGAGATTGGCGAGCGCCACCCCGAGATGCAGGTTGATCGCGTTGGCGTCGGCGCCCGGCTGGCCGAGCGCCGTGCCGTAAAGTTCCGCCGCCTTGGTATAATTGCCGTCCGCCAGATAGATATCGCCCGCGACGCTCGGTTTCGACTTGCCGGCGGCCGTGGCGGCCGAGACTTCGGTCTTCACCGCGGCCGACGCGGCGGTGTAGATTCGGTTGATGTCAGCGTCGCCGGCCGGAATCCTGCCGGCGGCGCGCCCCTCGTTGATCACCGCGAGCGCCTCCCATGGGAGGCCCGAATCCTGCGCCGAATTGGCGTAGACATAATAGTCGTTGGCATCGTTCAGCGCCTTGGTGCCGCGCATCATCCGGAACAGGTCGAGCTTCTGGAATTTGGTGAACTTGGTGTTGCTCGGATCGACCACCTTGCGGAAATTGCCCACTGCTGTCTTCCAGGTCGACAGCTTGGGATAGGCTGCGATCTGGCGGACGAGCCAGGCTTCCCCGTTCGGCAGGTCGTGCAGCGCGTAGAGATTGGTGACGACGAAGGCGAACCAAGGCTCCGGCGCCGTGCGCCCGGCCGCTTTCTCCATCTCGATCGCCTTGCCGAGTTCGGCAACTGCCTCGCGCATCTTGCCGGTACCGCCATAGGCCTTGGCGAGCGAAATCTGCAGATCAGTGCTGGTCACGCCAAGCTCGCGCGCCTTGAGCAGGAACGGGATCGCCTCGGCATTCTGGTTCAGGTCGACCGCTACGCCGCCGCGTGCATTGTTGTAGTTGGCGAGGTCGGCTGCCGGCGTCTTCGGATTCGCAATCAGCGCGTCGAGCGCCCGGGCGATTCCAGCCAGATCCTTCTTTGAGTCAGCAATCTGCAGATGATAGATCGCGACGAAATAGCGCTCGTCATCATTCTTGGCGAGCGGTTCCGCGACAGCGAGCTTCGCCTCGGCACCGGCATAGTCCTTCGCCTTCAGGGCGTCGCCGATCGGCGCCGCCGCAGCACGGAATTCCTTGCTCAGGTCATATTGCGGGCCCGCAGCCGCCTTCTCGTCCTTCTTATCCTTCGCGGCCGCCGGCGCGGCGACCATCGTCGTGGCACCCAGCGACAGCATCAGGGCCAGCGCGACATTTGGAAGCAACTTCATCAAGAAAAACTCCTAAGCGGATAGGCGACCGGTGAATTCGCAGACGCCTCTAGTTCGGGGGGCATTATCGTTCAAGCCAAGCGATCCCATTCGCGGTGGCATCATGGCGCTGAACGCTCCTTTAACGCGTCAGGATCCAGGCTTGCTTTGACTCCGGCGCTGCCCAGCGACTAGGCGCACGCCGTGATCGCCCTTTTGTCCCCAGCCAAGACCCTCGATTATGAACGGCCAGTGCCGGCAATCGAGACAAGCACACCGCGATTTGCCGCCGAGGCGCACCAACTCGCCGCAGCGGCATCGCACCTGACGCAAAAGCGCCTTGGCGACCTGATGGACATCTCGTCCAAGCTCGCCAAGCTCAACGCGGATCGCTTCGCCAGCTTCGACGGCCAGGAAGAACGGCCGGCGCTCTACGCCTTTGCGGGCGATGTCTATACCGGGTTCGAGGCGCGCACGCTCGACGAGCCGGCGATCGCCTTCGCCCAAGATCACGTGCGCATGCTGTCGGGCCTGTACGGCCTGTTGCGGCCGCTCGATGCGATGCGGCCTTACCGACTGGAGATGGGCACCCGCTGGGCGCCGCGCCGGAAGAGCCTCTATGACTGGTGGGGCGACCGGATTGCGACGGCGGTACGCGAGGATGTCGAGACCGAAGGATCGGGCGTCGTGCTGAACCTCGCCAGCCAGGAATATTTCGCGGCGGTGGCGGGAAAGTTGCCGGCATCGATCCGCATCGTCACCGTCGATTTCCGCGAGCCGGGACCCAACGGACCGCGGTTCGTGAGCTTCCATGCCAAGAAGGCGCGCGGGAGGATGGCGCGCTGGCTGTGCGAGCACCACATCGACGGCATCGAATCGATGAAAGGCTTCGACAGCGCTGGCTATCGATTCGATATAGAAGCGAGTGACGGCGATCACTGGACGTTCTTCCGGACATGAGCGGTGCAGCGATCGTCATTGGCGCGAGCGGAGGGATCGGTGCCGCGCTCGAGGCGGCACTGATCGAGGAAGGCGCATTCGATGTCGTCCACGGTTTCGCGCGCAGCCGCGTGGGGCCGCAGCATATCGACCTGACCGACGAGGCAAGCATCGCCGCGGCGGCCCGGATCGTAGCGGCCGGACCGGCGCCGACGCTGATCATCGTCGCAACCGGGCTGCTCCATGACGGCGAGCGGGGCCCGGAAAAGGCGATCAAGGATCTCGACCCAATCTGGCTCGCCCATACCGTGGCGGTCAACGCGATCGGCCCAGCGATCGTTGCCAAGCATTTCCTGCCGCTGCTTCCGCGCGGGGGCCGCTCGGTATTCGCCGTGCTGTCTGCGCGGATCGGCAGCATCACCGACAATCGGCTCGGTGGCTGGTATGGCTACCGCGCCTCCAAGGCAGCGCTGAACATGTTCATGCGGACGCTCGCGATCGAGGACAAGCGTCGCAACGACCGCGGCATCGTCGTCGCGCTGCATCCCGGCACCGTCGATACCGCATTGTCGCGGCCGTTCCGGGGCACCGTCCAACCGGGCCATCTGTTCGACGCGGAGCGCGCCGCGCTGCAACTCCTCGACGTCATCGAAGCGCTCCGCCCGCCGGACAGCGGCAAGGTGTTCGACTATGAGGGAAAAGAAATAGCGCCCTGACCGGTCAGCAGGGGCAACGCCCGTTGCCATCGCCCCGCCTGGCCGCCTGACGTTTATGCGCATCGCGACACTTTGGCGGGCCGATCCCCTTTGCGCGGCGACGCGCGGGCGCCGCCTCCCTCGCGTGCGCGCGTACGCGGGAGCACGCGCGTGACAACGGCAGCCGGCTGCGTTAGAACCGTCACGCAACAGACATACAACTTTCCGAAAGAGCCGAAAACTTGACCGACGAGACACTCCTCGCCGACCCATCCGATATTTCCCCGATCTCGATCGTCGACGAGATGCGTTCGAGCTATCTCGATTACGCGATGAGCGTGATCGTCAGCCGTGCGCTGCCGGATGTGCGCGACGGGCTGAAGCCGGTGCATCGCCGTATCCTCTTCGCCAGCCAGGAGGGCGGCTTCGTCCCCGGCCGGCCGTATCGCAAATGCGCCAAGATCGTCGGCGACGTGATGGGCAACTACCATCCGCACGGCGACAGCTCGATCTACATGGCGCTCGCCCGCCTTGCCCAGGATTGGGCGATGCGGGTGATGCTGATGGATGGTCAGGGCAATTTCGGATCGATGGATCCGGATATGCCGGCCTCGATGCGCTACACCGAGGCGCGGCTGACCAAGGCCGCCATGGCCCTGCTCGAAGATATCGAGAAGGACACCGTCGATTTCGCGCCCAACTATGACGGATCGCGCGAGGAGCCGACGGTGCTCCCCGCGCGCTTCCCCAATATCCTGGTCAATGGCGCCGGCGGCATCGCCGTGGGCATGGCGACGAACATTCCGCCCCATAATCTCGGCGAAGTGGTCGATGCGTGCCTTGCCTATATCGACCGCTCGCTGAATGGCGACGCCCCGATCACGATCGATGAACTGATGGAAATCGTGCCGGGCCCGGATTTCCCGACCGGCGGCATCATCCTCGGCCGGGCCGGCTGCAAGGCCGCGTATCACGAAGGCCGCGGCTCGATCATGGTGCGTTCGCGTCACGTCGTGGAGGAAGGGCGCAACGACAAGCGCTCGATCGTGCTGACCGAAATCCCTTACCAGACCGGCAAGAACGCGCTCGTCGAGAAGATCGCCGAGGCCGCCAAGGACAAGCGGATCGAAGGCATCAGCGACATCCGCGACGAATCCAACCGCCACGGCGTGCGGATCGTCATCGACCTGAAGCGCGACGCGACTCCCGAAGTCGTGCTCAACCAGCTCTGGCGGCACACGCCGGCGCAATCGAGCTTCCCTGCCAACATGCTCGCGATCCGCGGCGGTCGGCCCGAGACGCTCAACCTGCGCGACATCATCGAGGCCTTCGTCAAATTCCGCGAGGAAGTGATCACGCGGCGCTCGAAGTTCGAGCTCGCCAAGGCGCGCGAGCGTGCACACATCTTGCTCGGCCTAGTGGTCGCGACGACCAATCTCGACGAGATGGTGAAGATCATCCGCGGTTCGTCGAGCCCGCCCGTCGCCCGCGCCGCCCTGATGGCGCGCGAATGGCCGATCGAGGAGATCGCTCCCTATATCAAGCTAGTCGAGGCGGTGGAAAAGGAGATCGAGGGCGACACCTATCGCCTTTCCGACATCCAGGTCCGCGCGATCCTCGATCTGCGCCTGCACCGCCTCACCGCGCTTGGCCGCGACGAGATCGGCGACGAGCTCAAGACGCTCGCCGAGTCGATCACTGAGCTGCTCGCGATCCTCGGCGACCGGGTGAAGCTCTATGCAGTGATGAAGGACGAGCTCGCCGCCGTGCGTCTCGCCTTCGCCACCCCGCGCAAGACGGAGATCGCCGCCGCCGCCGACGGTATCGACGATGAGGACCTGATCGAGCGCGAGGACATGGTCGTGACCGTGACCATGCAGGGCTATATCAAGCGGACCACGCTCGACACCTTCCGATCGCAACGCCGCGGCGGCAAGGGCCGGGCCGGTATGGCGACCAAGGACGAGGACATCGTCACCGAGCTGTTCGTCACCTCGACGCATACGCCGGTGCTGTTCTTCTCCACCCATGGCAAGGTCTACCGGATGAAGGTGTGGCGCCTGCCAGAGGGCGGTGCCGCCACTCGCGGCCGGCCGATGGTCAACCTGCTGCCGCTGGCGGATGGCGAGACGATCTCGACGGTGCTCGCGCTTCCCGAGGACGAGACCGAATGGGGCAAGCTCCATGTCATGTTCGCGACCGCCAAGGGCACGGTGCGCCGCAACTCGATGGATGCCTTCACCAACATTCCGTCGAACGGCAAGATCGCGATGCGCTTCGACGAGGAAAGCGACGACCGGCTGATCGGCGTGGCGCTGCTGAGCGCTGACGACGATGTTCTGCTGGCGACGCGCCAGGGCAAGGCGGTCCGCTTTGCGGGCGACGATGTCCGCGAGTTCCAGAGCCGCACCTCGACCGGCGTGCGCGGCATGACGCTGAAGGACGGCGACGAGGTAATGTCGCTCTCGATCCTGCACCGAGTCGGCACCAGCCAGGAGGAGCGCGAGAATTATCTGCGCTTCGCACCCTGGAAACCCGAGAAGGAAGGCGAGCCCGACATGGAGCCGGCGCGCTTCGAGGAGCTGGTCGCGCGCGAACAGTTCATCCTGACGGTCTGCGCCAATGGCTATGGCAAGCTCTCGAGCGCCTATGAGTATCGCCGCACCAATCGCGGCGGCCAGGGCATCACCAATATCGACAATATCAAGCGCAACGGGCCCGTCGTCGCAAGCTTCCCGGCGTCGAAGGGGCATCAGCTGATGCTGGTGACCGACCAGGCCAAGCTTATCCGCATGTCGCTCGGCGATCTGCGCGTGATCGGACGCGGCTCGGCCGGCGTGAAACTGTTCGACGTCGGCAAGGACGAGCATGTCGTGTCGGCGGCACGGATCGAAGAGACGGAAGACGAGGCCGAAGCGAATCTGGCCGATGGCGCAGTCGCGGGTGCCGCGACGCCGGATGGCGACACCGGCGAGGATCTGGCGGCAGGCCCCGAGGACGGCGCGTGAGCGCACGCCCCACCACCGCCTACAAGGTGCTGACGGCGAGCGAGATGGCGGCGCTCGAAGGCGACGGCACCTTTGCGGGCGCGCCGATCGATCTGGCGGATGGCTATATCCACCTCTCCACGGCCGAACAGCTCGACGAGACGGTGGACAAGCATTTCGCCGGGCAGAGCGACCTCCATGTCGCCGCGATCGATCTCGACGCACAGGGCGATACCCTGAAATGGGATCCGTCACGCGGCGGGCAGCTCTTCCCGCATATCTATGGGCCGCTGCTGCTCGAGACCGTGATCGCCTATAGGCCGCTGGAGCGGGACAATGCGGGCAAGATCCGGCTGCCCGTCGCCGGCTGATCACTGGCGGGTGCCAGCATTGTCAGCTGGCCGCTGCTTCCCGATCGCGACAGCGTCCTTTACGCTTGCAGTCGGCATCGGTGCGCCCGCATGACCGATTGCATGCCCGTCGACCCGCTACTCGTGAAGGGCTGGTTGACGGCCCGGTCGCTCGCCCGCGATCTCCCGCCGCCGATGGAGGATCATGGCGGCTGGCGCGTCGACACCAACCTTCCAACGGAAGCGCGGCGCTTCGTGTTTGCGCGCGCTCACGGGCAATTGCGCGATCTGGGCGAATCGATTGTCGACCCGCTGGTTTTCCTGAAGCTGTGCGGACCGGCAGCGGCAATGCGCGCGGCGCTACCGGCACGATGGCAGATACAGGCGGGTAGCTATCTGATGACCTGCGAGCGCCGGGCACAAGAATCCACAAGCTTTCGCGCGGGATATCGTGCCGAAGTGTCTCAAGCCGGCGCCGTCACCGCCGTCCGGATCGTTACCGACGACGGCGCGCAGGCGGCGAGTGGCTTTGCCGCCGAAGCGGAAGGGCTGTTCGTCTATGACCGCATCGTTACCGAACCGGCACACCGCCGCCGGGGTCTCGGCACCGCAGTGATGGCGACGCTTGGCTGGGCGCGCCGCCATGCCGGTTCGGCGCAGATCCTGGTCGCCACCGAAGACGGCAAAGCATTGTATTCGACGCTCGGCTGGACCGTCCTCTCACCCTATACCAGCGCCGTCATCCCGGGAGGATGACACCTCAATCCTATTCGGGCCGGTGACAAACCGCCTCGACATTGATGCCGTCGGGATCGAGCACGAATGCAGCATAGTAATTGGGATGATAATGGGCGCGAATCCCGGGAGAACCATTGTCATGCCCACCCGCCGCGATCGCTGCCTGATAAAAGGCATCGACCTGCGCGCGGCTCTCCGCGACGAAAGCGATGTGCATGCCGGCACCGCGCGGCCCACCATTGCCGAGCCAGAAAAAGGGTTTGCCGTTCTTGCCCAGGCCGAGGCCGTGATAGCCGCCGGTTTGCTCCGGCGTGACTTCCATCATCAGCCCGATTCCGAGCGGTGCGAGCGCTGCCTCGTACAGGCGCCGCGACGCAGCGAAGTCAGATGCGGCGATTCCGATATGGTCGATCATGGGACTCCCTTTCTCCATCGTTGCGGGATGCAATGCACTGGTTCGGCGCGCGGCGATGTCCGGTCCGCCGGGTCGCGGCCACTACGCGAACAGATCCGCTATCTCGGCCCCCTCCCCCACTGCATCCAGCAGCAGCGTGCGATGGCAGACAGAGGGGTCGCGCTCGAAGCAGAGCAGCGCGCTCGGCTTTTCGCGCGCCAGATCCAGCATCTGGGCGACCTGAACCTGCGCTTCGGGAAGTTCGAGCTGACCGGCATAGACCTCCTCAAGCGTCGCGCGATCGCCCTTTTTCGCGGCATCGCGGCCGCGCTTGGGCGTGCCCAGCGCCTTGAGATGGACATAGCCGATCCCGGCTTCGAGCAGCGACGCAGCGAGCATCGACTTGGAGAAACCAGGCCGACGCGACAGTGGCAAGGCGCGGATATCAATCACGCGCTCGACTCCGGCTGCCTTCAGCGCGGCCAGAAAGTCAGCCATCGTCGTGCCCTCATAGCCGATGGTGAAGATCTTCATTCCGCTTCCTCGCTTCGAGCGTCCTCACGACCCCATAGGCTATCAATGCCTGTCCGCCGAAATAAAGCGGCCAGACCAGTAGCCTGGGCAAAAACGACGATGCCTGTGGCACGAACTGCCAGAAGATCAGCAGGTCCGACGCCACGAACATCAGCGCGCCGCACGCGACGATGCGCGGAAAGCGGCTGGCCCATGCCGCGCCCGCCATGCCGCCAAGGCCAAGCGAGTAGAGTGTCGCCGTGAGATCGCGTGTAATCGCATAAGCCGCGAGCGGGACGAGCACGGCAATGGCTGCCCCGACTACCCACCTCCGCGTATCACGGTTGCGAACGTACAACAGGATCGCGATCAGGTGCCCGATCAGAAAGGCGCCGGCGCCGGCGACCAGCCCCGCTGAATCGATCAGCACGTCGCCCGCCGCGCCGAAGGCGAGGACTGCTGCAAGCAACCAGCCGTTGCGCTCATGCGCGCATAGGGCCGCCCATCCCGCGAGCATCGCGACCCCGGCACCTTTCCAGGCAAGCATCGGGACGGCCGGCAGGGCGAAATGGCTCGCAGGCCAGAAGCTCACGCCGGCGACCAGCGCCGCGGCGAGGAAAAGCGGATACGGCAAGCCGGATGACGGACGCGTGGTCATGGCTCCGGTATCGACCGCCCCGTCCGATCATGCAATCCGTCAGCGCCGATTGACAGTATCAGTAATTTCGAGTATTTCTGTTTTTACAGAAATGGAAATCGTATGAGCATCACCAATCATCCGGACGTCAAGGCCTTCATCCTCCACTGGGGAGAGATGGGCACCCAGTGGGGCGTCAACCGCTCGGTCGCGCAGGTCCATGCGCTGCTCTATCTTTCGGACCGACCAGTCGATGCCGAAGCCATTGTCGAGGCGCTCGGGCTGGCGCGCTCAAATGTGTCGACGGCGCTCAAGGAACTGCAGGGCTATGGCATCGTCCGCCGCGTCCATGTCGAAGGTGACCGGCGCGATCATTTCGTTGCCGAGACCGACCTGTGGGAGATGCTGATGCGGATCACTGCAGAGCGGAAGCGCCGCGAGATCGATCCAACCCTGGCATTGCTCGCTGAGCTTTCCGACCGGCTGAAAGCCGACAAGGCGGCCCCCGTGCATGTTCGCGAACGGGTGACCCGGATGCACGAGTTCATCTCGACGCTCGGCGGCTGGTATGATCAGGTCCGCACGTTGCCCAAACCGACGCTCGTGACGCTGATGAAGCTTGGCAGCAAGGTCGCGCGGTTCATCCCTGGCGCCAAGAGCAAGGCGGACTAGCACCGGCACGGAATGACGCAGGCCACGCTTCTCTATTTCTGAAAATACAGGAAAAAAGGAAATCACCATGGTCGAGACTGCCTATATTCTCTACCTAGCCATCACCCTGGCGATCACAGTCTGGGTCGCCCGCACGCTTTCAAAGAACGGCGTCGTCTTCCTCATCCAGTGCTTCGGACAGAACGAGACGCTGGCGCGCTCCACCAATCATCTGCTCGTAGTGGGCTTTTACCTCGTCAATATCGGCTTCATCACGCTGACGCTGAGCCTCGGTCAGGAACCGACGACCCTGACGGGCGCGATGCGCTTCCTCAGCGGCAAGGTCGGCCTCGCCGTGATCGTGCTCGGTGCCATGCACTTCTTCAACATGGGCGCGATCGCTCAGTTCGGACGCAAGGTGAATGGCTGGATCGGCGATCGCGGTGCGCCAGCGGCGATCACCGCCACCTGACCGGTGTCAGCAGCCTTTGCCGAAACCCGCAACCGCCGCTATCTGCCCGCCATGACTCATGACATCCACATCATCGGCGGCGGCCTCGCCGGCTCAGAGGCCGCTTGGCAACTGGCCGAGGCCGGTTTCCGGGTAAGACTCTCCGAAATGCGCGGATCGGGCGAGATGACGCCGGCACATCATACCGACGGACTGGCCGAACTGGTCTGTTCGAACAGTTTTCGCTCGGACGATGCGACGAGCAATGCGGTCGGATTGCTCCATGCCGAGATGCGCACGCTGGGATCGCTGATCCTGCGCGAGGGCGATATCCACAAGGTGCCGGCGGGATCGGCCCTGGCCGTGGATCGCGATGGTTTTTCGGCGGGCGTGACGGCAGCATTGGCGGCGCACCCCAATGTCACCATCGTGCGCGAACGGGTGGACAGCCTGCCTGAGGAGGGACTGGCGATCATCGCGACCGGCCCCCTCACCGCCCCCGGCCTCGCCTCGAATATCGGCGCAGCGACCGGCGCTGACGCGCTCGCCTTTTTCGACGCGATCGCGCCGATCGTCCATTTCGATTCGATCGACATGGAAACCGCATGGTTCCAGTCGCGGTGGGACAAGGGCGAAGGGAAGGATTACATCAACTGCGCGATGGACAGGGATCAGTATGCCGCCTTCCATGCTGGGCTGATCTCGGGCGAAAAGACCGATTTCAAGGAGTGGGAGAAGGACACGCCTTATTTCGAAGGCTGCATGCCGATCGAGGTAATGGCGGAACGCGGGTTCGACACGCTGCGCTTCGGCCCGATGAAGCCGGTGGGCCTGGACGATCCACGCACCGGCCGCTGGCCGCACGCCGTGGTGCAGTTACGTCAGGACAATGCGCAGGGCACGCTGTGGAACATCGTCGGCTTTCAGACCAAGCTGAAGCATGCCGAACAGGTGCGGCTGTTCCGCACGATTCCGGGGCTGGAGAAGGCGGAATTCGCCCGACTTGGCGGGCTGCATCGCAATACCTTCATCCGCTCCCCCGAACTGCTGGACCCCACCCTGCGGCTGAAAAGCCGGCCGAACATCCGGTTTGCCGGGCAGATCACCGGCTGCGAAGGCTATGTGGAGAGCGCGGCGATCGGATTGCTCGCGGGCCGCTTCGCGGCGGCGGAACTGGGCGGCAAGGCAATCGCGCCGCCGCCGGTAGAGACCGCCCTGGGCGCCCTGCTGCATCATATCACCGGCGCGGCGATCGCCGACAGCTATCAGCCGATGAACGTCAATTTCGGGCTGATGCCGCCGATCGAGGGGCGTTCCAAGAAGGCGGACCGCAAGAAGATGTACACCGATCGTGCCCGGCTCGCGCTGGGAAGATGGCTGGCGGCCTGACCGGCCGGATCAGGAATCCTCCTCTTTCGGCGAAGGCGCAGGCGGGCAATCGGCCCTGGGTCTGGGGCTGCGCTTCACGGCAGTCGTCGCGAATTCCCGGGAGTTCATTGCACCCGACTTGTCCTTGTCGGCCTCAGCGAACTTGGTCGTGGCCTTGACCGCCCATTCGTCGAACGAGAGCTGGCCGTCATGGTTCGCGTCGAGCTTCGCATAGGCCTTGCGACGCTGGGCGAGATATTCCTCGCGCGTCACCGCGCCGTTGCGGTCCTTGTCGTAGCGATCGAAGCGCTTCTGTTCCCGCGTGGGCTCGCTTGCCTCCGGGACGGCGTCAGGCAGCGATTCTGCCTGGCCCGCCGCCTGCGCCGGAGCGGCGACCAGCGGCGATGGCGGTCGCGCCCGCCCGTTGAACAGCAGGAAACCGGCAGCAACCAGAAGCAACGCCGACACCCCGCCGGCAACATAGCGCCACATCATCCAGACCTCCGCAAATCGAACCGTCGGAAATCTATCGACTTCGGGAGCAACGCGAAAGCCTAGCGGCCCGTGACGCGGTGAAACAACAAGCGCGCCACGCGGCGCGGCGCGCCTGCGGGTAACGGCTGGTCGAGCGGCACTGCGAGATTCATCCGCGCGAGATGAGCGAGGGCGCCGAGCGAGCGCCCGCCTCGGCTCCAGCGAACCGCCGTCGCCGCGCGAAGCAGCGGCGCGGCCAGCACCAGCGCCCGAGTTGCTGCGGCAGGGTCGCTAAGGTGCCGCGCCAGATCGGCGAGCGCCCACCCCGCCCCGGCGGGTGCGACCGGATCGCCTGAACCCGCACCGAGTAGAATGCCGGCCATCGCGAACAAGGCCGCGCCCCGCACCTCGCCATGGCGTACGATCGCGGCGTCATCGAGCGGGTCTCCGTCGAGAAGCTCTTCCCAGCCATCGATCATCGCGGCGAGCCGGGCGCCGGTTATGCCGCACGGCACGACGTGCCGCGCAAGCGCCTGAAGGATGGGTTCGGCGGGCGGCGGCGCCTTGTCGAGCGCAGTCAACGCATCGTGCCACCAGGTCAGCCGCATCTGACCAACCATTGGTTCGCGCGTGGTGCGCAAAACCTGGGCGAGACTTGTATCCAGCAGGAATATGGCCTGCACGCCAGGCCGCACAGCCTCTCGCCCATAGTGCAGGACGAGATTGGCCTCCGGATCCCGACTCTGGCTCATGTCGGCCATTATGAACAACTCCAGCGGGACAATGGCAAAGCGCGCGGTAACCATGTTGCTTGAACGAGGATTATCGCTCTGCCCCTCCATCGCCGGCTACATGCCCATCGTTCCTGTCGGGTGGAGCAAGCAAATACCGGCAAGACAGAAGAGCCTGGCGAAGCCGCGCGCGTTATTAGCGTTTTGGCTCGGGACGACCGAGGCAACTCCCTTGCGCCTATGGCGACGGCGCTGATCCCGCTCGCCGGGCTCGTCGGTGGCGGTATCGACATCAATCCAGTGTACATCACGAAGACGCAGCTGCACCATGCCTGTTACGCGGACACGTGCGCCGGGCGCCCTGCGATCGGCTGCGGCCACGTCGCACCGCTCATCCCCGCCCGGCGCTACCGCCGTTTACGAAATCTCAAAGCTGATCGTGGAAAATAGCTCGAAGGGGACTCGCGTGGCGATTTTGCGCAGTATCATTTGTTCACTGAGAGCGGGTCGCCGATTTAGTGCGAACCTGTGGAGAAACCGTGAGGGCATGGCCGTCATGGAGTTCGCCATAATCGGTCCAGCTTTCCTAGCGCTGCTATTCGCAATTTTGTACACGATGTTTATCTACTTGGCACAGCAGATGCTGGAGACCGCGGCCCAGAGCGCCGGGCGCCTGCTGCTGACCGGCTCGGCTCAAACGACGCAGTTGACCAACGGTCACGTCGGCATGTCGGCGAGCGATTTCAAGGATGCCATCTGCAATGGCGTTTCAGGCACGGGTGCCAATGGCCAGGCTATCACTGTTGCCCCACTACTGCCGTCGATGCTCTCCTGCTCTCGACTCACGGTCAACGTCACCACAGCAAGCACCTATAACGTAGCCAGCACCTCTTCGCCGACGTTCACCTATGACAGTAATGGGGTACTGACCTCAACGGGCGCGAACTATAGTTACCAGTCGAACGGCGGCGGTCAAAACCGCATCGTCATCCTGCAACTGATCTACCTGTGGCCAACAGGAAGAGGGCCTCTGGGTCTGAACATGATAGATCAGCCCAATGCCAATCACAAACTTGTGGCAACGTCGGTGTTTACGACGGAGGACTATTCATGCAGCGCGTCGCAGACTTCATGCTGAAGCGCTTCAGGCGGGACACTCGCGGAGCGGTGATCGTGGAATTCGCGATCTGCGTGCCGGTGCTCGTGCTATTATACACGGGCGGATGCAGTTTGTCGGACATGATCGCGTGCAACCGCAAGGTCACCATCGCGACCCGTTCGTTGGTCGACCTCGTCAGCCGAACCATGTCTCCCACGATCATCTACAACGACCCACCGAGCGCCAACGCGAAATCGTACCTCAGCGCTAGTGGGATCGTCCTGACGCCTTACAAGCTCAATAAAGCGACCGAGCAGATTTCGCTCCTCAGGATCTGCGATGCGACACATGCCTATGTCGTCTGGACCCAGGCTCAGACGCAGAACGTCGATGGCAGCGTCGTTACCGCCACAGTCTCAAGCCAAACAGCGGGCACGCTCCCGACGAATGCGACACAGTCAACCAACACCGTCGTCTCCATCCCGAGCGACATGATCACCGCAACGATGGTGCCGACCTCGCCGGACGGGTCGAATGTGTGTGAAAACCTAGCTCCGAGTACCAGCACGAAGACCCAGGTCGGCACGGCCGGGGCTTGGCTGTATATGGGCAAGATCACCTACAACTTCACGCCAGTGGTCAGCTTTATCCCGATCACGACCACGGCGTTGACCCATACCATCTACATGACTCCTCGCCTTTACTAGGTGCTTATATGCTGAAGAAACTCCTTGTTTTCGGGTCTTCGTCCGCATTGGCCAGGCTCATTGCTCGGCTAAGAGCTGATCAGAGAGGCGGGGTCCTGATGATAACGGGGTTTGCGATCATTCCGCTGACCTTCGCAGTCGGTTTCGGTATCGACTATTCTCGTGCCATGAGTCTCCAGACTCATTTGAATGCCGCTGCCGACGCCGCCGCGTTGGCGGCTGTCGGACCCTCGATGATCCTTCAGACGCAAGACACATCGAAGTCCGCCGCGACGGCCATGTTCAACGCGCAGGCCGCCCTGTTGAGCGGTTACCAAGATCTGCAGATGACTCCCACGATCACGGACAATACTTCCGGGACCAGCGGCGCTCTGGGCTATCTCCGGAAGGCTACCGTCAGCTATACGGTCAAGTCGATCAACGTGTTTGGCGGGATTCTGGGAGCCCGCACCCTGACCGTAAACGGAACGTCCACGGCAAGCGCCGCACAACCGCCCAACGTCGATTTCTACCTTGCGATGGACAATTCGCCCTCGATGCTGCTGCCTGCGACTTCGGATGGGGTCAGCAAGATCATCGCTGCGACCAAAACGGCTGAGAATTCGAACGGGTGCGCCTTTGCCTGCCATGCACAGATGCCAAAAAGTGATAATATCTACATCAAAGATACATCAACTCGCCATATACTGCTGTCAACTGGCTATTACACTTCCGGCTCAGCAAAGCAAAATGTCTATTATCGGTGGGATAAAGTGAATAACCTGGTCTACGACAGCTCAGGCAATCTCATGACCTCGTCCTCGACGTCGGTCTCGGGACCAACGAGGACGACGTCCGGGAGCGGAAGTACCAAGAAGTATATTGACACGACTGTGACCACCGTATCGGTCACTACCTATACAATCACCGACAGCACCACCGGTCCAGCTACCATCTATAAGCAGGTGACTTCGACGCCGACCACGACAAAGGTGACCACACCTGCCAGCGGAGGCGCATCGACGACCACCACGTCCACCGGAACTGCCACTACGACTAGTACAGCCTATGACACCGGATACTGGGCCGATGGATACTGGCTCACGCATAATTATGGGCAGATCTACGGCGGTCCTTCGAGCATTGTTCTACGTAAGGATGAGGTCGTTTCGGCCGCGACGCAGCTGATCCCGTTCGCCTCCAACCAGGCTGCTCAATATCATGTCACCTACCAGGCGCAGATGTTTTCCTTCGACTGGACGCGATCCGGCGGCTCGTCGCCCGTCAAAACGCTTAATAGTCTGACGGACGTCGCGTCGTACGGCTCCGGCTTTTCGGCAGCCTCCTTGTTTCCTGCAGACGACTATTGGTGGAAGAATTCGCAGCCGACCAGCAGCACCAACAATGATGACAAGTCTACGGAAATAACAAACATGCTCACAACGATGAAAAACACCATCCCCACGGCGGGAACGGGTGCCCCAGGAGCGACGCCGCAAAAGATATTGTTCATCGTCACCGACGGTATGCTTGACCAACCGAACGGGGGCGGCCGCTATTTCGGACCGATGCAGAGTAGCGACCTGACCCAATGCACCGCGATCAAGGCCAAGGGAATCAAGATCGCCATCCTCTATACGCAATATCTTCCAGAGTCGCTCTCCGGCGACAGCTGGTCTCAGGCGAACGTCGCTCCGTTTCTACCGCCCCCCCCCTCGCCTTATTCGGCGGGGAATGCGGGGACTAGCGATCAGGTCCTCACCGCGCTGCAGAGCTGCGCATCATCCGGCACCAACGGCTCGCCACTGGTGCAGACCGTAACGAGCAATGACAACATTACCACTGCTCTGCAGCAGCTATTCTCCACAGCCCTTCAGTCAGCTCGACTGGTTCAATAATAATTGTAAGTTGATTGTACTGGAATGGCATACGTGAAACCTGGTCCAGCGAGCAGGAACGGATTGGTTCTATTCAATTCTGGCGGAGATTGTGGAAAGAGCGCGAGCGGGCGGGATGCTGCCCTGGGTACAACCTGCTCTTCGACATTGATCATTTTTTATTCAATCGTCGGGCCGTATTCCCACAGGCCTGCTGTTTCTCGCTGTTATCAGCACGACCGCCACATCAGCGAATGCAGAAACAACCGCCACAACCGGAATGGGCGATACCGGCGCAAAGGTGAACGCGCCGGCAGGCGCCGGCGTAATGTTCGTCGAAATCAACTATTACTACACGCCGCTGAGCGGCACGTGGCTTATGAGCCCGGCGCGCATTCACTACGTCGCGTCGTTCATCGTCCGCGACAATCGCGATTTCAGCCAGATATTCAATCCATCGCCAACCGCGACGCGATCGACCTGCAACCTATATTCGGCGTGACACCACTCCATCAGCTTGGATCGTCCAGGCTGAACTGATCCGCATCCTCGTCATAGGCGAAGATCTCTGCGTAGCGGCTCCAATGAGTCACGGCGCGCAGCGTCTCGGCCGCATAATCGGGCGACATATGGTCCTCAAGCTCATCGCGAAAGCGGCGCGCCGGTGCGGTGTGGCTCGAGCGCTCGTCTAGAATGCGGCGGATATGCTGGGCGAGCGGCACATGGGCGAGCAGTGCCTGGGCAAACAGCGCCTTGCGCTGATCGACATCGGACTGGGCATAGCGCCGAGCGGCCGGCGTGAGCGCCAGATCACCGCCGGACAGGTCCGCGAGCCGCATCAGCTGGAGCGTCTCAGCCATCGGAAACAGCTCGTCGATCTCCAACTGAAGCTGGTCCGCCAGGTCAGCCATGCTGGCGTTCCCATCGAACGGTGCTGCGTCGACTTCCTCGATCAGGCCAGCCAATGCATTGGTCGAGACGATGGGCAGCGCCATGGCGATGCCGGTGCCGGGGAAGATACCGTCCCGCGCGGGTGCCGGATCGGCCCGCGCGGTCATCCGCGCATAGATCTCGTCGACGAGCGCACGGAACGGCGGATCGAGCCGGTCGCGCGGCTGCGGGAGATCCACCCGGATTTCCGCCGCGACCCGGCCTGGATTGGACGAGAAGACCAGGATGCGATCGCACATCAGCACCGCTTCCTCGATATTGTGGGTGACGATCAGGATCGACTTGATCGGCATCCGGCCCTCGGACCAGAGGTCGAGCAGGTCGGTGCGCAGGGTTTCCGCGGTCAGCACGTCCAGCGCCGAAAAGGGCTCGTCCATCAACAGCAGCGACGGATTGACCACGAGCGCGCGCGCGAGACCGACGCGCTGTCGCATGCCGCCGGACAGTTCCTTGGGATAGGCATTCTCGAAGCCGTCCAGGCCAATCAGGTCGATCGCGGCGAGCGCACGGGTGCGCCGCTCTTCCGCCGGCACGCGCTGTGCCTCGAGACCGAGTTCGACATTCTGGAGCACGGTGAGCCAGGGAAAGAGCGCGAAGGTCTGGAACACCATGCTAACGGTCGGCGCATCTCCGGCGGCGTCGTCGACGAAACGGATCTCGCCCTCGTCCGGCGTGATCAGCCCGGCGATCGAGCGCAGCAAGGTCGACTTCCCCGATCCCGAGCGCCCAAGCAGCCCGACCACCTCATTCTCGCGTAGCGTCAGGTCGACATCGTCGAGGACGAGCAGCCCTCCGCCGCCCGCCTTGCCGTAGCGATGGCGGACATGCTCAATCGTCACGAGCGGCCGAGATGCAGGGCGGGCTAGAATGGTGGCCATGGCGCAGTTCCTTTCCGGCGAACGGGTCAGCCGAGCCGCAGTCGGCGGTCGGCGTAGCGGTAGAGCGGCCGCCACAGCAGCCGGTTGAAGCCGATGACGAAGACGGACATCACCGCAATGCCGAGGGTCACGCGCGGATAATCCCCGCCCGCGGTGGCCCTTGCAATATAGGCGCCGAGGCCGGTCGCCTCGAGATGACGGCTCCCCCAGGATACTGCCTCCGCGACGATGCTGGCGTTCCAGGAACCGCCCGACGCGGTGAGTGCGCCCGTGACGTAATAGGGAAAGATGCCCGGAATCGCGAGCTGCCGCCACCATTGCCAGCCGCGCACGCCGAACATGCCGGCCGCTTCGCGCAGATCATTGGGAATCGCACTGGCGCCGGCGATCACGTTGAACAGGATGTACCACTGGGTGCCGAGCACCATCAGGGGTGACAGCCAGATATCGACGTTCAAATGCCATTGGACGATCAGGATCACCGCAAAGGGGAAGAGCACGTTCGCCGGAAATGCCGCGAGAAACTGCGCCACCGGCTGCAGCCGCTCCGCCCAGCGCGGGCGAAGGCCGATCCAGACACCGATCGGCACCCACACCAGGCTGGCCAGCGCGATGAGGACCAGCACACGCAGCATCGTCACCAGGCCGAATCCGAAGGCAATCGCCACGTCACCCCAGGCCAGATGCCGCGCCACATATCCAATCACCAGCCAGCCGGCACCGGTCATCGAGAGGGCAAGTCCGGCGAGCCACAGCGTCTGCCCGACCCAGTTCGGCGTGCCCCCGCGCCGGGCGGCCGGACGTCGGCCCGGTCGCCGGTCGATCACCATCAGCAGTCGGCCGAGGCCGATCAACGGGGAGAAGAGAACCGGCAGCAACCGCGTGCGGCGAAACAGATCATAAGCCCAGGATTGCGGCCCGGCTTGCGATGCCGTCTGTTCGAACCTGAAGCGGTCGGCCCAGGCGACTACCGGCCGAAAGACGAGTTGGTCGTAGATCAGGATCACGAGCGCCATCGCGCCAACCGCCCACGCTACCGCCCGGAAATCCTGCGCGTCGATCGCCAGCGCCAGCCAGGAGCCGATACCCGGCAGCATGATCCGCGTATTGCCGACGCTGATCGCCTCGGACGCGACCACGAAGAACCAGCCGCCGGACATCGACATCATCGCATTCCAGACCAGTGCCGGGGTGGCGAAGGGAAGCTCCAGCCGGATGAAGCGCCGCCAGGGCGACAGTGCGAAACCCCGCGAGACTTCCTCGAGATCCGCCGGCACGGAACGCAGCGACTGGTAGAAGCTGAACGCCATGTTCCAGGCCTGACTGGTGAAGATCGCGAAGATGGCCGCGAGCTCAACGCCGAATTCCCGCCCGGGAAACAGGCCCATGAAAAAGGTGACGGTGAAGGTCAGGAAGCCGAGTACCGGTACGGACTGGAGAATATCGAGCGCGGGGACGATCACCATTTCGGCACGGCGGCTTTTCGCCGCAAGTGTCGCGACGACGAAGGTGAAAAGCAGCGACGCACCAAGCGCCGCAAACATGCGCAGCGTCGTACGCAGGGCATAGCCGGGCAGATTCGCGGGATCGAGGGTCACCGGCGCGACGCGGAGTTGCGACAGTGGCTCGGCCATGCCGCCCGCCCCGCGGATCACGAGGACGGCAAGGCCACCCAGCAACACAAGGGCGATTGCGTCGGCCCAGCCGGGCGTCGCCGTGCCGCGCCAGAAGCGCGTCAGGGCAACCACGCCCCGGCCGGTATGGGGCATATTGCTCATGTCTCACCTCATCGGGGCGCCGCCTTGGGCGTCCGCCGACGAGTCTGAGGGATCAGGCTCGGCCGGACGCCTTCGACGGCGCGGACAATCGACTACTGTCGCTTGGCATAGCGTTAGGGTTCCTGATCGTCGGCGAGTCGCCGACATGCGGCCGATTGCTCCCGCACCGCAGCATTGTCAATTCGAGCCGAAAGCTTTGAGGAAAATCGCTTGTGCAACCACGGAAGAACGGGCTTTCGGCACAACGTAACGGACGGTGAAACATGCCAAAAATGCCCGGCACCGGCGACGCGGCGCCAGGCATCATACTGTTTTGCCCTGCTGGCGCGTCACGGGGGTGTCACCCCCGGTAGGCGACCTTCCTGACAGCCGCGACGACCTTGTCAGCGTTCACCAGCGCCAGCTTTTCCAGATTGGCGGCGTAGGGCAACGGGACGTCCTCGTTCGCCACGCGGAGTACCGGGGCATCAAGGTCGTCAAAGCCCTCCTCCATCGCAATCGCCACGATCTCGGAACTGATCGAGCAGGTTGCCCAACCTTCCTCGACCACGACCATGCGATTGGTCTTCTTCAGGCTCTTGAGCACAGCCGCCTTGTCGAGCGGGCGGAGTGTGCGCAGATCGATCACTTCGCAATCGATCCCCTCTGCCGCCAGCGTCTCCGCGGCGTCGAGCGCGAGGCCCACACCGATCGAGTAACTCACGATCGTGACGTCCTTGCCCTCGCGCATCACCCGCGCCTTGCCGATCGGCAGGACATAATCGTCCAGCTTGGGGACTTCGAAGGTGCGACCATAGAGAAGCTCGTTCTCGAGGAAGACGACCGGATCCTCGCTGCGTATCGCTGCCTTGAGCAAGCCCTTGGCATCGGCGGCATCATATGGCGCGATCACGATCAGGCCTGGCACGCTTGCATACCAGGGCCCATAATTCTGCGAATGCTGGGCACCAACCCTGCTCGCCGCCCCGTTCGGACCGCGGAATACGATCGGGCACCGCATCTGGCCGCCGGACATGTAATTGGTCTTGGCGGCCGAATTGACGATATGATCGATCGCCTGCATCGCGAAGTTGAAAGTCATGAATTCGACGATCGGCCGCAGCCCACCCATCGCGGCGCCGGTGCCGACGCCGGCAAAGCCATATTCCGTGATCGGCGTATCGATCACGCGCTTGTCCCCGAACTCGTCGAGCAGGCCCTGCGTTACCTTGTACGCTCCCTGATATTGCGCGACTTCCTCGCCCATCACGAAGACGCGGTCATCGGCCCGCATTTCCTCGGCCATCGCGTCGCGCAGCGCCTCGCGCAAGGTCATCTTGACGAGTTCGGTGCCGGCAGGAACTTCCGGCTCACGCGGTTGCGCCCTGGGTTCAAGGCTCTTGGGGAGGGTCGCACCGTCCTCGCCTTTTCCCTCGGGAGCGGCGGGCGGTGCTGCCGCAACCGCCGGGGAATCCGACGACACCGCCGGAGCGGAAGACGAGGTCGCTTCCTCGCGCTCACCGTCGAGCAGCGCAATAACGGTGCCGACCTTCACATTGTCGGTGCCCTCGGCCACGAGAATCTTGCCGATGGTTCCTTCGTCAACGGCTTCGAACTCCATCGTCGCCTTGTCCGTTTCGATCTCGGCCAGGATGTCGCCGGACTTGACCGTATCGCCCTCTTTGACCAGCCACTTGGCGAGCGTGCCCTCTTCCATCGTCGGGGAGAGCGCCGGCATCTTGATCTCGATCGCCATCAGTATTTCTCCACCAGGACGTCGGTGTAGAGTTCGGCAGGATCCGGCTCAGGCGTCTGCTCGGCGAAATCGGCGGCTTCGTTCACGACCTTGCGAATCTCCTGTTCGATCTTCTTGAGATCGTCTTCCTTGGCGCCCTGCTCCTCGAGCAGCTTCTTGACATGCTCGATCGGGTCGGACTTGTCGCGAACGGCCTGAACCTCCTCGCGGCTGCGGTATTTGGCCGGATCGGACATGGAATGCCCGCGATACCGATACGTCTTCATCTCGAGGATGATCGGCCCCTTGCCGGCGCGGACCCAGGCCAGTGCCTCTTCCGCTGCGCCGCGGCAGGCGAGCACATCCATGCCATCAACCTGGATTCCCGGGATACGGAAACTCTCGCCGCGCCGGAACAGCTGATCCTCGGACGACGAGCGGTTGACGCTCGTGCCCATGGCATATTGGTTGTTCTCGATCACATAGATGACCGGCAGCTTCCACAGCTCGGCCATGTTGAAGCTTTCATAGACCTGGCCCTGATTCGAGGCACCATCCCCGAAATAGGCCAGACATACGCCGCCATCGCCCTTGTATTTGTGGCTGAAGCCAAGGCCGGTCCCAAGCGAGACCTGTGCGCCGACGATACCGTGGCCGCCGTAGAATTTGTGATCGACGCTGAACATGTGCATCGAGCCGCCCTTGCCCTTCGAGATGCCGGCCTGGCGTCCCGTCAGCTCGGCCATGACGTCCGTCGCGGGAATCCCGCACAGCAGCATATGGCCATGGTCACGATACCCCGTGATCACGCTGTCCTTCTCGGTCAGCGCCGATTGCAGGCCGACCGCAACAGCTTCCTGGCCGATATAGAGATGGCAGAAGCCGCCGATCAGGCCGAGGCCGTAAAGCTGGCCCGCCTTCTCTTCGAAGCGGCGGATCAGCAGCATCTGCTTGTAGAATTCGAGCAGCTCTTCCTTGGACGCCTTGTAGGGCTGAGGCTCGTCGGGACGCTCGCGATTGGGCGTCAGGGGCTCGCTCTTGCGGGCAGCGGGGGCTTTTGCCACGTGGGGGAAACCTCGTTTCCGTAGGGGAGGAAGGGCGCCTATAGGCCCGTTTCGCCGTGGACTTCAATCGTCGGAACGCATGAGAAGTTTCGCCGCCCCAAGCAAAGGGCGATTGCCCATCGAATGATCCGGCGCCTAAAGCCACCCGCGATGGACTCGCCTCCCCACCCCTTACGCATCGCCAATTTCCGGGCCTATTGGGCAGCGCGCTTTGCCATGACGCTCGCCCAGAATGGCATGATCATCGTGATCGGCTGGCAAACCTACACGATCGCGCGCCAGACCATGTCGCCTGCCGGTGCCGCCGCGCAGTTGGGCCTGATCGGCCTGCTACAGTTCGTGCCGCTGTTCCTTTCGACGCCGATCACCGGCTGGGTGGCCGATCGCTTCGACCGCCGCTGGATCGCGCGCTGTACGGTGTCGCTCCAGGTACTGTGTGCCTTCATCCTCGCCATGGCGACCTTCGAGGGATGGATGACGCTACCGGTGCTGTTTTCCGTCGCCATTCTGCTGGGCCTCGGCCGTGCGTTCGCCGGCCCAGCCTTTTCGGCGCTGGCTCCCAATCTCGTGCCGCGCGAAGTGCTGCCCACCGCGATCGCCCTCAGTTCCATCTCCTGGCAGGTCGGCACCATCATCGGCCCCGCCGTCGGTGGCTTCGCCTATTCCTTCGCGCCCTCCGCCGCCTATTTCCTCGCGACCGGACTGTTCGGTATCGCACTGGTTTGCATGATGCTGATCGGGCCGGTGCCGCGTACCACAAGGATCAGCACCGCGCATCCGCTGCGGCAGATCGCCGACGGCCTCGCTTATGTCGGCCAGAACAAGATGATCCTGGGGACGATCACACTCGACCTGTTCGCGGTGTTTCTCGCCGGGACGAGCGCGCTTCTGCCGATTTACGCCCATGACATCCTGAAGGTAGGACCGAAGGGACTGAGCGCTCTGGCGGCCGCACCTGCCGCGGGCGCGTCGATTACGGCCCTGTTCTTTTCGTTCCGTCCGCTCAGAACCAATGTCGGCCCCAAGATGCTCGGCGCAGTACTGGTCTATGGTTCGGCGACGGTACTCTTCGGCTTGTCGACCTGGATGCCGCTCAGCCTAGCCGCGCTGGCCGTTGCGGGCTCGGCCGACATGTTCTCGGTCTATATCCGCCAATCGCTGATCCAGCTCTACACGCCGGATGACAAGCGCGGACGCGTCGGCGCGGTGTCACAGCTGACCATTTCCGCTTCGAATGAACTGGGCGAGGCAGAATCGGGCTTCCTCGCGTCAGCGCTCGGCCCGGTCGGCGCGGTGCTCGTTGGTGGCGGCGGTGCGATCGTCGTCACGATTCTGTGGACCTTTCTCTTCCCGAGCATCCGCAACGCCCGTACATTCGACCCGCCCACGACGCAGCAAGACGCCGCAGATATTGAGATGGAGGCCGCACGATGAAAGCCAACACGATCCTCGAGACGATCGGCAACACGCCGCATATCCGCGTACAGAAGCTGTTCCCGGGCGCCGAAGTCTGGATCAAGTCCGAGCGCTCCAATCCCGGCGGTTCGATCAAGGACCGCATCGCACTCAGCATGATCGAGGCGGCGGAGAAATCGGGCGATCTCACGCCCGGCGGCACGATCATCGAGCCGACCAGCGGCAACACCGGCGTTGGCCTGGCGATGGTCGCCGCGGTGAAGGGCTACAAGCTGATCCTGGTAATGCCCGAGAGCATGTCGCTCGAGCGCCGCCGGCTGATGCTAGCCTATGGCGCGACCTTCGATCTGACGCCGCGCGAAAAGGGCATGAAGGGGGCGATCGAGCGGGCGCTGGAACTGGTATCGCAGACACCGAATAGCTGGATGCCGCAGCAATTCGAAAATCCGGCCAATATCGATATCCATGTGCGCACGACGGCGCAGGAAATCCTCAACGATTTCCGCGATTCACCGATCGACGTGCTGATTACCGGCGTCGGCACCGGCGGCCACATCACCGGTGTTGCGGAGACGCTGAAGAAGGAATGGCCACACCTCAAGGTATTCGCGGTCGAACCGGAGGCCTCGCCGGTCATTTCGGGCGGTCAGCCCGGCCCCCATCCCATTCAGGGCATTGGCGCCGGCTTTATTCCGGCCAATCTCCACACCCAGGCAATCGATGGCGTCATCAAGGTGGATGCCGCGGTCGCCAAGGACATGGCGCGCCGCGCGGCACGCGAGGAAGGGATGCTGGTCGGCATCAGCTCCGGTGCGACGCTGGCAGCGATTCTGCAGAAGCTCCCCGATCTGCCGGACAATGCCAGGGTGCTCGGATTCAATTATGATACCGGCGAACGGTACCTCTCCGTGCCGGACTTCCTTCCAGAAAGTTAATCTCGCGCAAAGCATCCGTTTCGGCTAGATTCGCTGAGTCGATGCGGGGGCATTGCGGGGGAAAGACGATGCGTAAGGCAATGATTTGCGTCAGCGTAATGTTGGCGTTGCTGCAATTCTGGCCGATGGTTTTCGGCCAGCATGGAGAGGCAGCGGCGACCACGACGGCGGCTGCCGAAATGCCGAAGCCGATCCCGGCGGTTGCAACGGTGCAGGTGATTCCAATCCCCGCAAAGGCCAGCGCGCCCGGATCGGTTGCCCCGAAAAGCTGCTATAAACAGTATCAGGCAGTGTTCGAGACGTGCCGCAAAGGCGACCAAATATGCCGAATCAAGGCAGCTGATCAGTGGGACCTGTGCGAGGCAACCGGTTTCTGGCCAAATTAATTCAATCACTTGCAGCGGGCATGCCCGCCAGACCATTGCGCCGGCGGCGGGCGATCGACCTTTGGAGCCGATACGGCGGTATAGCACCTTGCATTATATGTGGACCGGTCGGCAGGGCGCCTACCGTTACGTGGACTTGCGGTTGGCCCGCGTAAACTGCGACGGCGTTAGCAGGCGCCAGCGGCCTTTGCTTTTCGAGCGTTCTCCAAAGAGCCCGCCCCAGGCAGGTGACGAGGCAAGAAGTAAAGTCGCCGAATCGCGACTCGCCGTCACCGAGCCGTCCGTTGCGATTTTTTTCGCGCTCCGGTCGCGACGACTATCAGAGCCTTGTCTCCAATCGAGACAATGGCCGAACCATTTCGCGTTCGCGGCGTTCTGCGGTAAGGCCCGCCCGACCGCCACCAGGAGCCCTTCTTGACCCCCGCACCACGCAGTTTCGACCGCCGCTGAACCGACGCGCCGATGACCAATCCTCCAACCCTGACGGCGCGCCCTCGCCGCGGCCTGTATCTGTTGCTGGCTCTGGTTTCGATCGCCGCGATCGTCCTGCCACTGCTTGTCGTCCTGCGCGCACCACCCATCACCTACCGCCGCCCCGTCCATCCGCTGCCGCAGCGCGTCGTGCCCAAGGCCGAACTTCCTCCCGTGGAACCCGTCGCGTTCCAGGACCTCGATCCTGACGACGCTCGAGCGTTCAACGCGACCGTGCCGTTTTCGACCGATCCCAATCCAGCAGCGCGGCCGTTCCGGTTCATCGGGACCGACGAGCAGCGTGCACGGGCCATCGACTGTCTTGCCGCGGGCGTGCTGTATGAAGCCGGCGACGATCCCGACGGCCAGCGCGCCGTGGCACAGGTGGTGCTCAACCGCGCCCGACATCCCGCTTTCCCGAAAACGATCTGCGGCGTGGTGTTTCAGGGGGCTGAGCGATCCACCGGCTGCCAGTTCACCTTTACCTGCGACGGCGCACTTGCCAGCCATCACTGGTCAGATGCTGCATGGGAGCGCGCAAGGGCAATGGCAACGGCCGCACTCTCGGGCTCGGTCTACAAGCCCGTCGGCTACGCAACGCATTACCATACCGACTGGGTGGTCCCGTACTGGCAATCCAGCCTCGACAAGATCGCAGCGGTCCATACCCATCTTTTCTTCCGCTGGACCGGCTGGTGGGGAACACCGCCAGCTTTCAACCGGCATGTCTCGCCGGACGAACCGACGATCGCACAACTCGCGGCCTATTCCGACGCCCACAAGACGGCCGAGGCGCTGGCCGCCGCGACGGACGCAGCCGTCGAAGCCGCTGCGCAAGGCGCTGCGTTACCGCCGGCCCTGCCAACCGACGCGAACAGTTTCCTGATCACGCTTGACCCGCACATGCCGCCGGACGCCTATCCGCTGCTCGCAGCCCGCACGTGCGGCGATCGCCCCTATTGCAAGATCATGGCGTGGAGCAGCAAGGCGAAGACGCCGACAGCGCCCTCACTCCTGCCGACCCAGATCGCGTCGATGTCGTTCAGCTATCTGCGCGACCGTTCACGCAATTATGACAAGGCCTTGTGGAACTGCACCGAGTTCAAACGCAGCGATTATAACCAGTGCATGAAGTTGCAGGTGCTCGTGCCGGTCACGCGCCAGGCGGACAGCTTCAAACTCGAAAGCCTGCCCGGCACCACGGAAATCACACCGCCGCCGCTTACCGCGACACTCAAGCCGGGACCGGACCCGCTTTCAGGGGTAAGGCGGAAAGCCGAGCTGCCCGCCCCAGCCAAGATGCCTGCCTCCGTGACGGACGGGCGCTAGAACCCGCCCCCGTCAGGCCGCGACGAACATCTCGGGCGGCAGGATCATCAACGCCTCAGCCCCACCCTCGATCTTCCGCCGCAGCGCGCCCGCATCGGGCATGATCCGCTCGGCGAAGTAGCGTGCGGTTACCAGCTTGGCGTCGAGGAAGGCGACATCCCCCTCGCCTGCCGCCTTCAGCTTCGCGGCGGCGACGGCCATGCGCAGCCACATCAGCCCCACCGCGACGATGCCCATCAGGTGAAGATAGGGCTGCGCCCCGGCACCGACATTGTCCGGATTCTGCATGCCGTTCTGGAGGAACCAGACGGTAGCCTGCTGCAACTCGCCATTGGCTTTTTCGAGGCGCGCGGCGAAATCGGTCGTGGCGGGATCTGCCTTGCCGGCTGCCACGTCCTCGGCGACAACCTTGAAGAATGCCTGGACCGCGCGCCCGCCGTTCATCGCGAGCTTGCGGCCGACCAGGTCCATCGCCTGCACGCCATTCGTGCCCTCATAGATCATCGAGATGCGGGCATCGCGAACATATTGCTCCATGCCCCATTCGGCGATGTAGCCATGGCCGCCATAGACCTGCTGCGCATTGGTCGCGATCTCATACCCCTTGTCGGTACCGTAGCCCTTGATGACCGGCGTGAGCAGGCCGACCAGGTCCGCGGCCAGCTGGCGCTCCTCTTCGCTGCCCGCAGCGTGCTCGAGATCAACCTGAAGCGCGGCCCACAGGCACAGCGCCCGCAGCCCCTCGGTGAGCGCCTTCGAATCCATCAGCATCCGGCGGATGTCGGGATGGACGAACAAGGTATCGGCCTTTTCCTGCGGATCCTTGGCACCGGTGAGCGCGCGGCCCTGGCGACGGTCCTGCGCATATTGCACGGCATTCTGGAAGGCCGTCTCGGCAACGGCCAGACCCTGCAGGCCCACGCCGAGGCGGGCGGCGTTCATCATGATGAACATCGCCGCGAGGCCCTTCATCTCCTCGCCGACCAGCCAGCCGGTTGCTCCGTCATAGTTCATGACGCAGGTCGAATTGGCGTGGATGCCCATCTTGTGCTCGATCGAACCACAGGACACCGCATTGCGCGCGCCGAGCGAACCGTCCTCGTTGACCAGGAACTTCGGCACCACGAACAGGGAAATGCCCTTCGAGCTTTCCGGCGCGCCCGGCGTCTTGGCGAGGACCAGATGGATGATGTTCTCGGTCAGGTCATGCTCGCCCGACGAGATGAAGATCTTGGTGCCGGTGATGGCGTAGCTGCCGTCCGCTTGCGGCTCGGCGCGGGTGCGGATCAGACCGAGATCCGTGCCGCATTGCGGTTCGGTCAGGTTCATGGTTCCGCCCCATTTGCCCGAAACCATGTTGGGGACATATTTGGTCTTCTGCTCGTCGGTGCCCTTAACCAGCAGCGCGGCGATCGCGCCATGCGTGAGGCCCGGATACATGGCAAAGGCCATGTTCGAGGAAATCATGAATTCCTGGAACGCGGTCGAGACCACGTGCGGCATTTCCTGCCCGCCAAACTCAGCCGGGGCCGAGAGCGTGCCCCAGCCCGACTCGACGAAACGGTCATAGGCTTCCTTGAACCCCTTGGGCGTGGTGACGGAACCGTCCTCATGCCGCGTGCAGCCCTCCTGATCGCCCGAATGATTGAGCGGGAAGAGCACTTCGGCAACGAAACGCCCGCCTTCGTCGAGCACGGCATCGACGACATCGGGGGTGGCATTCGCGAAACCGGGCAGGTTCGCATAGCGATCGAGGCCGACCACATGCTCCAGGATGAAACGCGTGTCGCGAACGGGCGGGGTATATTGTGGCATGGTATCAGTCCTTCAGGCGGCCTTGCGCGCCATGGGTTTCGAGCAGGGAAATGAAGTCGGCAAGTTCGCCGATCGCGGCGTCGATATCGTGCTTTTGTGACTCGAGCAGTGCCACGCGCTGCCGGCACCGCTCGATCGTCACGGCGCGTTGGACCTGTCGACCATCACCGATATCATAGAGGTCGATCATCTCACGAATTTCGGCGAGACTGAAGCCGACCCGCTTGCCGCGAAGGATCCAGGCGAGACGCGCGCGATCGCGCTGAGAATAGATGCGTGCCGTGCCCCGCCGCTCGGGCGCGATCAGCCCCTCGTCTTCATAAAAGCGCAGCGCGCGCGCCGTCACGCCGAACTCGGCGGACAGGTCGGAGATCGAGAAATGATCGCGATCGGGATGACGCTCGATCGCGGCGTAGGCGGCGACTGTGGACATGGCCCTAAATTAGATGCCGTTTACGTGAACGTCAAGCTCAGCCGCCGCATAACAGCCTGCCCTTGGCGTCGCGAAGCGTAGACGCCTCCGATACCGATTCGCTCAGGCGGCTGACATCGAGCGCCGCCATGGAGGCGCGCCGCGCACACAGTTTCTGGCACGAATCCGGCAGTCGGCCCGGAAAGACGATTCGATCGCCTTCGAACCGAGCCTCGAAACTACACCCTTCGGCACTATCGAATTTTAGCTGAAGCTTC
>Ga0255338_1001315_pt1 | contig 48286 bp, 51 predicted proteins | sample MeOH1_35cm_T4_19_FD_203715 | JGI IMG/M metagenome (GOLD analysis project Ga0255338, IMG submission 203715) | Sandy soil microbial communities from University of British Columbia, Vancouver, Canada - MeOH1_35cm_T4_195 | ecosystem: Engineered > Artificial ecosystem > Sand microcosm > Unclassified ...
GTCGACGGCCACGGGCGCGTGGTCGTCGTCAATGATGGTCACGGTGGCCGTGTCGTTGAGCAGCGTGGCCCCGATCGGGTTGCTCAGGACAATGGTGAAGGTCTCGTTGCCTTCGACCAGGATGTCGGCCACGATGTTTTCAGTCACGGAGAAGCCGATGTAGCCGGCCGGGATGGTGACCGTGCCGGTGGCCGCGCCGTCGAAATAGTCCCCCGGATTGCTCGCCGTGCCGGGCACAATGGTGTAGGTGACTGTCACATCGGTCGTGGAGACCTTGTCCAGGGTGATCAGGAAGGTGACGGCGCGGCTGCCACCACCGGAGCCCTCCAGCACATCGGCGGCCGATACCGTGCCCTGGATCACGTCGCCGGTGATCAGGTGGGGCCCGCCTTCGCCGACACCGACCTGTGCACCGACGGTGACGCCAACGCTGACCGTGGCGGGTACCGGCTCGGGAATCGACTCGATATCGGGCTGCAGCTCGGGCGGAACGAAGTTGTACTCGTAGGCCAGCGGGCTCACGCCTTCGGTGATGCGCAGCAGCTGCACAAAGGTGTTGCCGCCGTCCACGCCGCCGCCGGGGGCCAGACCGGCCGCGGTGGCTTCGAGTGACTGGTTCAGGTCGGTCCCGCGCTCGAGCGCCTGGATGACGGTCTCGGCCGTGGCCGGCGTGGTGACCGCGCTGTCCTGGGCCGTGGGTCGCTGGTCGGACTGGACGACGTTGTCATCGAGCCGCACGCTTTGCGCGGGCGCAACCGCCAGGTGGTGGCCGTCTTCCATGATGAGCTCGACGCGCACGTCGCCCACGGTACGCACGGTTTCGCCTTTTTGCAGGGCGTCACCAACCTTCAGGGCGCGGGTCCTGCCCTGAATGTCAACTGCGAGAACGGTGCCGTTTCCATTGATGGCGGCGACGGTTGCGAATTGGGCCATGATGCTCTCCGGTAAAAAAAGCCTGAGCCTGCAAGCCCAGGTTATCAACACTGATGACCCGAAGATTAAGGTGACGCCATCCGCCCGTCTATTGGACTTAGGTCCATATCTTGGGCTATCCGGTAATAATCCCGCAATTGCGCGACTACGTGGGGCGGCGCTGTCCCCAATACGGTTCAGTCAGGTTATTCACCCTGAATCGGAATGACCAAAACCTTGACTTGTCATGGCGGGTGCGGGCCTGACCCGCAATCCATGGATCCCGGATCAAGTCCGGGATGACAAACCAGGGGCAAGGCAGGGGCAAGGGTTTCACTGAACCATATTGGCGCTACCCCGCGCGCCGCATCAAAGCGGGAGGTTGTCGCCGTCGTCGGGCAGCAGTTCCAGCCGGTTGGCCAGGCTGGCCCGGGTCTGGCGTCGCTCCAGCAGCTTGGCCTGGGCCGCTGCAGGCAGGTCGGTGAACTGGATCAGCCCCCGGTTGATGAGCACGTCGATCAGGTCTTCCAGCACGCGGGCCAGGCCGGCATCGGTCTGGCTCAGGGGATTGGCCTGGCTGGAGACCTCGCGTACAAACTCTTCCACGCCGGGATCGGCCGCATGCACGGCCTCCCAGCCTGCGGCCAGCGCGTCTTGCGCGCTCATGGGCTGCCGGGTCAGTGCGACGATGCGCCCCGCGGCATTGCGGCGGCACAGCAGGGCGCTGGCGGGTGGCGGTGTATCAGTCATGACAATAGTTCCCGCTCAGGGGTCTGTGCCGCATCGATGGAGGCAGAAAGGCGCAGCACGAGCTGCAGGCGATCGCGCACGCCAAGTTTCTCAAACACGGCACCGAGGTGGGCCTTGACGGTGCGCTCTGAGATGTGCATCAGGGCGGCCACTTCCTTGTTGGAGCGCCCGGCCGAGACGGCATGGGCCACTTCGGCTTCCCGTGAGGACAATTGGGCCCAGGCGTTCTGGCCAGGTGCCGCCGCAGCAGCGGGGGCCGCAGGTAGCCGGGCGAGTGCCGCATGGGTCGAGGCGACCAGGCGGCGCATCAGGTCCGGGCCTACCCACAGGCCGCCATGCTCGACGACCAGGGCGACCTCCTGCAACAGCGCAGGCACGGCATAGGCATGGGTGTAGCCGCGCGCGCCCTTGTCGAGCGCGTCCAGACCTTCGAGTGGATGGGGCAGGCCGGACACCACCACGACAGGTGCCCCCGGCAGGACCAGCAGAACCTGGCGCAGGTGCGCGGCCCATTGCGCATCGGCGGTGCTGAGCCAGACCAGGCTCGCGTTCGCGGGCCGACCCCGCAAATGGGCCAGCAGGGCCGGCGCCTTGTGCACCTGCCCTGCGGGAAACGCCTCGCACCAGCGCTCCGGCACGGGCGCAGTGGGCGTGGTCAGGAACAGGTGCTCGATACTCATCGCTCGCTCAGCGCTCACTCAAGGCGTTGGCCTTGGCGCGCAGTACGGGTTTGAGCAGGTAAGCCAACACCGATTTCTTGCCGGTGAGGATGTCAACCTGTGCCACCATGCCGGGAATGATGGGCAGGTTGGGACCGAGGCTGGGTTTGTGTGTACGCACCCGCACGTGGTAGAAGGCGTTGCCTTTTTCGTCGATGACCGAGTCGGCGCCGATGTTGATCACATCCGCCACCAGGCCGCCGTAAATGGAAAAATCATAGGCGCTGAACTTCACCATGGCCTGCTGGCCGGGACGCAGGAAGGCAATGTCCTTGGGGGTGATCTGCACTTCCAGAATCAGCGTGTCGTCCAGCGGCACAATCTCAACCACTTCCTTGCCCGGTTGCACCACCGCCCCCATGGTGTTGACCAGCAGGCGCTTGACGGTGCCGCGCACGGGTGACTTGATATCGGCATGCTTGACTTTGTCTTCAAGCGCCCGCCCGCCTTGCGACAGGCTGGCCAGCTTGTTCATGGTCTCCGACAGTTCGCCGCTCATCTGGTTGCGGCTGGTGAGCTGCACTTCCTCGATCTTGCGCGTGGCCTCCAGGATGGCCGACTGCACACGCGAGATCTGCGCCGTGGCCTGCTCACGGTCACCGCGCAGGCGAGCGACGTCGCGCTCGAGGCGCAGCACCTCCACCTCAGAAACGGCGCCGGTGGCAATCATGGGACGCGTAGCGTTGAGTTCCTTGTTCATCAGCTCCAGGCTGCGCTCGGCCTGGTCACGGCGCGCATGGACTTCGTTGAGCTCCTGCTGGCGCTGGGACAACTGGGCCTGCGAGATGTAAAGCTGTGCACCGATTTCAGCCCGGCGTGATTCATACAGGCGCAACTCCTGCGCCACGATGTCGGGCGCTTCACGCACCAGCTCCGCGGGCGGATTGAACGGCGTGCCCCGCGTCAGGGCCTCCAGCCGCAGGGCCTTGGCCTGGAAAGACAGCTGGGCGGCGCGGCTTTCCTGCATGGTGGACATAAAACGCGTCGGGTCCACGCGCATCAGCAGCTGGCCGGCGTCGACCACCTGCCCCTCCTTGACGAGCAGCGCCTCCACCACACCGCCGTCGACACTCTGGATGATCTGCACCTGGCTGGTCGGCACCACGCGGGCCTCGCCCCGGGTGACTTCATCGAGCTCGGCAAAGTAGGCCCAGATCACCAGCAGGCCCAGCACGCCTGCGGCCAGGCGCAGCAACCGCCTGGCGCGCAGGGGCTCCTGCTGCAGGCGGGCCCAGTCGGCATCGCCTGCCCAGTCGAGCGAGTCCTGCTCCTCCTCAACCGGTGTGAGCCGCTTGACCAGCGGGTCAAAAGCCCGCGGGCTGGATTCAGCCGACCGGCTGACCCAGGCGCCCAGGCGTTCAAAAGCTTTTTCGCTAAGCCAGGCCATCACGCAGCCTTTCCGATGCGCCCCTGGCGCAGTGCAGTAACCACTTGATCCTTGGGACCGTCGGCCACGATGCGACCGCCATCCATCACGATGATGCGATCGGCCAGCTCCAGTACCGAGGTACGGTGGCTGATCAGCACCACGGTCTTGTCGACCGAAAACTCCTTCAGGCGACGCTTGATGTCTTCCTCGCTGGAATAGTCCATCGACGAGGTGGGCTCATCCAGCAACAGGATGGGGGGATCGTTGATGACCGCACGCGCGATGGCCACGCCCTGGCGCTGCCCGCCCGACAGCGACTCGCCGCGCTCGCCGACCAGCATGTCGAAACCCTGGGGGTGCTGGTTCACCAGCCCGATGATGCCGCCGAGCTCGGCCGCCTTCACGATGTCGGCATCTTCGGCCAGCGGCGCGCCCAGGGTAATGTTGTCCCGCAGGCTGCCATAGAACAGCATCACGTCCTGCTGCACGTAGCCGATCTGTCGCCGCAATTCGGCGGGGTCGAGCTGGCGCAGGTCAACGCCATCGACCAGCACCGCCCCAGTCGTCGGCCGGTACAGGCCCAGAATAAGTTTTTCCAGCGTGGTCTTGCCCGAGCCGATGCGCCCCAGGATGGCCACCTTCTCCCCCGGCTTGATGCTGAACGTCAGGTTGCGCAGCGACGGCGTCTCCTGGCCCGGGTAGGTGAAGCTCACATCGCGGAAGTCGATGGCGCCCTTGAGGTGACCGCGGCTGATGAACGTGGTGTCTGCCGGGCGCTCCACGTCGCGCGCCATCATTTCATTGAGCGACGTCAGCGCGGTGGCGGCCGTGTGGTACTGCACCAGCAGGCCCGCCACCTGGCCCACCGGCGCCATGGCGCGCGAGGCCAGCATGGTGCAGGCAATCAGGCCGCCCACAGTGAGCTCACGTTCGGCAATCACGTAGACGCCGATGATGACGATGACCAGGCTGACGAGTTGCTGCACAAACGCCGAGGTGTTGCTGGCGGTGGACGACAGCAAACGCAACTGCGCGCCCACCCGCGCCAGCAGCGCCGCGCTTTTTTCCCATTTGCTCTGGATGGCTGACTCGGCGCCCAGGGCCTTGAGGGTTTCGAAGCCCACCAGGCCCTCGATCAGGGTGGCATTGCGTTGCGCCGCCGCGCGGTAGGTGGTTTCTGCCAGTTCGTGCATACGCCCCTGCACCGCCAGTGCGTACAGCAGCATGATGACCGCGCCTATGGCAAGGGGAATCAGCATGGGCCAGGAAATCCAGCCGATCACGATCATGAAGATGAGTGCGAACGGCAGGTCAATGAAGGCCACCACGGTGGCCGAACCGATGAAATCGCGCACGGACTCAAACGCCCGCAGGTTGGAGGCAAACGAGCCGGCGGAGACTGGCCGCTGCTCCATGCGCATGCCCAGCACGCGCTCCATGATGAAGGCCGACAACTTGACATCGGAGCGGCTGCTGGCGAGGTCGACAAACCGGCTGCGCAGGGTGCGCAGCACCAGGTCGCTCACCAGCATCAGCATCAGCCCAATGGCCAGCACCCACAGGGTTTCAAACGCATGGTTGGGCACCACGCGGTCGTACACATTCATGGTGAACAAGGGCAGGCCGAGTGCAAACAGGTTGGCCAGCAAGGCGGCCAGCAGCACGTCGCGATAAAGCGGCCGGCTCTCGGCCACGACGCTCCAGAACCAGTGACCATGACGGCCGGCGCGCACCTCGGGGGCGCGCGCGTCAAAGCGCAGGCTGGGCCGAACATAGATGGATATGCCCGTGTAGTCCGTCGCCAGATTCGCCAGGGGCACGGTCACCGGCGCGTCGCCCAGCTCGGGATAGACCATGCGGGCGGCACTGCGGTCTTCATTGAAGCCCAGCAGCACGCAGGCCTTTTGGCCATGCAGCAGCACGATGGCGGGCAGCAAGGCATCCTTCAGGCGATCCAGGTTTTTGCGGACCAGCTGACTGCTGAGCCGGGCACGCCGGGCGGCGCGGACAAACAGGCTGGGCGTCAGGCGCTGATGTTCGGCCGGAAGGCCCGCCATGACGGCGTCACGCGTCAGAACCTCGCCATGGGCTCGCGCAACAATCAGCAGGCAAGCGAGCAACTCATCGTGCGCGGAAAGCACCGCGGCCGATTTTCCGTCTCCTGAGATCTGACCAATGGACATTTGTCCTCCCACTCACCGACACACTTTGTTCCGATTTCAGTGTAACAAGATATGTCCGAAGCATCCAGAGGCGTGATCCCTTGCAACCGGTGGCCAGAAGTCCGTCGGATTAGGGCGTCGAAAGTGAAAATCGCCCCCGAAGAGGACCATTTTTGCCGGATTCGCGGGCCCAGACCCATCGCTCTACCATGGGGCAAAAAAACGGTGAAAACGGAAATATTACCGCTGCAGCCGGCTTTCAGCCGAAGACTCCCCGACCCGACCCAACCGGCTCCTAGGCGTTGACCGGCACAGGCGCTGGTGCGGGCAAAGAGGCGGCGTTTATCAGCGCAGCCGGGTCTTCCGCCTCCAGCACCTGCGCAGCCCAGACGCTGAGCTTGCCGGCATCAGCCCGCAAGATTTGCTGCTTGACCGCCAGGATGCGCGACGGATGCATGGAAAAGCTGCGCAATCCCAGACCCAGCAGCAGCCGCGTCATGCCCACGTCGCCAGCCATTTCCCCGCACACGCTGACCCCCTTGCCCTGCGCATTGCATTCGGCGATCGTGTCGGCCACCAGACGCAGCACCGCCGGATGGCAAGGGTCGTACAAATGCGCCACGGACTCGTCCGCCCGGTCAATCGCCAGCGTGTACTGGATGAGGTCGTTGGTGCCGATGGACAGAAAGTCGAAGTATTTGAGGAAGAGCTTGAGCGAGAGCGCCGCTGCCGGAATTTCGATCATGGCGCCCAGGCGCACCGGGCCATAGGGCGTGCCCTTGTTGTCCAGCGTGGCGCGTGCGTGGTCAATCAGTGCCATGGTCTGGCGAATCTCGGTGCCATGGGCCAGCATGGGCACCAGCAAATTGACCTGGCCGTGGGCCGCGGCGCGCAGGATGGCCCTCAGCTGCGTCAGGAACATCGGCGGGTCGGCCAGGCTCCAGCGAATGGCGCGCAGGCCGAGTGCCGGATTGAGGTGGCTGTCCTGCGCCTTGTCCAGCCGGTCCAGCGGTTTGTCCGAGCCCACGTCTACCGTACGGATGGTCACGGGCAGGCCCTGCATGCCCTCAACGGCCTTGCGGTAAGCCTGGTACTGCTCTTCCTCATCGGGCAGATCGCCGCTGCGCCCCATGAACAGGAATTCGCTGCGGAACAGCCCGACGCCCACGGCACCGGCATTGACAGCGCCCACGGTGTCCTCGGGCATTTCGATATTGGCCAGCAACTCCACCCGCTGCCCGTCTATCGTCACGGCGGGGGTGTGCTTGAGCCGGTTCAGCCGCTCACGCTCCAGCTCGCCCTGACGCTGCTTGAAGCCATACTCGGCCAGGATGATGGGCGAGGGATCGACAATCAGCACGCCGGCATCGCCGTCGATGATGACCCAGTCGTCCTGCTCAATGAGCTGGCTGGCGCTGCGCGCGCCTACCACCGCCGGGATGTCCATGCTGCGCGCCACAATCGCCGTGTGCGAGGTCCGGCCGCCGACGTCGGTCGCAAAACCGGCAAACAGGCTCTGCTTGAACTGCAGCATGTCGGCAGGGGAGATGTCGTGCGCAATCAGCACCAGGGGCACATCCATGGTGTCGTCCAGCAGCAGCCCCTGCGAATGCTTGCGGCCAGCGCCGGCAGGCCCGACCGGCTGCACCGGCGAGGCCACGCCTTTCATGTAGCGCAACATGCGCTCCACCACCTGCTCCAGGTCCGCCTTGCGCTCGCGCAGGTACTCGTCTTCCATGTCATCGAACTGGCGGGCAATGATTTCGTACTGCGTGGCCAGCGCCCACTCGGCGTTGTAATGGCGTTCGGTGATCCAGTGCTTCACGCCGCTGATCAGCTGTTCGTCCTGCAGCAGCATCAGGTGAACATCCAGCAACGCGGCCAGTTCGTGCGGCGCATCCGGCGGCAGATCCTGCTGCAGGCGGGTAATTTCGTCCGAAACAGCGTTGCGCGCCAGCCGGGCGCGCGTGATTTCTTCAACGGTCTTGTCGGGGTCGATAAAGTAGTGCGCGACATCGGCACGGCTGGACGCGACGAGCACGGCGCGGCCAATCGCGATACCTCGCGATACTGCCAGACCGTGGACTGAAAACGTCATTCGGCTCCCCTATTCCCATTAACAACAAAGACCAAAGAACAAAGACCAGGTTCCACCCCCGACGCAGCTGACCTGGCTGACCTGGCTCCCATATCCGAGGCGGCCGAAGCCACCGGTGCAGCGGGCGTCGCGGTGAACAGCAACACCCTTTTTCGCGGGGCCGCCCCAAGGGACGCAGGTCCCCGGGGACGCATCCTCATTCTCCCTCGCCGAACCTGTCGGCAATGAGCGCCAGCAAGGCATCCATCGCCGCCTGCTCCTGCTCCCCATTGGTTTCAATCTCCACCGTGCTGCCCAGCCCGGCCGCGAGCATCATCACCCCCATGATGCTCTTGGCGTTGACCCGGCGCTCGCCCCGGCTCATCCAGACCTCACAGGGAAAGCTGCCGGCGAGTTTGGTGAGTTTTGCGGATGCCCGGGCATGCAGCCCCAGCTTATTGTTGATGTTCGTGCTGGTCTTGATCATGAGTTCTGCGTACCTGATTTTGCGGCGCGGTGATGGCTACCTGCATCACCCCCTGTGTGGCGCCCACCAGTGCGCGCGCCACCAATGCATCGAGCGACTCGTGCCGATACGACACGGTGCGCAGCAGCATGGGCAAATTCACGCCTGTGATCAGCTTGGAATGGACACCATCGACCAGTTTTTGCGCGACGTTGCAGGGGGTGGCGCCAAAAACATCCACCAGCACCAGAATGTGCGAGGTGCCCAGCTGCTCCATCATGACGCGGGCCTGGGCCAGCGTTTCTTCGGGCGGCATGTTGGGCTGCACATCCAGCGTTGCAACACCGGCGGCGTTGTCGGGAAACACATGCAGCATGCATTGACGCAGGGCGGAAGCCAGCGGGGCATGGGCGATGATGAAAATGCCGTTCATTGCGGTGAATTATCAGCGTTCACACTGAGGAAATACCCATATGAGGCGATACAGCAACATAAAAACACGCCCATGGCCGCCTGAAAACTGGCCACTTCGGTCAGCCCTGCGGCCCTGAATGCGTCAACAGCCAGGCCAATACCCCATTGCACCACAAACACGCCGCCAAAAATCATCAGGTTGTAGGCCGACATGGCGCGACCTGCCAATGACGCGCGAAAAGCCATGCCCACCGCCGGCTGGGCCAGGCCCAGGGCGCTGGAACTCATGCAAAAAAGAGCCCAGCCCAGCCACCCGGTGGCGCTGCCGGCGAAAATGTTGGCCGCCAGTACCAGCAGGCTGACCGGCACGCCCCAGCCGATCAGCCGGTTGGCGCTCCAGCCCCGCCCGACCAGCCAGGGATTGACCATGCCCCACCCCCAGAACGTCACCAGCATCGCGGCGTTGATGTAGAAAAGACCCGTGGCAGCCTCCAGCGGGGTATAGCCGGCCACCTTGACCATCCACGGACCGGCCCACAACGTCTGCACCGCCACCAGGCCGCCGTAATTGAAAAAAGCCAGTGGCGCCATTTTCCGGAAATACCGGCTGCGCCAGACGAGTGCGTAGCTCGCTTCTCCGTGCGTGGCTTCGGCCGCCATGCCCGGTGCGCTGGAGCCTGCGCTCGCATTCTTCCGCCACGCGGGCACCACCCAGGCGATCACGCCCATTGACAGCAAAATCATCGCCGCCAGAATCCAGAACAGCGGACGCCAGCCGGTCAGCGGCATCAGCCATTGCACCGGCAGGGTGGACGCGAGCATGCCGAGCGAGCCGGTCATCAGCATCCACGAGTTGGCACGCAACACGGTGGTCCCCTCGAACCAGCGGCGGTAGCCCGTGAGCGGCGCCATCAGGCAGGCACTGACGCCCATGCCCACCAGCACGCGGGCGGCGAGCAGCCAGGCAAAGGTACTCGCCAGCGAAAAAGCCAGGCAACCCAGTACGGCCAGGCTCAGGAAACACAGGATCACGCGCTTGGGGCCATAGCGGTCCAGCCAGGCGCCCAGCGGCAACTGGGTGGACGCGAACCCCAGGAAGTAGCCCGCGCCCAACAGCCCCAGGTCACGTGCCTGCAGGGCAAAGTCCTGGCTCAACACCGGCGACAGCGTGGCCGTGATGGCGCGCACCAGCGCAGAACAGAAATAGGCGGCCGCAAAGGCCAGGAACACGATGGCGGCGGTCTTCCTGTCCAGCGGGCGCGGTGCGGCCGGGCCAACGGACGCTGCCGCCGTTGCTGGCGAGGCATTCTGTGCCCGTGTCATACAGCAGGGGGTCGGGTCGGCATCGTTACATCTTTATCTTGTGGGAGGATGCCGGATTCATTCGAACCTGAGGCTTGCGAAAAAAGTCTCGGCCGCCTCGGCTACCTCGGCCGCTGCGTCACGCTTTGGCTTTGTGGCCCCCGCATACATCACCACCTGAAAGACCTGCGACCCCTGGGCGAAGTAGGCGGCCCGGCCCGTCACGGCAGTCCCGTCGGCACGCTGCCCCTGGGCACTCACCAGCAGGGGCGTGGGCTGCTCAGACGCGCCGGCGAGCTTGAACGGAACGATCTGCGTGACGCCCGGGCCGTTTCCGGCACCAGCCGGGGCGGCCTTCATGTTGGCCAGCGTCAGGCTCTGCCACTGGGCCAGAACGGGGGCCGCCTTGGCCGCATCGCCCAGGTCGGCCACCGCCACGGCAAAGGTCGCGCCGCCGGCATCGCAGCCCAGCATGGCCAGCACGGTCGGCTGGCCGCCAAGCGGCACGGTTTTTTGCGCCTTGTCGGGCTTGCAGGGCAGCAACAGGCTCAAGCGGGTGTTGTCGGGGCGCACCTCGCGCCAGTTGAAGGCGGGGCTGCAGGCCGCGCACGCCATGGCCAGCACCATCAGCGCCGTCATGGCAGCCGTTGAAAGGGTCGTGATCTGTCGGGCCATCAGGTGCGCTCAGGTCTCAAGTCTCAAGTCTTCGTGGGAGGGTCCGCAAGCCTCGCACTTTACAGCCAATCACGCGCCATCTTGGGGCCGGATGCTGCGTGGCCTGGCGTGGTTTCAGCGATAGCTGCGGGGCAATACACCACTGCGGCGCCATAGTGGCAACTGTTTTTGCACCAATCTGGGCACGATGCTTGCTAATTGCACACATGGTTGAAGACACCCTCCTGCCCGAGATGCGCGGCCTGCCCCTGGGGCATCGCGTTTGCGGTGGTACCGCGCTGACACGCGGCACGATTCAGGACGAGCTCATGACCATCGTGCGCGAAACGCACCAGACGGTGTTCATGATCACGCCCGACCCGGACACCATCCCTTCACAACCACCTCAAAACCACTTCAAACACAGGAGCCATCACCATGAACCGCAACGACATCACCGAAAAAATCATCACCGTCAAGGTGGCCAAGGGCATCACCTGGGAATCGGTCGCCAAAAAGGTGGGCCTCAGCAAGGAATGGGTCACCGCCGGCTGCCTGGGCCAGATGACCTTTGACGACAAGCAGGCCAAAGTCGTCGGCAAGATTTTTGGCCTGACTGCTGAAGAGCAAAAGTGGCTGCAGGTCGTGCCTTACAAGGGCTCGCTCCCGACGCCGGTGCCGACCGACCCGCTGATCTACCGTTGGTACGAGATCGTCAGCGTCTATGGCACCACCATCAAGGAACTGATTCACGAAGAGTTCGGCGACGGCATCATGAGCGCGATTGATTTCAGCATGGACATCGTGCGCCAGCCCGACCCGAAGGGCGACCGTGTCAACGTGGTGCTGTCTGGCAAATTCCTGCCGTATAAAACCTATTGAGCCTGCCGAGCCCACCGAGCCTGTTGAACCACCGGGATGGGGTGCCGCGCGGGCGGGTAGCACCGCCCGACGATCGGGATTAATATTCAGGCTGTGGGGCGGTAGCTCAGCTGGGAGAGCGCTGCGTTCGCAATGCAGAGGTCGTGAGTTCGATCCTCATCCGCTCCACCAGCATTCAACGCAGGCTGTTCTCGGTCGGCCTTGAATTCTCGATGCCCCCGCGCAGCTGCGACAGACACTATAGGTGAGCCGCTATCGCGTGCCTACAGGCTTGGTATTCCGGAACAAATTGTCCGGATCAAACTTCTGCTTGAGCGTTGCCAGCCGGGCCAGGTTCGGGCGGCCGTAGGCGGCCTCGATGCGATCCGCTCCCTCTTCTTCCGTCAAAAAGTTGACGTAAACGCCGCCGGTGGAACAGGTCCGGGTGGCTTCAAAGCAATCGCGGGCCCATTGGATGTTGGCGCCGTCATCCTGGGCGCTCTCCCATGACCCCGCAATGTTCAGCACATAAGCAGCATCGCGGTTGCCCACCGGCGAATGCCCGGCAGGCAGTTCGTTCAACGCGCCTTCGATCTGGAACATCAGGATCGCCGAATGCGGCGACTTGATGCGGCTGGCGTGGTCAATCGCCTGATCGATGAGCACAGGATCGATGCCGGCGAGGTAATGCGATTTCCAGTAGTAGCGCCTGCCTTTCGGCTGCGTGGCGTCAAGGAGACTTTGCATTTGCGTATAGGGCCGTCGCATCACGATGTCGGCGACGGGAGACCCCAGCTTGCGCAGCGGCGCCAGCAGGGCTTCGCCGTCCTCGACGTTTCCGCTGTAGCAGACAAAGATGGCGGCGATCGGTTTGCCGTGAATCTCCTTGGGCAGCCAGGGTGCGGGCGGTGCGATGCGCAGCACGGCCACGCTGGTCAGCTCACGCGGCGCCCTGGCGCTGAAGTCACGGTACGCCTGCAGCACCTGGCGAGCGTCTTCGCCGCGCCAGGCGATCGCGCCGCCGAGAATCTGGGGGCCGACGGGAAAGAGCCGGTATTCGAAAGAGGTGACGATGCCGAAATTGCCACCCCCGCCGCGCAGTGCCCAGAACAGATCGGCGTTTTCATCGGCGGACACACGCAAGACCTCAGCCCCCGCGGTGACCACCTCCATCGCGGTCACGCTGTCGCAGGTCCAGCCATGGCGACGGGTCAGATAACCGAACCCACCCCCTACCGTCAGCCCGGCAACGCCCGTGGCGGACACAAAACCGAGCACGGCGGCAAGTCCGTGCAGCTGCGTCTCGCGGTCGACATCGCCCAGCGTGCAGCCGGCCTGCACCCGCGCCGTGCGCAGCGAAGCGTCCACCCAAACGCCACGCATCAGCGACAAATCGATCATCACGCCGCCGTCGCAGACCGCCAGCCCGGCGATATTGTGGCCGCCGCCACGCACCGATACCAGCAGCCTGTGCTGGCGGGCGAAACTCAAGGCCTGCACCACATCGACTGTGCCGGTGCAGCGCAGGATCATTCCGGGCCGGCGCTCGATCATCGCATTCCAGATCTTGCGGGTGTCTTCGTAAGCGGGCTCGTCAGGCGTCAGGATGGGGCCCTTGAAGCCCGCCTTGAGCGCCTGCATCGCATCGTCCGGGATCGCCACCGCATCGCCGCTCATTCCTGTGAGTAGACTCATCATGATTCTCCTGTCAGTGCTGGTCAATGGTCTGTGCGGTCAACGGGCAGAACAGCGGGTACACCCCCTGTGCCGGGGGATCCGCCGAAAGCCACGGCAGCACCGTTGGGCTCGTTGAGCCCTGCTTCGCCCGCGAGTCCGCCGTTATCGATGTAACGCACAGGCGCTGCTGGCGTGCGGCGCAACCGCAGCTCAAAGATGTCGGGGCGCGCGTAATGGCCCGTGACATCGAGGGTCCGCCTCGCTGGAGCCACCCGCGCGATGTCGATGTCTGCATACAGAATGCCTTGCTCCCGGCGCATTGGTCCGGCGACGAGCTTGCCCTGCGGGTCGACCACCACCGAATCGCCGTCGTTGATCCACTCATGGGGGTCCGGAAAGAGCCTTTCGCGGCCCGGAAAATCGTCGGGAATGTCGGCCGCGCGCAGTGCCGTGCCGCTGCCCAGAACCCAGCAGCGTCCCTCGAGCGCGATATGACGCATGCTGCTGACCCAGCCATCGCCCGCGTCATAGGTGGGCGCGATGTAAATCTCCACGCCCTGGGCATACAGCGCATACCGCGCCAGCGGCATGTAGTTCTCCCAGCAGATGAGCGTGCCGACGCGACCGGCCGGCGTGTCGACCGCGCGCAGGCCCGAGGCGTCACCGAAGCCGTGCACCATGCGCTCGGGATTGGTGGGCATCAGCTTGCGGTGCCGGTTTTGCAGCTGACCGTCGGCTCCGATGACGACCACGGTGTTGTAGAGCGTGCCGCTGCGGCTGCGGCGGTCGCATTCGTTCAGCCCGCAAACGACCGTAACGGCATGGGTGCGTGCGGCCCGGCACAGGGGGTCGAGATCGCCATTGCCGACATCGATGGCATTGTCCAGAAGCCGGGCGTGCAACTGGCCGACCAGCGCTCCGTCCAGTCCGGGTGCGAGCCGCCAGATCCAGGACGGATAACCCGGCAGATAGGACTCCGGCAGGACGATGAGGGAAGCACCTTCTGCTGCGGCCTCCTGGACCGATTGCACGGCCCGTTCCATGGTGGCGCTGCGGTCGAGCAGAACCGGGGGGCGTTGAACGATGGCGATTTTCGGCATGGTTTGCTCTTTGGATGTTGAAGTGGAGACACGAGCATGCGCTTGACCGCACGTGGGGGCTAGTCCAGAATCTGAAGCATTTCGCCAGCGGAAGTCGAGCACAAATGGACAACAGCTATGGCCAGTTTTGCACCGTTGCGCGTGGCGCCGAGGCCTTGTGCCAGCAATGGACGCCTCTGATCGTTCGCGAATTGCTGTGTGGCAGCAAGCGCTTCAATGACCTGCACCGCGGCGTTCCCCGAATCTCCACCAGCCTGCTGGTGCAGCGGCTGCGTCACCTGGAGGAGATTGGCGTGGTCCGGCGTTCGGCAGGGGGCAAGGTCCGCGATTACAGCCTGACGGAAGCCGGCGAGGAACTTCGGCCCATCGTCATGGCCCTGGGCCACTGGGGCGCCCGCTGGGTCGGCAGCCGCCTGCGTGATGATCAACTGGACGCAGGATTCCTCATGTGGGACATCCGGCGGTTTGTGCAGCTCCCGGAGTTTCCGCCGCACCCCGTGGTCATCCACTTCGCGTTCCGGGACGCCCGGCCGGGCGAGGGCCGATGGTGGCTGGTAGTCGAGCAGGGCACCTCGGATTTGTGTCGCGACGACCCCGGTCGGGAATTGACACTGGTGGTGGATTGCACGGTGCGAGCGCTGACCGAGGTATGGACAGGCGACCGCACCCCCCTTGAAGTCCTGCGCACACAGGAGTTGCGGGTGGACGGTGCGGCGCGGGAGGCCAAGCAGTTATGGCGTTGGTTGGGCACCAGCGTGTTCGCCCCCACCCGTCGCGCTGTGCTCAGGTAGCGCAGGTCGGAGTCGGCCATTGCGTGATGGTTGCGCTGATCGCAGCGTGCGGCGCCTCTCCTGGCTGAACGCGCCGGAAAAACGATCCCGAATGCGCATCGCCCCTGGCGGCGCAGACCAGGACCAGAGACATGCAGGCGCCACCCCCTTGTGCTTTCATCCGCACCGCGACGGCTTGCCCGTCTGGGGGCAAAATGACGGCATGAACTCACTTGACGGCATCCGCGTTCTCGACCTTTCCCGCGTGCTCGCGGGCCCCTGGTGCACCCAGACGCTGGCCGACCTGGGCGCCGACGTCATCAAGATCGAGCGTCCGGGCACCGGCGACGACACCCGCACCTGGGGGCCGCCGTTCCTGACCGACGACCAGGGCACCGAAACACAGGAGGCCGCCTACTACCTCGGCACCAACCGCAACAAGCGCTCGGTGACCTGCGACATTGCCAGGCCGGCCGGGCAGGCGCTGATCCGTGAGCTGGCCCTGCACTGCGATGTGTTCGTCGAGAACTTCAAGGTCGGCGACATGGCGCGCTATGGTCTGGACTATGCGTCGCTGAAAAGCATCAACCCGCGCCTGGTGTACTGCTCGGTCACCGGCTTTGGCCAGACCGGCCCCTATGCCGACCGTGCCGGCTATGACTACGCGATCCAGGGCATGGGCGGCCTGATGAGCGTGACCGGGGAGCGTGACGACATTGGTGGCGGGCCGCAAAAAGTCGGCGTGGCCGTGGCCGACTTGATGACCGGCATGTACGCCACGGTGGCCATCCTCGCCGCGCTGCGCCACGCCGAGAGAACCGGCGAGGGCCAACAGGTCGACATGGCGCTGCTCGACACCCAGGTGGCCATGCTGGCCAACCTGAGCGCCAACTACCTGGTGAGCGGCAAGGCACCGGGCCGCGCCGGCAATGCGCACCAGAACATCGTGCCCTACCAGGTGTTTGAGGTGGCGCCGGCCACCGACGGCAGCAAGGACCATTTGATCCTGGCGGTTGGCAACGATGGCCAGTACGCCAAGTTTTGCGCGGTGGCCGGTCACCCCGAACTGGCCAGCGACCCGCGCTACGCCAAAAACCAGGACCGCGTGCGCAACCGGGCAGTGCTGGTGCCGCTGCTGGAGGCCATCCTGAAAACACGCACCAAGGCCGACTGGCTGGCCGCGCTGGAAGCGGCCAAGGTGCCCTGCGGCGCCATCAACAACCTGGCCGAGGTGTTTGCCGACCCGCAGATCGAGGCTCGCCAGATGGTCACGCACTGGCAGCACCCTGTCAAACATGACCTGCGGCTGGTCTCCAGCCCCATCAAGCTCAGCGCCACGCCGGTGCGTTGCGACCTGCCGCCGCCGCTGCTGGGCCAGCACACCGAGGAAGTTCTGCGCGACATGCTGAACTACCCGGACGAGAAGTTGTCTGAGCTTAAAAGAAGCGAGGTGATCTGATGATCCACAATTCCCACAATTTTGTCTTCGTTCACGGCGCCTGGCATGGCGGCTGGTGCTGGCGGCGCGTCACCCAGGCCCTGCAGCTTGACCACCACAAGGTCTACCCGGTGACGCTGACCGGGCTGGGGGAACGTGCCCACCTGCTGTCGCCGTCCATCAACCTCGATACCCACATCGACGACGTGATCAGCGCCATCGAGGTGGAAGAACTCAGCGAGGTGATCCTGGCCGTGCACTCCTACGCCGGGATGATAGGCACCGCCGTGGCCGACCGCGTGCCCAAGCGGATCAAACACCTGGTGTACGTCGATGCGGTGCTGCCCAAACCCGGCGAAAGCTGGAGCAGCACGCAGTCAGCGGCCACCCAGCAGCAGCGCCTGGCGGCGGCGCAGGCCTCGACCCGGTTCAGCTTTCCGCCGCCCGACCCGGAAGTGTTTGGCTTGCATGACGCCGACCGCGAATGGGTGAAACGCCGCCAGACGCCGCACCCCGGCAACACCTACCAGGCGCCACTGAATTTCGACATGCAGCGCGTCGCCGCCGTGCCGCGCACCTACGTGAGCTGCACCCAGCCGGCACTGGCCACGATTGACCCCAGCCGCCTGCGCGCGAAAGATCCGAAATTCTGGGACGGCGCCTGGCTGCCCAACTCGAAATTCGTCGAGATCCAGACCGGCCACGACCCCATGATCAGCGACCCGCATGCGCTGACGAAAGTCCTGCTGGACTGCGCCGCTTGACGCCGCCATGGCCATCACGACGGCGCCGGTTTTGCGGGGTGCTCGCAGGCGGTTTCGTGCTCCCCTCGCTGCTGCCGCTGCGCGCACTGGCCGCAGACACGGCATTGCCCGTCCCCGCATCACTCCCCCAGATAGCGATGGCAGCCGCAGCCAAAGGTCAACCCGTGGTGCTGCTGGTCAGCCTGCCTGGTTGTCCCTACTGCGAGCTGGTGCGGCGCAGCTACCTGCTGCCCGCGCGCCAGGACATCGGCCTGCAAGCCTGGCAGCTCAGCATCGCCGACCGGACGACACCCCTCATCGGCTTTGACGGCAAGGCCTCGACCGCCGCTGCGCAAATCAAGGACTGGAAGGCGACATTCACGCCGACGGTGCTGTTTCTGGGTGAAGGCGGGCAGGAGCTGGCCGAGCGGCTGGTGGGCGTGGCCGTGCCTGATTTTTACGGGGCTTATCTGGAACAGCGGCTGGCGACTGCGCGCAAAACACTGGCTGCGCGCGGGTAGCCGTTCGCCTGCCGCGACCTTCAATGGCGAGAACGTCATGGCGGCAGCCAAGGCCTGAGCATCAGCGCCGGGCCTTGATGCCCAACTTCGACCCATGCTCGCTCTATTTTGGATGGCTGACCACGCAGGCCCTGCCTGGAGTTGAAACCGTCAATTCATAGCATCCATAGCACCGCAGAGCTTGCTAATTTTTTATAGCGTTCTATGACCGCGCCCTAGAATTTTGACGGACTTCATGGGCCGACAGCCGTGTGCTGCTCCAGACAAAACACTGAGGAACCACGCGCTGGTTCGATCGCCGATCGCACAACAACATCACACGCGGGGCGGCGGCAAGCCCTGAGACCCGAAGAGCAAGGCGGTATATTGCCGCAGCCAAGCATGTGCCACATCTCGCTGGTGCCGCTCATGCCAGTACAAGGAGATGCTCAAGGCCGGCAGGGGCAAGGGCGCGTCGAGAATGGCGATGTGGGTATGCGCAGCGAAAGTCCTGGCGATCGAAAAGGGCAAGGTCGTGATCAGGTCTGAATCGGCCACCACGAAAGGCGCCGCCAGGTAGCTGGACATGGTCAAGCTGACGACGCGGGTTCGATTCAGGCCGGCCAGGGCACGGTCGATGCTTTTGCTGAAATGACTGGTGTGCGCGGCCAGATCGATATGGCCGTAACGCAGGTAGGCGTCGAGGTCCCAGCGGCGTCCCAGACAAGGGTGATCGGCACGCACCACGCACACCGCTTTTTCTTCAAACAGGAAGCGCGAACGCAAGGACGCGGGCGGGTCCGGGTAGTGTCCGGCGACCAATTCCACATGATTTGTTTCAAGCATCCCCAAGCCGTGTAGCGGCTTTGCCGGAAAGATCCTGATTTTCAGGGCGGGCGCATCCTTGCCCAGACCCTGGGCCAGCTTCGGCAGCAGCACGAGTTGCAAATAATCTGTCGCATACACCGAAAACAGGCGGCTGGACTGGCGCGGATCGAACTCTTCGCTGGGCTGCGTCGCGTCGGCCCATTGATCGAGCAGGGGAACAAAGCTGGCATAGAGTTCCTGTGCCCGCGCGGTAGGCGCCCAAACACCGTTGTCCCGCGCAAAAAGTGGATCGTTGAAGATCCTGCGCATGCGACTCAAAGCCGCGCTCATGGCAGGTTGGCTGATGCCCAGGCGCTCTGCCGCACGCGAGACACTTCGACACTCCATCAGTGCATCGAAATGCACCAACAGGTTGAGGTCGGCGGTTTTCATAAGAACAGGTTTCGGAATCCCGGTGGCAAGACGGCTTGGCGGCCAAGCGTCACCGACTACTTGACTGAGTCGACCTTGGCATTCAATCGGTCTAAGAGGTTACTACAAAGCATGAAGCGGGCCAAATACCGTGCAATCCGTTTTGACGCGAGTGCATGGATGCACCGAACCCGTTGAGAGCGGAGAACGCATTCCGGTGCACCCTGGACATAAATACCGTCTATCCCGCCATAAACAGCACAGCATGGTCACCCCCGAGAGGACGCCGTAACATGAATCAGGTCAAACGCGGGACGCTTTTCATCAGGTCCTTTTCCCATTTTTTGTATTAACTCGAGGACTTTCATGCATCCCATCAAGTGCTTCATCGGCGTCATTGCCGGGTTCTTGCTCGTGGCACCATTTCCGGCTGCGGCGCAAGACAAATGGCCGAGCAAGATAGTCCGAATCGTCGTCCCCTTTGCCGCCGGTGGTTCAACCGACCTGATCGCGCGTCAGATTGCGCAAGACCTGGGTGAACGCATCAAGGGCACCGTGATTGTGGATAACCGACCTGGCGCGGGCGGCACGATTGGCAGTGAATATGTCTCCAAGCTGCCGGCCGATGGCTATACCTTGTTGATGGGATCGGTCAGCACGCACGCGGTGGCGCCCAGCATTTACGCCAAATTGCGCTACGACCCGATCAAGGACTTCACCCCCTTGACAATGGTTGCCACCATTCCCAATGTCATGGTGGTTCATCCTTCGCTACCGGTCAACAGCGTCAAGGAGCTGGTGGAACTGAGCAAGAAGCAGCCTGGTTCAATTTCATTCGCGTCCAATGGCAATGGCACGTCCAATCACCTGGCGGCCGAACTGTTTAAAAACGCCGCTGGCGTGCAGATGGTCCACACCCCGTACAAGGGCTCGGGGCCTGCCATGCTCGACCTGCTGGGCGGCCACGTCAACATGATGCTCGATGTGATCATGACCTCGTACCCGGGCATCAAGAACGGGAAACTCAAGGCGCTGGCCGTGACGTCACCGGGCCGTTCCTCGCTGCTGCCCGATGTGCCGACGGTCGCCGAATCCGGGTATCCCGGGTTTGAGGCCATCGTCTGGTTCGGCCTGTTTGCACCTCCCCATATGCCCCCGGCACTGCAGACCCGGATCAGCAACGACCTGATCGCAGTCTTGCAGAGCAAAAAGATGAAAGACTATCTCAACGAGCAGGGCGCACAGGTCACAGCCAACACACCGGCCCAGTTTTCCGATGCGATCGCAGTCGACATCGTCAAGTGGCAAAAGGTCGTCAAGGCCGCGGGTCTGGTACCCGAATAAGCAGCAGCAAGCGCATCTCCCACGGCGAACAGGCTTCGCCGGCCTGGCACGGCTAGCAGCGCCTTCGATGGAAGACATGCGAATGCGATTCCGTACCGGACAGGGTGTGTGGAGACAACCGAAAAGGAATCAAGCATGTATCGCATAGGCATAGACGTGGGCGGAACATTTACCGACTTCACCATGGTGGACGAGCGCGACGGCGCCGTGAAGTTTCACAAGGTGCCCTCCACCCCGCACGACCCCTCGGAAGCCATCGGCAACGGCATCTCCGACCTGCTGGTGCAGAACGATGTGGCGCCCCAGGAAGTGACGCATGTCGGGCATGGGACGACGGTGGCGACCAACCTGATCATCGAGCGCAAGGGCGCACGCGGCGGCATGATCACCACCGCCGGGTTTCGCGACATCCTGGAAATCGGCCGCCAGACACGGCCGCATCTGTTCAATTATTCGGTCACCAAGCCCCCGGTGTTGATCGCACGGGAGTTTCGCCTTGAAGTGGCAGAACGCATAGGCGCGACCGGCGAGGTGCTGCTCCCCCTGGACGAGGCCGGTGTGCGGCGGGCGGCGGAAACCTTGCGGGATGCCGGCATCCAGGCCATCACCATCTGTTTTCTGCACTCCTACCGCAACCCGGTGCACGAGCTGCGCGCCAAGGCCATCGTGCTCGAGGTCCTGCCGGATGCCTACCTCAGCATCTCGTGCGAAGTCCTGCCCGAGTTTCGCGAATACGAGCGGCTTTCCACCACGGCGCTGAACGCGGCGGTCGGGCCGCGCATGGAAACCTACCTGACGCGTTTTCTGGAGCGCGTGCGCTCCCTCGGCATCGAGCAGGAACCGTTTACCGTGCATTCCAACGGCGGTCTGATGTCTGCCAGTGCGGTGCGCCAGTACCCGGTCCGCACCTGCCTGTCGGGCCCGGCTGCCGGGGTCGTCGGCGCTGCGGCGGTGGGCCGCGCCATCGGCCGCCGCGATCTGGTGACCTTCGATGTCGGCGGCACCAGTACCGACGTGTCACTGATCCATGACGGCCAGCCGCTGTTCACGTCGAATCGGCAGATAGCCGGCTACCCGGTCAAGGTGCCGATGATCGACATTCACGTCATCGGCGCCGGCGGCGGCAGCATTGCCTGGCTCGACGATGCCGGCTCGCTCAAGGTGGGTCCGCACAGCGCAGGCGCCGTCCCGGGCCCGGCCGGTTATGGCCGCGGCGGCGAGTTGGCCACCATCACCGATGCCGAGATCACCCTGCATCGTCTCAACCCGGTCGCGCTGCTGAAGGGTCGTATGCCCATCGACCTGGAAGGCGCGCAGCGCGCCATCCGCGAAAAGATTGCGCAGCCGCTCGGTTTGAGCCTGGAAGACGCGGCCGAAGGCGTGATCCGCATTGCGAATGCCAACATGAGCCGCGCCATCCGCGCGGTGTCGACCGAGCGTGGCCACGACCTGTCCACCTTCGCCCTGTTCGCCTTCGGTGGCGCCGGTCCCTTGCACGCGGTCGAAGTGGCCGAGGAATGCGGCATTCCCACCGTCATCGTTCCGCAGGAGCCGGGCACGATGTGCGCACGCGGCATGCTGCTGACCGATATCTCCTTCGACTTCGTCAGAAGCCAGATCGCCATTGCCAATCCGGACAGCTGGTCGCGCGTGGTGGCGATCTATGACGAATTGCGCCACAGTGCCGATCGCTGGCTGGCCGATGAGCATGTCGAGCCGGCCAGCCGCCAGTTCGTTTGTGCCATTGATGCGCGTTACGAAGGCCAGAACTTTGAAGTGCAGGTGCCGCTGGACGAGATGCGCACGGACAGCCTGGCGGCGTTTGAAGTCGGGTTTCATGAGGCGCATGCCCGCGAATATGGCTATCAAGTCCCGGGACGCGCGATCCAGATCATCAACTGCCGGCTGAAGGCGGTCGGCCGTGTCGTCAAGGCCCCGCTGGGGCGCCGTGCCGGCGGCGGCCGCATCACCGACGCCTTGCTTGGCGAACGCAAGGTCTACCACGGCAAGACGCAGGGCTGGCAAACCAGCCAGGTTTATGACCGCGACCGGCTGCCCATCGACACCACCATCGCCGGCCCGGCGGTGATCGAGGAAATGAGTTCGACCACCGTCATTGGCCCCACGCACAGCGCCCATGTGGATGCCTACGGCAACCTCATCATCCAACTTGAAAGAGCCCCAGCATGAATGCCCCCGCCTTCAGACCCATGGCCAGCGAACTGGCCGATCCGATCGAAATGGAAGTCTTCAGCAACCGGCTGCTCTCGATCACCGAGGACATGAACAACACCCTGGTGCGTTCCTCGTTTTCCACCAATATCAAGGAACGCAAGGATTGCTCCGTGGCGCTGTTCGACGGCGCCGGGCGCCTGGTCGCACAGGGCACACAGATTCCGCTGCACCTGGGCTCGCTGAACGGGGCCATTCGCGCCGTGATGGCGCAATACCCGGCAGAGACCATTCGCGACGGCGATGTCTTTATCTGCAACGACCCCTACCTGGCCAACGGAAGCCACCTGCCCGACATCAACATCGTCACGCCCATGTTCTGGGAGGGCAAGCTGCGCTTTTTTACCGCCAACATTGCGCACCACTCGGACGTCGGCGGCACGGTCCCCGGCTCCATCGCCGGCGGTCTGACCTCGATTTTCCAGGAGGGCCTGCGCATTCCCGTCATGCGCATGGCGCAGGAGGGCGTGGTCAATGACGACCTGATGCGCATGATCTGCTGCAACACCCGTGACCCGGAAGAGCGTTTGCTCGACCTGCGCGTGCAGATGGCCACCAACCGTCGCGGCAGCGACGCGGTGCAGGGCCTGATCCGTCAGATGGGCATGGAAGCGGTCTTGCGGTCGGTGGACGATGTCATCACCTACACGCGCCGTCGCCTCCTCAATCGCATTGCCGAGTTGAAGCAAGGCAGCTATACCTTCACGAGTTACCTGGACGATGACGGCATGGGCGGCGAGCCGGTGCCCCTGTGCGTCACGCTGACCGTCAGCGACCAGCAACTGCTGTTTGACTTCACCGGCTCCGGCAAGCAGGCGCGCGGCGCGATGAACCTGCCGATCAATGCCTTGCACGCCACCGTGTACTACGCGGTCAAGGCCTTGCTCGACCCGGAACTGGTGCCCAACGCCGGCCTGTTCGAACCGATCCTGATCGTGGCGCCCCCCGGCACTATCACCAATCCCGATGCACCCGCCGCGGTGGGCGCGCGTTCGATCACCGCGCAGAAAGTGGCCGGCACGATCTTCGGCGCCTTCCGGGGCCTGCTGCCCGAGACACGCATCATGGCGTCCAGCAATGACTCCTGCCCGGCTATCGTGTTTTCCGGCAAATGGCAGCAGCGCGCGGGGGAATTCGTCTATCTCGAGACCCTGGGCGGCGGTGTGGGAGCGCGTTATGAGGCCGATGGAATGGATGCGGTTCATGTGCACATGACCAACACCTCCAACCTGCCGATCGAAGCGCTGGAGAACGAATATCCGCTGCGTCTGGATGAATACTCGATGATTGCCGACTCGGGCGGCGCCGGGCGCACGCGCGGCGGCATGGCGATTGCCAAGCAGATCCGTTCGCTGGTGCCGGGCATCGTCTTCTCGGCGCGCTCGGACAGCCACACGGTCGGTGTCGCTGCGGGCGTGGCCGGGGGTCACGACGGGCGCCGTGCACGGCTCGTCAAGAACTTCGGCCGGGCTTCGGAAGAAATCCTGTACTCCAAGATCGCCAACATCACGCTTGCCGCCGGCGACAGCGTGCGCCTGGAAACCTCGGGCGGTGGTGGTTTCGGCGATCCGGCCCTGCGTTCGCCAGCGGCCTTGAAGCAAGACCTGGCCGATGGCAAGGTCACCGCCGCCGGCCTGCAGCCGGTCAGGGCCAGCGCGTCCTGAACCAGACCTGCTGCGCTTTGAGAGGCCTCAAAGCCGGCAGTGCCTTCCGGATGGAATGGCCACGCGAAACGCTTGCCTCTTCGGGGGCTGAAGAAATTTTCTTCAGCCTCTGAACGTCAGCAAGCGCCCGCGCCGCGCAGAACTTACAGCGCCGCCGTGATGATGATCTCCACGCGCATGTCAGGTCCGGCCAGTTTGGCTTCGCAGGTTGCACGGGTCGGCACCGCGTCGGCGGGAATCCAGGCTTCCCAAGCGGCGTTCAGCCCGGCGAAATCACGGTCGATGTCCTGCAGCCAGATCTGGGCCGACAAAATGCGTGATTTGCTGGTTCCCACGCTGGCCAGGAAGCCGTCGATCTTGCTCAGGATGTCGGCAGTCTGTGCCTGCGCGTCGCCGCTGCGATCGGTGGCCGTGACGCCCGCCACATAGACGACGGAGTTGTGAACCACCAGGCGCGAAAGACGTGCGGTGGATTGGTGGCGTTGGATGTCGCTCATGGAATGTCCTTGTTTCAAGTGAGCAGGCTGCAACAGGCGCAGCGGGAAAAGCATGCGGCGGCATGGCGCGGAAACCCCGCGCCATGCCGGTCGCACACGGTAAAGAGAGCGAGAGCGGGATCAGTCCGGCAAGCTCCTCGCGGGAGAAGCGGAAGACGCGCTGGATGAGGCAGGTCGCGCAAAGCGGTCCACCGCAAAGGCATCGATCGGCAGGCTGCTTCGGCCCTCGGTGATCAGCTCCGCCACGATCTGGCCGCCGATCGGCCCGAGTTCGAAGCCATGCGCCGAAAAGCCAAAAGCGTGGACCAGGTTGGGCGCCGCCCGGCTTGCGCCCAACACCGGGATGCCGTCCGGCATGAAAGCTTCCACACCCGCCCAGGCGCGATTGACACCGAGTGCCTGGAGGTGCGGGAAAAGATCGACGACGGTGCGGGCGCTGCTGGCCAGCCTGGGCATATCGACCTCGCCATGACGGGCTTGCAGATCGGCCGGGCAGCGCAGACCGCCGCCAATCAGCACCGTGCCATTGGCGAACTGCTTGAAGGACAGCGCGCGGCCGGTGGCGCCCAGCACGGGCGTGACGAAGGGCGGTGCGCGGTGCGTGATCATGAGCATCAGCCCGCCGGCTTCCACGGGCACCACATCGCCGGCCTGCGCGGCGAAATTCCCGGCCCAGGCGCCCGCGGCGTTGACCAGATGGCTGGCCGTGAAGCAGTGCGCACCGCTGGTGACGTTCCAGCGGCCCGCGCGGTAGTCAATACGCTCGACCGGCATGTCTTCATGCACCACAGCGCCTGCGCGCTGCGCAGCGAGACGAAAAGCCGTCACCGTCCGGTAGGGCAATGCATGGCCGTCGCCCTGCACCCAGATGCCGCCGGTGATGTGCGGCGCAATGGCGGGCACCAGTTCGCGAACCTGCTGCGCATCGACCAGTTCTTCGTGGGTAAAGCCGTGGGACTGGAGCAACTGCACCCGCTCGCGAAGAGTCTCCAGCTCGGCCCCGGTTTCTGCCACCTTGAGCTGGCCACTGGCCACGAAGCCGGCGTCTTCGCCCACCAGTTCCGCCAGATGGTGCCACATCGTGCGTGACGCCAGGGCAAGGGGAATCTCGGCCAGGTGGCGTCCCAGCGTGCGAACACCGCCCGCGTTGACACCCGAGGCATGCCGGCCGCAGGACTGCGCTTCCAGCACCACCACCTTGCATCCGCGCCGCGCCAGCTGCAGGGCACTGGACATGCCGTGCAAGCCGCCGCCGATCACAATGACGTCTGAGCCCTGCATACGTTCAGGCCGGGCCGGCGAGCTCGCCCAGCGAGATCGGCTTGATCGGCGGGCGGATCCGGAAGTAACCGACCTCGGCCGGCGAGACGCCGCGCGCGTCGGCAATCAGCTCAGACACCGTCAGGCCGCACTGGCGACCCTGGCACGGCCCCATGCCGCAACGGCCAAAGGCCTTGGCCTGGTTGGGCCCGTGGCATCCGAGCTCGACGAATTGCCGGATTGCCCCGGCGGTCACTTCTTCACAGCGACACACGATGACGTCGTCGGCCGGAACGCGGTTGGCCTTTTTGGGCCGGTACAGCGCATCGAGGAAAGGCCGGATGCGCAACTGGCGGCGAAGCTCGGACTGCAAGGGCGCCGCCAGCCGATCGCGCTCAGTCATGGTGATCCTGCCCAGCGAGTGCAGCGCGCCGAGCGCGGACAGTTCGCCCTGCAACGCTGCCGCCAGAGCCCCGCCGATACCCAAGCCGTCGCCGGCCACGGAGATGCCGGGGATGCTGAGCGCACCCCAGGCGTCGGCATCCGGTTGCCAGCACAGCTGGGCGTCGTCCCAGTGGTGGTCCGCCCGCAATGACCAGGTGAACTGCGTGTTGGGCACCACACCGTGGTGCAGCAGCAGCGTCGAAGTGGCGATGCGATGCTGCTGGCCGCCCACCGTGAAGCTCAGCGCCGTGACCGCATCGCTGCCCTCGGCCGCCAGGTCTTGCGCACCGGTATGAAAGGGAACGCCGGCGCGCTTGAGCACGCGCATCAGCGCCAGGCCCTTTTTCAGGTAACGCCAGCCCGCCAGCGCACCGCCGAGATGCGGCAGGGCACGGCGGTAGTCCTGCATCGACGTGGTGTCGACCAGCGCGCGGATCGGCACACCGGCACGCACATACTGCCAGCCGAGCAGGTAAAGCAAGGGGCCGCAGCCGGCCAGCACCACGGGCTCCGTCGGCACCACGTCGGCGCTCTTGAGCAGGATCTGCGCCGCGCCGGCCGTCAGAACGCCGGGCAATGTCCAGCCCGGTATCGGAAAGGGACGCTCCATGGCGCCGGAGCACAACACGATCCGGTCCGCCTGCAGCGTGGAAGTCGCGCCCTGGTGCAAGTAGTGCACGGCGCCCTCCGGCGTCACCTGCCAGACCGCGGCGTCGGTGATATGCCGGGCGCCGCAGGCCCGAAAGCTTTCGGCCAGCGGCTGGCCGGCGGCATAGTCGGGGCCCAGCATGTCCCTGCGCCGCGCGGGTGCGCTGGTGATGGCCCGGTAAATCTGGCCGCCCGGGCCACGCTGCTCGTCGAGCACCACCACGCTCGCGCCATGGCGGGAAGCGGCAATCGCCGCCGACATGCCGGCCGGGCCGGCGCCGACGATCGCTATATCGAAACGATCATTTGGCATGCTGCGTCTCCCGGTCTTGCGCAGCCAGCGAACGCAGGCCCCGCTGTGTGCGCACCTGCATGCCGGTCTCCACGGTGATCAGGCAGCTCTGCCGGTTGGGCACACCGTCAATTTCGACCAAGCAGTCGAAGCAGGCGCCCATCATGCAATAAGGCGCGCGCGGCATGCCGCTGACCGGCGTGGTGCGAAAGGTCGAGACGCCACCGGCGAGCAGCGCGGCGGCCACGGTGCAGCCGGCCGGTGCTTTCAAGGGGTTTCCATCAAACGTGAAGGAAACCATGGCGCCTTCGGGCGATGAGTCTCCCGCAGAAGCCAGCGAACGGAAAAGAACATTAGTGGGCATGGTGAAACGTCTGGTTGGGGTCGAGAAAGCGGTCGCCGGTAAAGACCTGAATACCCGCGGGCGGGTCGCCGCCGGCGATCCAGGGCGCAATCGAAAAAACATGGTTGGCCGCCAGCGTCACGCCGCTGTGGCAGGTGACGACGAAAGCCCCGGGGCATTGCGTGGATTCCTGGTAAATCGGATAGCCGTCGGGCGTCATCACACGCAGGGCTCCCCAGGCGCGCACCAGCCTCAGGCTCTGCAGGGCCGGAAAGCTGCGCACGCCGCGCCGCGCGATGGTGCTCAGCACGTCTGCGGTGGTGCCGTCGTCAAGGCCGACGTCTTCCATCGAGTCGCCGAGCTGGACCGTGCCTTCGTCGGTCTGGCGCACATAGGTGGTCGGATGGTCAAGGAATTTCGACACTCGCTCACTGACCAGCACCTGGCCGCGATTGGGCTGCACGGGTGCATGCAGTCCGACCTGCGCGGCCAGTTCGCGGTTGCCCAGGCCGGCGGCCAGCACCACGCGCGCCGCGCGAAAGCGCTGGTCGCCCGCCTCGACCTCGTAGCCCTCGGCGGTGCGGGTGATGCGGCTGGTGCGGTGTCCGCCATGGAGCCGCACCCCGCGCAGCTGGCATGCCGTGTGGAGCGCGCGCAGCAGCTTGAGCGGGTTCACATGACCGTCCATCGGCGTGTGGCTGGCGCCCGCCACGTCGGGGCCGATGCCCGGCAACTTTGCTGCCAGCGCTGCATGGTCCAGCATCTCGTAGCAGTATTCGCCGCCCAGGTCGTCGCAGATGCGCTGCATCCGCTCCTGGCGGCTGTGCATTTCTTCCTCCGAGAAGCAGAAATGAAAGCCGCCCGGCTGGCGCAGCTGCACATCGATGCCGGTCTCTTCGGCCAGGGCGGCGGCCAGTTCCGGCCACCGGGTGGCGGAACGCAGGGTCCAGCGGGCGTACGGCGCCATGCCGAAGCCCTTGCCTTGCACCCACACCAGGCCGAAGTTACCGCGCGACGCACGGAACGCGTCGTCGCCCTCGTCGAGCACGATGACCTGAGCGCCACCGCGCGCGGCACCGTAGGCGAGCGCGGTGCCGACCAGTCCACCGCCGATGACGATCAGATCACTTGTATTCATGGTTGACTTCGGGAAAGCATTCATGGGGTGGCGGGAAGTTCAACCCTTGCCGATCAGCACGCGGTCCAGGCCCACAATGCGGTCGAGCAGCACCATCAGCACCAGCGTGCCACCGATCAGCACGGTAGACACCGAGGCCACCAGCGGATCGATCGTGTGGGCAATCTGGTTGTACATGGCAACGGGCAGCGTGGTGGTGCCGGGCGTGGCGACGAAGACCGTCATGGTCAGTTCGTCGAAACTCTGGATGAAGGCCAGCATCCAGCCGCCGACCACGCCCGGCAGGATCAGCGGCAACACGATGCGGCGGAATGCGGTCAGACGGCTGGCGCCCAGCGACAATGCAGCTTTTTCGGCATCACGGTCCAGGCCGGTGGCCGATGCCAGCACCAGCCGCAGTGCGTAGGGCATGACAACCACCACGTGTGTCAGGGCGAGCCAGAAGAATGACCCGGTCACCCCCACCGTGCTGAAGAAGCGAAGAAACGCCACGCCCAGCACCACATGGGGAATCATCAGCGGCGACATGAAAAAGGCGGTCAGCACGCCGCGGCCCGGAAACCGGTAGCGCACCAGGGCGAGCGCTGCCGGCACGGCAAGCACCACCGCGACGGTGGCGCTTGCGAGCCCCAGCCACAGCGAAAGCCAGAACGCGGCCACGAATTCCGTGGCATTCCCGATGGCACGGAACCACCGCAGCGAAAAGCCGTCGGTCGGCAGCGAGATATAGCCTTTGCCGGTGAACGACACCAGCACCACCACGACCAACGGCGCCAGAATGAAGGCGATGAAAAAGGCGTGGTAGACCAAGGAGAGCAAACCGTTCTTGCGCATGGCGTATTCCTTTCAGCTCTCGAAAACCTGGCGGTAGCGCCGCTCGAGGTAGCGGTTGAAACCGGCGATCACGATGACATTCGCAATCAGCAGCAGCACGGCGATGGAGGCGCCCAGCGGCCAGTTCAGCGTGCTCAGGAATTCGTCGTAAGCGGCCGTGGCGACCACCTTCAACCGGCGCCCGCCCAGAATTGCCGGGGTGGCGAAGGCTGAGGCCGCCAGCGCGAACACGATGATGCCGCCGGACAGGATGCCCGGCAGGATCTGCGGCAGGATGACGCGCCTGAATACCGTGAAAGGCGAAGCGCCGAATGACTGGCCGGCATTCTCCACCTGCGGATCGAGCTTTTGCAGCGAGGCCCAGACCGAGATGACCATGAAGGGCATCAACACGTGGGTGAGCGCAATGACCACGCCCGTCATGGTGAACAGCAGCCGAACCGGTTCGTCGGTCAGGCCGAGCGCCTGCAGCGCGGCATTGATCAACCCGTTGTTGCCCATCAGGATCGCCCAGCCCAGCGTGCGCACGACCACCGAGACCAGCAAAGGACCGAGGATCACGATCAGGAAGATGCCGCGCCAGGGCGCCTTCATGCGCGACAGGATGATGGTTTCGGGCACGCCAAACAGCACCGACAGCAGCGTGACGGCGAGTGCCAACCCGGCCGTGCGCAGGAAAATCTCGTGGTAGTACGGGTCCGAAAAAACTTCCAGGTAGTTGCGGCCGGTCAGGTCGGGCAGCACACCGCGGGTACCGTCGAAGGAGTGAAACGACAGCACTGCAGTCAGCGCCAGCGGGATCACCAGCAGGCCGAGAAAGAGCAGCAGCGCCGGCGCGCTGAGAAGCCAGGGGGCGCTGCCGGAGCGCGGCAGAACCGCGGCCGTGGAGGCACTAGCCATGGATGGCCTCCGTATCGAGAATGCGCAGGTCGTCGTCGTGCCACTGCACGGCGACCGCGTCGCCCTCGGCCGGCGGCACCGGGCCGATGTTGGGGTGGCTGACGCGGACCGGCCCCAAGGCACTGTCCACCTCGATCAGCCAGTGGTTTCCCAGGAAGAGGCGGGTGCGCACCGTGCCGGCGACGCCGCTGCCGGCATCCGCCGGTGCAAGCCTCACCTTTTCGGGCCTCACGTAGACGTTGACCTCTCTCGCGAAGTCCCGCGCTTCATGCGGGACATGCAGCAGCGCGTCGCCGACGCGTACTTCGCAGCAGCGTGCGTTGCGCGCCTCCACCGTGCCGCGCAGGACATTGGTTTTGCCGAGAAAGGTCGATGCAAACGCCGAGTCGGGCCGCTCGTAGGCCTCGTAGGGCGTTGCCAGCTGCACGATGCGCCCGCCATGCATCACAGCGATGCGGTCGCTCATGGTCATGGCCTCGACCTGGTCGTGGGTCACGAGAATGGTGGTGATGCCCAGATGGCGCTGGATGCCGCGCAGCTCGACGTGCATGTCTTCCCGCAGCTTGGCATCGAGATTGGACATTGGCTCGTCCAGCAGCAGGACTTCGGGCCGCACCGCCAGTGCACGCGCCACCGCTACCCGCTGGCGCTGTCCGCCGGACAGCTCCTTCGGGTAGCGCTTGCCCAGGCCCGGCAACCTGACCAGTTCTATCGTTTCCTCGATGCGGCGCAACCGCTCCGCCCGCGGCATGCCGCGCATCTCGAGCCCGAAGCCGATGTTGTCGGCTACCGTCATGTGGGGAAACAGGGCGTAGCTCTGAAACACGACACCCATGCCGCGCTTTTCGGGCCGGGTGGCCGTGATGTCGGTGCCGTTGAGCAGGATGCGGCCGCGCGTGGGTTCAACAAAGCCGGCCACCATCTGCAGTGTCGTGGTCTTGCCGCAGCCCGACGGGCCGAGCAGCGAGACGAACTCGCCGCGCTCCACGTGAAGGCTGAGGCTTTCGACGGCACGGAAGTCGCCGAATGTCTTGCCGAGTTGATCGAGTTGGAGAAATGTCATGGTCTTGCCCTGGCGCTGGCGCGGTTTCGTGGAATCGGATGACGCAAGGCGCTTCAGCGCTCGACGGTGCGATTCCAGCGGTTGGTCCACTCGGCACGCTTTTCGTTGACCACCGTCCAGTCGGTGGGCGTGAGCCTGTCGATCTGCTCCTTGCCGTAAGGCACCTTGGCGGCAACGGCCGGGTCGAGCCGGGTCTTGCTGTTGGCGGGTCCCCAGCCCTGGCTATCGGCCAGCATGGCCTGGATTTCGGGGCTCAGCAGGTACTGGATAAACGCCTGCGACAGGGCTGGTGCGCTGTTCTGCACCACCGGGCAAGCCGCGGTCAGCAGCGCCGGCGCGCCTTCCTTCGGAATGACGAACTGCACCGGAAAGCCGGTGTCCTTCAGCGACTGCACGCGCCCGCTGCCCCACACGGCCAGCATGATGTCGCCGTTCTGGAACAGCTCGGTCATCTTGCCCGGCGATGGCTCCCAGGCCAGCACGTTGGGTCCGACCTCGTTTTTCATGGCCGTAAAGCCCGGCTCGATCGCCTTGTCGCCGCCCTTGCGCAGTTTCGCGAACATCAGGAGCGTTTGCAGGCCGTAGGTGTTGCTGATCGGCGGGATGGCGATTTTCTGGCGGAAGCGCTTGTCGGTCAGGGCTTCCCACGAATCCGGCGGCGGCAAATTGGCCTTCTTGAATGCTTCCGTGTTGTAGGCGAGGCCGGTGCTGACGATCCCGATACCGACCGCCTTGTCGGTCAGCCTGGCCGCCGGGTAAAGGTCTTTCAGCACCGGGGCGTCTGCCAGCTTGTCGCAGAAGCCGAACTGGACGGCCTGGTACATCGGGCCGTCATCGAGCAGCACGACATTGAGTTCCTGCTTGCCCTTCTGGGCCTGCAGCTTTGCCAGCGTATCGGTGGAGTTGCCCGCGACGTAGACGATCTTGGCGTTGTTCCTGGCTTCGAAGGCAGGGATCAACTTTTCCTTGAAAACCTTTTCAGTGGAACCGCCATACGAGCCGACATAGAGCGTCGTAGGCTGGGCGAAGGCAGGCGTTGCGGCGCCAAAGGCAAGGGCTGCGCAGACAGCCGCGTGAACTGATCGAAGCATCATGGAGATTCCTTTTTCATGCACCAAAAGACCGGGTTTACCCCAATATGATGCATTTTGCTTATGGACGCACCAATTGGGTGAATTCGAGTGCTTCCACTCGTGAAACGAAGGTTAGCGGCAATCTGTTAAATCATCCAATCGAATTTTTTCTGGATGGGATAACATTTGTTTATGGATCATCGAACGTGAACCGAACATGAAAATCAGGCAACTGGAGGCGTTCCGGGCGGTCATGCTTTGGCACACGGTGACGCGCGCGGCAGAATCGCTGCATGTGTCGCAGCCGGCCGTGACCCGGCTCATCTGCGACCTTGAGGAAAGCATCGGTTTCGCGTTGTTCTCACGCGTTCGCGGCCGGCTGCACCCGACGCCCGAAGCCCAGGCACTTTATGAAGAGGTGGAGCGTTCGCTGCTCGGCCTTGAGCACATTGCCAGGACGGCGGACGAGATTCGCTCGCTCCAGCGGGGCATGTTGCGCATTGCCGCGGCGCCCGCGCTGGCGCTGTCGTTCATGCCGCGCGCCATCGCCCTGTTTCTCAGACTCCATACCGACATCCGGGTCTCGCTCGCCAACTATCCCTCGCGCACAGTGGTGGACATGGTGATGGAGGAACGTTGCGACGTGGGTTTCGTGACCATGTCAATCAACCACCTGAGCACGCACGGGCAGTGCCTTCTGTCAACCCAGATGGTCTGCGCCCTGCCGGAGGGCCACCGGCTGGCCGGGCGCAAGGTGATTGTTCCGTCCGATCTGGCCGGGGAGTATTTCGTGTCATATCCTCATGCGATTGAGTCGCGCCTGCAAATCGATACGCTTTTTGCGTCCTACGGTGTCGAACGCAAACTGCAGGTGGAGACGCAGGTCTCGGCCGGGGTCTGTGCGATGGTGGCCGCGGGTCTCGGCGTGTCCCTGGTCGAGCCGATCACGGCGATGGAGTACGGTGGACGAGGCGTATGTTTCCTGCCGTTCGAGCCAGTCATGCCGACCGACTACTCGGTGCTGACACCGGCCCATCGGCCGTCATCGATGCTCGTGACGGCCTTCATCGAGCATGTGCGTCAGTTTGCGATCCAGGAACTCGATCCCAGGTTCCTGATTTCCTGATTTCCTGAAGGCAAGCATCGCAAGCTGCCCATGGACCCTGGCCCTACTCCACGAACAGCATGGCCGGCGATTCGAGGTACGCACGCAAGGCCTGCACGAACCTGGCCGCATCCACGCCATCGACCACGCGATGGTCGAACGACGACGAGAGGTTCATCATCTGCCGCGCCACCACCGCGCCGCCGCGCATCACGGGCCGCTCCACGATGCGGTTGACGCCGACGATGGCCACTTCGGGATGGTTGATCACCGGTGTCGAGACGATGCCGCCCAGGGCGCCCAGGCTGGTCAGGGTCAGCGTCGAACCGGTGAGCTCGTCGCGCGTGGCCTTGCCGGCGCGCGCGGCTTCGGCCAGGCGCGCCACTTCTGCCGCGCTGGACCACAGGTCTCTGGCCTCGGCATGGCGCAGCACCGGCACCATGAGGCCAGACGCCGTCTGCGTGGCGATGCCGAGGTGCACCGCACCATGGCGCGTGACCACGCCGGCCTCGTCGTCAAAACGCGCGTTGACCTGCGGAAACTCGCGCACCGCCAGCGCCACGGCGCGCACCAGCAGGGGCAGCAGTGTCAGGTGGCCGCGCTGCGCCCCCCACTGCGCGTTCAGCCGGGCCCGCAGCGCCTCCAGTTCGGTGACATCGACTTCTTCGACATAGGTGAAGTGCGGGATGCGGCGCTTGGACTCCTGCATCTTCTGCGCGATGCGACGGCGCAGGCCCACCACCGGCACCTTTTCTTCGTCGTTGCGCTGCACAAAACCCGTTGAAACAGCAACGGCCGGCGGGGCCGTCCCATGCGCCGCCACGTGGGCGTCAAGGTCGGCCTGCAGGATGCGGCCACCCGCACCGCTGGCAGCCACCTGCTGCAGGTCAATGCCGAGCTCCCAGGCGCGCCGACGCACGGCCGGCGAAGCAATAGGCCTGTCAGCCGAGGGGCTTGGGGCAGCGCTTGCGTCCGGGATCGAAGTCGAAGTCGAAGTCGGGGTCGATGCCGGCGCGGGCGCAGGGACCACCGGCATGGATGCGGCCGCGTCTTGCGGCACGGTCAAGACGGATGGGGCAGCCTCGCCGGGGGTACCCGCGCCCTCCACTTCAATGCGGATCAGCTCCGCCCCCACTGCCAGCACCTGGCCCACCTCGCCGCCCAGGGCCAGCACCTGGCCCACCACGGGCGACGGGATTTCGACGGTGGCCTTGTCGGTCATCACGTCGGCCAGTACCTGGTCCTCGGCCACGCGGTCGCCGGGCTTGACGCGCCAGGCCACCAGTTCGACTTCGGTGATGCCTTCGCCGAGGTCGGGCATTTTGATGACGTGGACTCCCATGCTATGCCTCCATTGCCCGCCTGAGCGCCGCGGCCACGCGCGCCGGGCCGGGGAAGTAGGCCCATTCCTGCGCATGCGGATAGGGCGTGTCCCAGCCGGTCACGCGTTCAATCGGCGCTTCGAGGTGGTAGAAGCAGTGCTCCTGCACCAGCGCCACCAGCTCGGCGCCGAAGCCGCTGGTGCGCGTGGCTTCGTGCACCACCACGCAACGGCCGGTTTTCTTCACCGACGCCACCACGGTCTGCAGGTCCATGGGCCAGAGGCTACGCAGGTCGATGATCTCGGCGTCAATGCCGCTCTCCTGCGCCGCTGCCTGCGACACGAAGACCATGGTGCCGTAGGTGAGCACCGTCAGGTCGGCGCCCGGGCGGAACACCGTGGCCGACTCCAGCGGCACGGTGTAGTAACCCTCGGGCACCTCGCCCAGCGGGTGCCCGGTCCAGGGCACGGCCGGCCGGTCGTGGTGGCCATCAAACGGGCCGTTGTAGAGGCGCTTGGGCTCCAGAAAAATCACCGGGTCGTCGTTCTCGATGCAGGCAATCAACAGGCCCTTGGCGTCGTAGGGGTTGGACGGCATCACCGTGCGCAGCCCGCAGACATGCGTGAACAGGGCCTCCGGGCTTTGGCTGTGCGTCTGCCCGCCATAGATGCCCCCGCCGCACGGCATGCGGATGGTCATGGGCGCCGTGAAGTCAGCGGCCGAGCGGTAGCGCAGCCGCGCCGCTTCGGACACGATCTGGTCGGAGGCCGGGTAGAAGTAGTCGGCGAACTGGATCTCGACCACCGGTCGCAGGCCGTAGGCCGCCATGCCGACCGCCGCGCCGACGATACCGCCCTCGGAGATAGGCGCGTCGAACACGCGCGAGCGGCCGTACTTCGCCTGCAGGCCGTCGGTGCAGCGGAACACGCCGCCAAAATAACCCACGTCCTGACCGAACACCACGACATTGCTGTCACGCTCCAGCATCACGTCCATTGCCGAGCGCAGGGCCTGGATCATGGTCATCTGCATGGCATCAGCCTCGCGCCGGGCCGCCCCAAGCGGGCTGCGGCCCCCTCGGGGGGCAGCGAACGAAGTTGAGCTTGGGGGCCCATTCAGGCCTCCCGCCTGCGGTTGTCCGCCTCACCCCTGAGCAGTTGTTCGCGCTGCCGGTGCAGGTGCTCCGGCATGTCCCTGTAGACATCTTCGAACATCGCTGCCGCGCCAGCCAGGTGGCCCGCGGCCAGCGAGCCATAACGCTCGGCCTCCTTCAGCGCCTCACTCACCTGAGCCTCCAGCTCCTTCTGCGTGGCGTCATGCTCCTGCTCGGTCCATGCGCCTGTCTGCATCAGGTGCGCCTTGAGCCGCGCGATCGGGTCGCCCAGCGGGAAGTGCACCCAGTCGTCGGCCGGGCGGTAGCGGGAAGGGTCGTCCGAGGTCGAGTGCGCCCCGCCGCGGTAGGTGACCCACTCGATCAGCGTCGGCCCCAGGTTGCTGCGCGCACGCTCTGCGGCCCACAGCGAGGCGGCGTAGACGGCGAGGAAGTCATTGCCATCCACGCGCAAGGAGGCAATGCCGCAGCCGACCCCACGCGCCGCGAAGGTGGTCGCCTCGCCGCCGGCGATGGCCTGAAAGGTGGAGATCGCCCACTGGTTGTTCACCACATTGAGGATCACCGGCGCACGGTAGACGTGGGCAAAGGTCAGCGCGGTATGGAAGTCGGCCTCGGCGGTGGCGCCGTCGCCGATCCAGGCCGATGCTATTTTTGAGTCGCCCTTGATCGCCGACGCCATGCCCCAGCCCACGGCCTGGATGAACTGCGTGGCCAGGTTGCCCGAGATGGTGAAGAAGCCGGCCCGCTTGTACGAGTACATCACCGGCAACTGCCGCCCCTTGAGCGGATCGCGCTCGTTGGACATCAGCTGGCAGATCATCTCGACCATGTCGATGTCGTCGCGCGCCAGCAGCAGGCCCTGCTGGCGGTAGGTCGGGAAACACATGTCGCCGGGCTGCAGCGCCAGCGCATGCGCGGTCGCAATCGCCTCCTCGCCCAGGCACTGCATGTAGAAGGAGATTTTTTTCTGCCGCTGCGCGATCAGCATGCGGGCGTCGTAGATGCGTGTCTTCATCATGGCCCGCAGCCCGGTACGCAAGCGTTGCGGCTCCACCGGCGGAACCCAGGGCCCGACGGCACGGCCCTCGTCATCAAGCACCCGCACCAGGCTGTAGGCCAGGTCGCTGGTGTCGGCAGGGGCGGCATCGACGGGCGGGCGCCGCACCGCGCCGGCCGGTGACAGATGCAAATAGGAAAAATCGGTCTCGTGGCCGGGGCGCCCCGAGGGCTCCGGCACATGCAGGCGTAGTGCTTGGTTCTTGTTCATCCGCGTCACCTGAAGCACATCGTAGTCCTGTGCCGCTCAGGGTGCAAACCAGCGGAGGTGTTCGCCAAAACGGCTCATCCTTTTGGGGGATGCAGCCATTGCCAGACGCGGCTATATGTGATGTACTTGCAGGCGATTTTGGGCATGGCGCACACTCTGCCGCCGCGCCCTTCGTTGGCTGGTCGTCTCGGGCCAGAGGGGCGTGAAGGAGCCGACGCCCCCTTGCCATGCTCCACGGGCTCCCGAAGATTCGCAGGAGGTCCTCATGAAAAGAACGCTTGCCGCATTGTCTGCAACACTGGTCCTGGCCGGCCTGGCAGCGCCTCCGGTCTGGGCGCAATCGGGCAGCCCGCACATGATGATGACGATGACCGATGAAATGAAATGGGCAGATATCCCGTCGTTGCCTGCGGGCGCGAAGATATCCGTGCTCGAAGGCCCGCTCGGTGAAGCAGTCCCGGTGACCTTTCGCCTGAAATTCCCGGGCAACTACCAAATACCGGCCCACTGGCATCCTGGGATTGAGCATGTCACGGTGATCTCCGGGACATTCAACATGGGAATGGGGGACAAACTGGACAACACCAAAACCATGGCGCTGTCGGCCGGCGGTGTCGCCATCATGCAGCCCAAAACTGCCCACTTTGCCTGGACCAAAGAGGAAACCATCGTGCAGGTTCACGGCATGGGGCCGTGGGGGGTTACCTATGTGAATCCGGCGGACGACCCGCGGAAGAAATAGCCAGAGCCGCAACAGCGCTTCTCCGCGTTGCCCTGCGGCAGGGACTCCTGGCGGCCGGCGCCAGGCCTCGGGGGCCGCGAGGCCCTACTTCAGCGCGCCAAACACTTTCTTCAGAATTTCGCTGCCGGTCCCCAGCGGATCCTGGCGGATTTTCTTTTCCTCCTCGCCAATGATGAGGTACAGGCCGTCCAGCGACTTGCCGGTGACGTACTGCTGGATGTTGGCGTCCTCTTTTTTGACCAGACCGAAGCCGGCAGCCTTGCCAGCGACCTCGTTGTACTTGTTGGCCAGACCCACCTTTTCGGTGGCTTTGGTGACCACGGGCAGGAACTTCACGCCCAGCGGGACCCGCGTTTTTTCGGCAAAGAAATTGGTAACCGAGGTTTCGCCGCCCTGCAGAATGTTTTTGGCGTCGGTCACGCTCATGCTTTTGACGGCGCCCACCAGCAAGTCCTTGCCCATGGGCACGGCGGCCTCGGCGGCGCGGTTGATGGAAACCACCAGCTCGTCAATCCGCTTGCCCTGGCCGAAGGTTTTGAGCAGTTTCGACGCGTCTTCCAGGTAACCGGGCAAAGGAATGCGAACTTTTGGGTTGCCAAGGAATCCATCAGTCTTGCCCAGCAGGGCCACGGCTGCCAGTGCGCCCCTCTCAAGGGCGGTTTTCAGGCCGCTGCTGGCCTCGGCATTGGTCAGATCGCCCAGCGAAAGCGCCTGGGCCTGCTGGTAGGTGGCCAGTATCAGCGCGCCCAGCGCGCTGACGCCGGCCTGGTTAAAATTGCGACGTAACATGGTGAGATCCTTCCTGATGAAACGTATTTCCGTCCTGTCAGTATGCCGCATGGCGCTGGCCGGCGCAGCCGTGCTCGCGGCGCTGGCCGGCTGCAGCGGCACCCAAACCGCGCCGGAGTCCACCTTCGTACTGCTGGACGGCAGCAAAAAAACCACGGCCGACCTCAAGGGCAGGGTCACCTTGGTCAATTTCTGGGCTACCAGCTGCGTGACTTGTGTGGCCGAGATGCCCAAGGTCATTTCGACCTACAACAAATACAAGAGTCAGGGCTATGACACACTGGCCGTGGCCATGAGTTATGACCCGCCCAGTTATGTTGTCAATTACACGCAGACCCGCCAGCTCCCCTTCCAGGTGGCAATAGACAACACGGGTGCCGTGGCCAAGGCCTGGGGCGATGTGCAGCTCACGCCGACGACCTACCTGGTCAACAAGCGCGGCGAAATCGTCAAGCAGTATGTGGGCGAGCCGGATTTTGCGGCGCTGCACCAGTTGATTGAAAAGCTGCTCGCCGAGACCTGACGCGATTGCATTTTCCAGCAAAAAAGCCGGTTCAAGCGAACCGGCTTTTTTATTGATCGAACCCGGATGGGGATCTCCATTCAAGCAGGGACCGCGGAACCGGCTTTGCCAGGCCGCAGGCGCAGCGGCCTCCTCGGGGGCAGCGCATTACACGCAGTGAAAAGCGTGGGGGCTCTATTTACTGGTTTCGAAACGCGTCGTGGCAAGCCTTGCAGTTGCCAGCCGTGGCCGCAAACGCGCTTTTCAGCGCATCGAGATTGCCGGTCTTGGCGACTGCGACGAGTTTGGTCGTGTCGGCCACCAGCTTGTCGCTGCTTTCCTTGAACTTGGCCTGCTCGGTCCAGATCTCCGGCCTGGCCTTGGTATTGCCGCCTTTGTCGGTCGTCGGCGCGAAACCCGCCCAGGGAATTCTGGCCATCTCTGCGACGATCTCCGCATTGTCTGCCGCAACTTTGGCATCAAAAGGCACGCGCCCGTTGACCATGGCGCCCAGCCGGCTGAAATGCTGACCCATCATGAACATCGCGCTCTGGCGGTATTTGATGGCGTCTTCCGGTTTGGCAAACTGCGCGAATGACGGCGCGCTTGCGGCAATCAGGGCGGCTGCGGTGATAGAGGCGAAAAATCTCATGTATTTCCTCGGGGGTTTTTACAACAGGAATATGGCAACGCATTTTGCGAACAGCCATTTGCTGGAGTGGGACCATGGCCGAGAAGTTCCTCAGGAACTTATGCACTGCGGGAAAGCACCAAAGGGGTCCAACCCGCAGACAACGGCTGGCTGCCGGCTGGTCCCGAAAGCAGCGCGGAGGCAATCGCACCAACACGAATGAGGAAATAAAAAAATGAGCATGGACGAGAAAAGCCTGAACAAGGTGCGGGTGTGGGATTTGCCCACGCGGCTGTTTCACTGGACACTCGTCGTCTGCGTGACCGGCCTGGCCATCTCCGGCATGACAGGCGGCAATGCCATGGTCTGGCACTTCCGTTTTGGCTACGCCGTGCTCGCGCTGCTGCTGTTTCGCATGACGTGGGGCCTGGTGGGCGGACACTGGTCGCGCTTTGCCGCCTTTGCCTATGCGCCGCAAAGCGTGATCAACTACCTCAAGGGCCAAGGCAAGCCGGAGCACGGCGTCGGCCACAGCCCGGCGGGCGCGGGCTCGGTCTTTGCCATGCTGATTTTTTTGCTGGCCCAACTGCTCACGGGACTGATCAGCGACGACGAGATCGCGTTTGCCGGCCCGCTGACCCGCTTTGTGTCCGGCGCCACGGTCAGCCTGGCAACGAATTACCACGCCAACATCGGCAAGTGGGTGCTGCTCGCGCTGGTGCTGCTGCACCTGGCGGCCGTCACTTTTTATGTCAGGCGCCAGCACAAGCTGGTCGGCGCCATGCTGCACGGTGACAAGGAACTTCCGGTGGCGGCGCCTTCCTCGCGTGACGACACGGCCTCACGCCTGGCGGCCCTGGTGATTCTGGGGCTGTGCAGCGCGCTGGTCTATTGGGTGTCCGGCCTCTCGGCGCCCGCGTTCTGAGCGCGCCGGGTGCGGGTGCGGGTGGCACAAGCGGACCCCAAAACGGACCCGCGGGAAAACGACGCTACACTGGTTATCGATTTTCCCGCCGCCGATGCCGTGCAACCTCCTTCCATCCAGTTCATCACGCCGGCCACGCCCGACCAGTTGACCGCGACCCGGCTGATCTTCATCGAGTACGCGGAGCAGTTGGGCATCGATTTGTGCTTCCAGGGATTTGAGGCTGAACTGGCCAATTTGCCGGGCCCCTACGACGGGCCGCAAGGCGCGCTGCTGCTGGCCCTGGTGGACGGCGAGGTCGCCGGCTGCTGCGCATTGCGCGCCCTTGACGCCGTGGACTACCCCAATGCCGCCGAGATGAAGCGCCTGTATGTGCGCAAGGCCTTCCGGCGCTTCGGCCTGGGCCGGCAGCTGGCCGAGGCAGCGCTTGATGCGGCGCGCGTGGCGGGTTACCACAGTGTGTTGCTGGATACGCTGGATGACATGGAGTCGGCCCGGGCGCTGTATGCAGAGCTGGGCTTTGTGGAAATTCCGCCGTACTATCACAACCCGATTGCGGGCGCGCACTACCTGAAGGTGGACCTCTGAGCCGAAGCGGCATCTCCAGCCCGATGCATCAAGGACTGCCAACTGTCCACCAAGTAGCTCGTCGTCATCATCATTCAGCGACCCGCGCTCAGCTGTTGCGAACACCTCCCGCGACGAGGCATTAAAAAAGCCGCCGTTCGTGCGAACGGCGGCTTTTTTCGGAATCAGCTAACGTCAGGCTTTGGCTTGCGCCAGCAGCGTGGCCGCATCGCTGACTTCAAACTTGCCGGGGCCTTCGACATTGAGGCTCACCACCTTGCCGTCTTTGACCAGCATGGAGTAGCGGTTGCTGCGCAGGCCCATGCCGCGCGTCGTGAGGTCTAGCGTCAGACCGGTCGCCTTGGCGAAATCTGCACTACCGTCGGCCAGCATGCGAACCTTGCCGTCCGTCTTCTGATCACGTGCCCAGGCGCCCATGACAAACGCGTCATTCACGCTCACACACCAGATTTCATCCACACCGGCGGCCTTGAACTCGGCGGCCTTCTCGACATAACCCGGCACATGCTTGGCCGAGCAGGTGGGGGTGAAAGCGCCTGGCAGTGCGAACAGGGCAATGGTTTTGCCTACGGTGGCCTTGGCTACATCGACCGGGTTGGGGCCAATGCTGCAACCGTTGCCTTCGACTTCGGAAAATTCCATCAGCGTCGCTGCCGGAAGGGTGTCGCCTACTTTGATCATGGGATGCTCCTGGTTGGGTATAAAACGGATGTGATTCTAGGACGGAAACAAAAACGGCTCACATCGTGAGCCGTTTCTGATGACTTGCAGTCAAAGCCTGAAAGGATCCAGACTTAGACGGCAGCAGCCTTCTCCACCAAACGGGTCACCACCCAGTTTTTGGTCTTGGAAATAGGACGGCTTTCGGTGATCTCGATCACGTCGCCCGTGTGGTACTCGCCCTTTTCATCATGGGCGTGGTACTTGCTGGACAGGGATACGATCTTGCCGTACAGCTCATGCTTGACGCGGCGCTCAACCAGCACAGTCACGGTTTTGGCGCGCTTGTCGCTGACCACCTTGCCGATCAAGGTGCGCTTGAGGGATTTTTTAGCTTCCGTCATTTTTTGGCTCCTTGCTTGACGATGGTCTCGGCCAGGATGGTCTTGGCGCGAGCGATGCTGCGACGCGTGGAACGCAGCGTGGAAGTGTTGGTGAGTTGCTGCGTGGCTTTTTGCATGCGCAGGCCAAAGTGGGCTTTTTGCAGCTCTTTGACTTCGGTTTTCAGGCCGGCAACGTCTTTTTGGCGCAGTTCAGTAGATTTGGTCATTGTCATTTCCCCTTACTGGCCGATCATGCGGCTGACGAAGGTGGTGCGCAGCGGCAGCTTGGCAGATGCCAGGCGGAACGCTTCGCGGGCCAGCTCTTCAGGCACACCGACGATTTCAAAAACGATCTTGCCGGGCTGGATTTCAGCCACGTAGTACTCCGGGTTACCTTTACCGTTACCCATACGCACTTCAGCAGGCTTTTGGGAGATCGGCTTGTCCGGAAAGACACGGATCCAGATACGGCCGCCACGTTTGACGTGACGGGAAATCGCACGGCGTGCGGCTTCAATTTGACGAGCAGTGAGCCGACCACGGTCGGTGCACTTCAGGCCGAAGTCACCGAACGCGACCGAGTTACCCCGGGTTGCGACGCCGGTGTTGCGGCCTTTTTGCTCTTTGCGGTATTTTCTGCGAGCGGGTTGCAGCATGGTTTTTCTCCGTTATTCCGACCGATTACTCGGTCTTGGCACCGTCAGCTGCTGCAGCTGGCGCGGCTTTGCGGACGCGCTTAACGGTGGTTTTCGGGGCGTCGCTACCAGGGGTAGCTTCGGCCGGTTTGTCGCTGCCATCGGCGGGCGCCGTATTGGTGCCGCCGGCCGGAGCGCGCGGTGCACGGGCACCACGTGGAGCGGGACGGTCAGAACCAGGACGGGCATCGCGACGCGGGCCGCGAGGCTTGCGCTCTTCGTCAGAAGGAGCGGCATCCAGCTTGGCACCAGGTGACTCACCACGGCCCAGCGTATCGCCTTTGTAGACCCAGACCTTGACGCCGATCACACCATAGGTGGTCTTGGCTTCAGAGGTGCCGTAGTCGATGTCGGCGCGCAGGGTGTGAAGAGGCACGCGACCTTCGCGGTACCACTCGCAACGGGCAATTTCAATGCCGTTGAGGCGGCCAGACGACATGATCTTGATGCCCAGGGCACCCAGACGCATGGCGTTTTGCATGGCGCGCTTCATCGCACGGCGGAACATGATGCGCTTCTCAAGCTGCTGCGTGATGCTGTCAGCGATGAGCTTGGCATCAATTTCAGGCTTGCGAACTTCTTCAATGTTCACGGCGACCGGCACGCCCAGCTGGCGGCTCAGTTCTTTCTTGAGGTTCTCGATGTCCTCGCCCTTTTTACCGATCACGACGCCCGGACGTGCCGAGAAAATCGTGATGCGGGCATTCTTGGCGGGGCGCTCGATCAGAACGCGCGAAACCGCGGCGTTCTTCAGCTTGGCCTTCAGGTACTCGCGCACCTTGATGTCTTCTGCCAGCATGCCGGCAAAATCACGGTTGCTTGCGTACCAGCGGCTGGCCCAGTTGCGGCTAACTGCGAGGCGAAACCCGGTTGGGTTGATTTTCTGTCCCATATCCTGCTGCCTTTAGTTGCCAACCACCACGTACACATGGCACGTGGGTTTGCTGATGCTGTTACCGCGGCCTTTTGCGCGCGCAGAAAAACGCTTGAGCGTGGCGCCTTGTTCGACGTAAATGGTTTTCACCTTCAGCTCGTCGATATCGGCACCATCGTTGTGTTCAGCGTTGGCGATGGCGGACTCAACCACCTTCTTGATGATTCCAGCAGCTTTTTTCTGCGTGAAATTCAGGATGTTGAGTGCTTGATCCACTTTCTTGCCGCGAATCAGGTCAGCGACCAGGCGGCCTTTGTCGACCGACAGACGAACGCCCCGGAGGGTTGCACGTGTTTCCATGGTCTTTCCTTATTTCTTCACAACTTTTTTGTCAGCTGGATGACCTTTGAAGGTGCGAGTCAATGCAAACTCGCCCAGCTTGTGGCCCACCATCTGATCGGTGATGTAGACAGGCACGTGCTGCTTGCCGTTGTGCACGGCAATGGTCAGGCCGATGAACTCGGGCAGGATCATGGAGCGACGCGACCAGGTCTTGATCGGCTTTTTGTCTTTATTGGTAACCGCTTTATCAGCCTTGGCTACCAAATGATGGTCGACAAACGGACCTTTTTTGAGTGAACGGGTCATAGCCTATCCCTTACTTCTTGCGACGCGACACGATCATGACCTGCGTGCGCTTGTTGTTACGGGTGCGGTAACCTTTGGTCAGATTGCCCCATGGATCGACAGGATGGCGACCTTCACCGGTCTTGCCTTCACCGCCACCGTGCGGGTGGTCAACCGGGTTCATCACCACACCGCGAACGGTTGGGCGAATACCCATCCAGCGCTTCACACCGGCCTTGCCCAGACGGCGCAGGCTGTGCTCTTCGTTGGCGACTTCACCAATGGTGGCGCGACATTCAATGTGGATCTTGCGGACTTCGCCGGAGCGCATACGCACCTGGGCGTAAGTGCCTTCGCGGGCCAGCAGCGTCGCAGACGTACCGGCGGAACGTGCAATTTGCGCGCCTTTGCCGATTTGCATCTCGATGCAGTGAATCGTCGAACCGACAGGAATGTTGCGGATCGGCAGGGTGTTACCCACGCGAATCGGCGCTTCCGAACCGCTGATCAGCGTGGCGCCGACTTCAAGGCCGCGAGGGGCAATGATGTAGGTGCGCTCGCCGTCGGCGTAGCAGAGCAATGCAATGTGGGCCGTGCGGTTGGGGTCGTACTCGATACGCTCGACCTTGGCCGGAATGGCGTCCTTGTTGCGCTTGAAGTCCACTACACGGTAGTGATGCTTGTGCCCACCACCTTTGTGGCGAACCGTGATGTGCCCGTTGTTGTTACGGCCGGACTTCTGGAATTGTGGCTCCAGCAGCGGCGCGTAAGGCTCACCCTTGTGCAGGTGATCCCGGGAGATCTTCACCATGCCGCGCATACCCGGCGAGGTGGGTTTCATTTTAATGACAGCCATTACGCAGACTCCCCACCGAGGTTGAGCTCTTGACCTGGCTTGAGCGTCACGTAGGCCTTGCGAATGTTGTCGCGGCGGCCCACGGATTTGCCAAAGCGCTTGGTCTTGCCTTTGATGTTGAGGACGGCAACCGACTGGACATCCACTTTGAACATCAGCTGCACAGCAGCCTTGATTTCAAACTTGGTAGCGTCCTGCAGCACCTTGAAGGTCACGGCATTGGTCTTGTCTGCGATCATCGTGGCCTTTTCAGACACGATGGGAGCGACCAGAACCTGCATCAGGCGGCCTTCGTCGAATTTCAGTTTTGGAGAAGATGGGTTACGGGCGCTCATGCGAACATCTCCTTGAGTTGGTCCATGGCAGCCTTGGTGACCAGAACCTTCTTGTAGTGAACCAGCGACACCGGATCGGCGTAACGGGGCTCAACCACAAGGATGTTCACCAGGTTGCGGGAAGCCAGGTACAGGTTTTCATCAACCACATCAGCAATGACCAGCACCGAGTTGAGGTTCATGGCCTTGAACTTGTCAGCCAGGACTTTCGTCTTGGGTGAATCCACAGCCAGCGAATCAACCACAGCCAGGCGGCCTTCGCGCGCCAGTTGCGAGAAGATCGACGCCATGCCGGCGCGATACATCTTCTTGTTGATTTTCTGCGTGAAGTTCTCGTCAGGCATGTTCGGGAAGATACGACCGCCGCCGCGCCACAGTGGCGAAGACGTCATACCTGCACGCGCACGGCCAGTACCCTTTTGCTTGAAAGGCTTCTTGGTCGAGTGACGGACCTGCTCACGGTCTTTTTGCGCCCGGGTACCCTGGCGGGCATTGGCCTGGAAGGCCACGACCACCTGGTGAATCAGGCTTTCGTTGTATTCGCGACCAAACACGGTATCGGGCACGTCCACCTTGGACGAAGCCAGACCTTGGTCATTCAGGAGTTCGACCTGCATCAGTTCGCTCCTTTAGCAGCGGTGGTGGGCTTGGCCTTGATCGCGGCACGAACCGTGACAAAACCGCCTTTGGAACCAGGCACAGCGCCGCGAATCATCAGCAGCTGACGGGCTTCGTCGATGCGCACGATGTTCAGGTTTTGCGTGGTCACGGTGACGTCGCCCAGGTGGCCCGTCATGCGTTTACCAGGAAACACGCGACCGGGGTCCTGCGCCATACCGATGGAGCCGGGCACGTTGTGCGAACGGCTGTTACCGTGCGACGCGCGTTGCGAGCTCATGTTGTGACGCTTGATGGTGCCGGCGTAGCCTTTACCAATGGAGGTACCCTGCACGTCCACCAGCTGGCCCACGGCAAACACGTCAGCGGCGGGCACAACGGTGCCTGCAGCGTATTTGCCTGCGACGTCTGCCGTCACGCGGAATTCTTTCAGGATTTCACCAGCTTCAACCCCTGCTTTCGCAAGGTGGCCAGCGGCCGGCTTGGTCACGCGCGATGCTTTACGCGCGCCAAATGCCACTTGAAGGGCATCGTAGCCGTCATTTGCTTCGGTTTTAACCTGGGTCACGCGGTTGTTCGATACATCCACCACGGTAACAGGAACTGTGTCCCCATCATCCGTGAACAGACGCATCATGCCAACTTTGCGGCCCAGCAACCCGAGGGAGTTGCTCAGACTCATGATGTGTTCTTTCGTAACTTTCACCGCTGCGACTTCAATTGGCCACAGACGTTTTGACGTGAAAGACAGTTAATAAAACCGCCCAATCCATGCAGACATAAAGCCAACATGCAAAGGACAGCCTAAGAGTATAGCCCAGGCTACCAAAAATGGCAAACCCGGGCCAAAACCTGTCGATTTGGGGCCCGGCTTGTGGCCGAAACCCCGATTTTTTCTTACTGCAGCTTGATTTCGACGTCCACACCGGCCGGCAAGTCGAGCTTCATCAGGGCATCCACGGTTTTATCCGTAGGGTCCACGATGTCCATCAGACGCTGGTGCGTGCGGATTTCCAACTGGTCGCGGCTCGTCTTGTTGACGTGGGGCGAACGCAGGATATCGAAACGCTTCATGCGGGTTGGCAGGGGCACGGGGCCCTTGACAATCGCACCGGTGCGCTTGGCGGTGTCCACGATTTCGGCGGCTGACTGGTCAATCAGTTTGTAGTCAAACGCCTTGAGGCGGATACGGATTTTTTGCTTGGTGGCCATGGTAATTCCTTAATGGTTTGCAGAATTACGCAATGATCTTGGCGACGACGCCAGCACCAACGGTCTTGCCGCCTTCGCGGATGGCAAAGCGCAAGCCTTCTTCCATGGCGATCGGGTTGATCAGCTTGACGGTGATCGACACGTTGTCGCCTGGCA
>Ga0255338_1001316_pt1 | contig 48280 bp, 40 predicted proteins | sample MeOH1_35cm_T4_19_FD_203715 | JGI IMG/M metagenome (GOLD analysis project Ga0255338, IMG submission 203715) | Sandy soil microbial communities from University of British Columbia, Vancouver, Canada - MeOH1_35cm_T4_195 | ecosystem: Engineered > Artificial ecosystem > Sand microcosm > Unclassified ...
CTGGCCCAGGTCCTGCAGCGTGGCCTTTTCCAGCGTCAGGCCCACTTCCTCGGCAATCACGGTGCCGCCGGTCAGGATGGCGATGTCTTCCAGCATGGCCTTGCGGCGGTCGCCGAAGCCCGGGGCCTTCACGGCGGCGGTCTTCAGGATGCCACGGATGTTGTTCACCACCAGGGTCGCCAGGGCTTCGCCCTCGACGTCTTCAGCGATGATCAGCAGCGGACGGCCAGCCTTGGCCACTTGCTCCAGCACCGGCAGCAGGTCGCGGATGTTCGAGACCTTCTTGTCGAACAGCAGCACGAACGGGCTGTCCAGGACGACAACCTGCTTTTCCGGGTTGTTGATGAAGTACGGCGACAGGTAGCCACGGTCGAACTGCATGCCTTCCACGACTTCCAGCTCGTCGGCCAGCGACTTGCCGTCTTCCACGGTGATCACGCCTTCCTTGCCGACCTTGTCCATGGCTTCGGCGATGCGCTCGCCGATCGAGGCGTCGCTGTTGGCCGAGATCGCGCCAACCTGGGCGATTTCCTTGCTGGTGGTGGTGGGCTTGGACAGCTTCTTCAGCTCTTCCACGGCCGAGGCCACGGCCTTGTCGATGCCGCGCTTCAGGTCCATCGGGTTCATGCCGGCGGCCACGAACTTCATGCCTTCGCGGACGATCGACTGGGCCAGCACGGTTGCGGTGGTGGTACCGTCACCGGCGTTGTCGCTGGTCTTGGAAGCCACTTCCTTGACCATTTGCGCGCCCATGTTCTGGAGCTTGTCCTTCAGTTCGATTTCCTTGGCCACGGACACGCCGTCCTTGGTCACGGTCGGGCCGCCGAAGCTGCGCTCCAGCACCACGTTGCGGCCCTTCGGGCCCAGGGTCACCTTCACCGCGTTGGCGAGGATGTTCACGCCTTCGACCATCTTGGCACGGGCGGCGTCGCCAAACACTACGTCTTTTGCTGCCATGTTCTGTTTCTCCTGATCTGTACGAGGTGGACGTGAATTACTTGTTGATCACGGCCATGATGTCTTCTTCGCGCATGACCAGCAGTTCCTGGCCGTCCACCTTCACGCCCTGGCCGGCATACTTGCCGAACAGCACGCGGTCACCCACCTTGACGTCGAGGGCGATGCTGTTGCCCTTGTCATCCTTCTTGCCGGGGCCGATGGCGAGCACTTCGCCTTGATCGGGCTTCTCGGCAGCATTGTCGGGAATCACGATGCCGGACGCGGTCTTGGTTTCATTGTCCAGACGCTTCACGATCACACGGTCGTGCAGAGGACGCAGGTTCATACGGACTCCTAAATACAAAAAAAGTGATGGTTGATCCACAAAATGGCCGTTCCATCGTAACGGCCATCGCGTTTTCGGGTACCGCAGGGAGCTGTTAGCACTCGCCCCCAGGGAGTGCTAATTATAGGGACGGGGGTTGCCGTTTTCAAGACACGGGCTGAATACGGGATTTCCCTAACCCGTGTATCTTCGACGCACAACGAGTCCTCCACATGCCCATCCCAGACAATTCCCCTGATCTCGATGCAAGCGAAAACGGCGAGGCCGCCTCGGCCGTGGCGCCCGCCCGCTGGCTCAACCGTACGGTCGCCGGCGTTGGCGTCACCAGCGCGCTTGGCGACTTTTGCTACGAAACGACCACGGTCCTCCTGCCGGGGTTTCTTGCCGTCCTGGGCATCCCGGCGGCCGTCCTTGGCACCATCGAGGGGATTGCCGATGCCGTGGCGAGCTTCACCAAGATGGTCTCGGGCTATGTCGCCGACAAGCTTGGGCATCGCAAGGCACTTGTCTTGCTTGGCTACGCGCTGACGCCGGCCGGGCAGGCATTGATCGCGCTCGCGGCCGGCTGGCCATTGCTGCTCGCGGGCCGGGTCCTTTCCTGGTTTGGCAAGGGGCTGCGCGGCCCGCTGCGCGACGCCATCGTGATTCAGGCGATTCGGCCGGAAACGCGCGGACGTGCTTTCGGCTTCCACCGTGCGATGGACACCATCGGCGCGGTGGCGGGCCCGCTGCTGGGCGTGGCGCTGCTCGGGCAGGCCCAGGCCTGGCCGTGGCAAGACCCCGCCGGTCCGTTCCGCTTTGTCCTGTGGCTGAGCGTCATCCCCGGGGTCCTGGCGGTCCTCGCCTTCCTGACACTGGTGCGGGACCCGGAGCACTCGCCGAATCCGGATCTGAAGTTCTTCCGCGCGCTACGCGGGCTGCCCGGGCGCTTCAAGCGCTATCTGGGCGCGGTTGGCCTCTTTGGCGTGGGCGACTTCTCCCACAGCCTGCTGATCCTGGCCGCCACGCAACTCCTCACCGCCTCAATGGGCGTCGTGCACGCGGCCCAGGTCGCCGGATTGCTGTATGTCTGGCGCAATGTGGTCCAGGTGGTGGCTTCGTTTCCGGTCGGGGTGCTGGCCGACCGCTTCGGCTCGCTTCCGGTGCTCGTGGCCGGCTATGCGCTGGGCGCGGCCACCGCGCTGCTGACGGCGCTGGCGTTCTGGTTCCGGGTGGACAGCGTTGCCATGCTCGCCGGCATCTTCTTCATTGCCGGTCTCTATGTTGCGGCGCAGGAAGCGCTGGAGTCCACCGTGACCGCCGACATGGTGCAGACAGAGACGTTGGCGATGAGCGTCGGGGCGCTGGGCACGGTCAACGGCACCGCGAAGTTCCTGTCCAGCGCCGGCGTTGGCCTGGTCTGGACCGCGCTGTCCCCCGTCCTTGGTTTCGGCCTGGCTGCCGGGTTGATGGCAGCCGGCACGGGCGCATTGCTCCGGCTGCGCCGCCGCTAGGGAGACACTCAGTCGAGTCCGCTGCTGTCGAGGTAGCCCAGCGCTTCGCGCACGGCGCGGCGCGCCTTGAGCACATAGCAGACATGGCGCTCGCGGATGGCCATGGTCAGTACCCCGGCCTGCACCATCTCCTGGAAATGATGCGCCGCGCGGGGCAGCGTGAGGCCGGTCAGCCGCGCAAGATCGACGGCTGGCAGACCGTCTTCGCCGGCCTCGAGCAACACCCGGCAGATCACGGCACGTACCGGCACGGCCAGCAGTGCGAGTGTGAGGGCGCTCTCCTGGGTCTCCATGTCCATCCCTTGTCGTTGTCGCCGGTGTGGCTTGCGCTTTCCTTGTACGCCGCGCAAGACGCAAACGCAATAGGGACCGGCGCCCCGCGATGCTAGGTCACCACGATCGTGCCTGCCATCTGCTCGTGGCCGCTTCCGCAGAAGATGTCGCACAGGAATCCGTAGCTGCCGGGCTTGCCCGCCGTCAGCGCCACCTGCACGGTCCGGCCGGGCGGCAGGTCCGCGCGCACCTGGAAATCGGGGGCGCTGAAGCCCATCATCACGTCCTCGGCCGTCAGCGCGAGCATCACGGTTTCGCCGGCCTTGAGCGCGATGCGGTCGGGCAGGAAGACGAAGCGGCGCGCGCGCACAGGTATCACGCGCGCCGGCGCCGCATCGCCCTGGCGGACCAGCGGCGCCAGCGTGCCGGCGAGCAGCCAGCCCAGCACGGCGCGGCGCGGGTATCGGCGGGGTGTCGGGGCGGCCTTACGCATCGCGCTTCACCGGTTGCTCGGCCAGCTCGAACGGCTGCGGCGCCGGCCTGGCGGCCACCGTGCGCCAGCCCAGCCCGCGGTATGGCTGCGCGGCATCCCACGGCACCGGCGTGCGCTTGGGCTGCGAGCCGGCCACCGGCAGCGGGAACATCAGCGAGCGCGCCGCGTGATGCGCGATGTGCCCGGTCATGTGGTGGTGCTCCTGGTGGATGTGCCCGTAGAACACGGTGACATTGCGGTAAGGCATCAACTGCTCCACGACCTTGGCGCCGTCCCGCGTGGCCCAGTCCCATTGCGGGTACAGGTCGAACAGAGGCCGATGGGTGAACACCACGATGCGGGCGTCGCGCGACTGCCGGGCAAGATCCTCGGCCAGCCACGCGCGCTGGGCGTCGCCCACCTGGCCCGCCGGGTCCGACACGTTGTCCAGCACGATGCAATGCACGCCCTTGTGGTCGAACGTGTAATGCGTGGGGCCGAACAGCTCGCGGTACGCGGCGCCGGCATCGAGGCCCGCGTCGTGCTCGCCCGGCATCAGCCGTACCGCGCCGGCCCGCAGCGGGGCGATGATCTCGCGGAATTCGCGCATGCGGCGCCGGCGTTCGTCCGGATCGTCGGTGGTATGGGTCAGGTCGCCGGTGAACATAATAAAGTCAGGTGGCTGCGGCAGCGCGTTGACCGCCGCCACGGCGCGCGGGAGCGTACCGCGCGCATCGGGGTTGGGCGGGCCCTCGAAGCCCCAGTGGGCGTCGGATAGCTGCACGAAGACAAAGTCCTCGTCGCGGCCCGCCGCCCAGCCGGGCAGCGCCGAGGCAAACACGGCGCCGCCAGCGGCGCTTGCCAGGCGCAGTACGTCGCGCCGACTCCAGGTTCCATGCATGAGTGCCTCCGTGCGTCGGTTGGGGGGGTGCCTGTCTTACCGGTCCAGGCGCGCGAATATTCCCGGCGACTGGCGCGCGGGAACAGGGCGGGAATAGAATCAGCGGTACGCCGGTATACGGGAGACCGCTTCATGCCGCTTGCCCCTGGTTCCACGCCCCGCCCGAAGGATTGACTTGGACGCCGCCGCCATGCGCCGCCGATTCGACGACCTGGTGTTGCCGCACCTGGACGCCGCGTACAACCTCGCCCGCTGGCTCTGCGGCAACCCCGGCGACGCCGACGACGTGGTGCAGGAGGCATTCCTGCGCGCGTTCCGGCTGTTCGGCAGTTTTCGCGGCGACCAGCCACGGCCCTGGCTGCTGGCCATCGTCCGCAATACCTGGTTCACCACCTGGCAGAAGCGCAGGACGGCGGCGGAAACGGGCTATGACGAAGGCGAAATGGATACCGCGCTGCCGGACTGGCACGGCGCATCCACCGACCCGGAGCAATGGCTGATCCGCGAGGAGGATGTCAGGCTCGTCCACGCGGCGCTGGAGCGGCTGCCGGTGGCGTTCCGCGAGGTCATCGTGCTGCGCGAGCTGGAAGAGTTGCACTATCGAGACATCGCCCGCATTGCCGAGATACCGGTGGGCACGGTGATGTCGCGCCTGGCACGCGGCCGGCGCATGCTCGCGGCGGCCGTGGTGGCGCTGCGCGACGACAAGGCGCCGCGTGCCGCCGACACCACACCGGGCAATGCGGGCGTGGACATCCCCCAGCCCACCGGAGAGACAGGCCATGGACTGCAATGACGCCCGGAACCTGCTGCAGGCCTGCGCCGACGGCGAAGTCGGCGCGGCGGACAGCGTGCGACTGGAACGGCATCTGGAAGACTGCGAGCCTTGCGTGGAAAGCCTGCGCAACCTGCAGGCACTGCGCGCGGCGGCGCGCCACGGCGCCCAATACCACCGCGCGCCGGCGGACCTGCGCGCGCGCATCGTGGCCGCCCTGCCCGGCGATGCGGCCCTGCCCGCCGCCGACGACGATAGCGCGGCCGCACCGGCCCCGTCCATGCCCGAAGGCTGGCGCCGCTGGTTCACATGGCCGCCGGCCATCAATGCCGCCATGGCGCTCGTCACGGCGGTCGCCGTGGGGCTCGGCCTCCAGCAGTTCGCGTTGCGCGAATCGCCGGCCGATGCCACGGCAGACGCCGTGGTGGCGAGCCACGTGCGCGGGCTGATGTCCAACCGGGCCATCGACGTGGCGTCGTCTGACCAGCACACGGTCAAGCCGTGGTTCAACGGCCGCATCGACTACGCCCCGGAAGTACGCGACCTGGCTGCCGCGGGCTTTCCGCTGCAGGGCGGCCGGCTCGACTACGTGGATGGCCACCGCGTGGCCGTGCTGGTCTACCGGCGCGATGCGCATCCGATCGACGTGTTCGTGATCCCGGGGGACAACGCGGGCAGGCTGGAGAACGGCGGCGGGGAACTGGTGCGCCAGGGATATCCGCTGCAGCGCTGGACGGCGCACGGCATGCATTACTGGGCCGTGACCGATGCGTCGGCCGCTACCCTGCGCGCCTTCGTGCAGGCATGGCGCAACGCGGAAGGGGCCGAGCCGTAGGCGCGGCCCGGCCGCCGGCGCTCACCACGCGTACCGCACCCCCACCCGCAGCGCGTACTGGTAATAGTCCTGCTGGCCCCAGGCGCCGGAGACATTGGCCCAGCCCGACCACGCCTTGTCCAGCGCGACGTTCATGCCCACCTTGACCTCGAAGCGGTTGCGCGGATACATGCCGCCAAGCGGCGTCTGGTTGAACGCGATGTCGCTGTCGGTGTCCGCATACCACCAGTTGATCGTCGCGTAGGGTTGCAGCTTGCGGCCGTCGTCGCGCTGGAAGGTGCGGTGCGTGCGCACGCCGAGCCGGGTCAGCACCCCACGCGAGCTGGCGCCGCGCACGCGCGTGCCGTTGGGCTCGTCGATGTCGTCCTCGCTGTAATTGACGTAGATCAGCTGCGCCTGCGGCTCGACGACCCAGCCGCCACGCAATGGCACCGCGTAGCCGACCTCGCCCGATGCCGCGAAGCCGTTCGCGTCGTACTTCACCGTGGGCAGGTGGTCGCCTTCCACCCGGTTGGAGAACCAGCCGTACTGGAACCACGTGTCGGCGTAGGCGCCCTGCTTGGTCTCGTCGTCCTGATACCAGGTGCCGTAGATGCCCAGGCTCCATCCCTCGACCTTGCCCTTCGCGCGCGCGGCGTTGCCTTGCGCGTCGGCGTCGGTGCTGGCGTTGCCGTAGCTGCCCATCACGCCGCCGTGCAGCCGGCTTGCCGGCCCGCCCGCCTGCCACGCGCCCACTTCCGCGCCCCCCTGCAGCAGGAAGGCATCGGTGCGCGTGCGGAACACGTCGTCCCGGCTGCGGCTGCCCTCCCACTTGCCGACCATGCGCAGCCAGCCCGCGCGCGTCTGGCCCTGCCGTTCGGCGGCCTGGCCCTCGCCGGCCTGCGGCTCGCCCCTTCGGTCATGCAGGCTGTGCACGAACATCTGGCCCGACAGCCGCTGGTTGGCGAGATAGGCGCCCACTTCAGGCCGATACATCGGGTGCGGCGCGGGCGGCGTGGGGGACGGGGGCTCGGCGGCCTCCGAGCGCAGGTACCAGGCGTCGGGCGCGGTGGCATCCCTGCTGCCGCGATACAGCAGGTATTCATAGGGGCCGGCCACGGCGCGGCCATCGAGCACGAACGCGCCGGCCTGCGTCGTCCCGCCGTTCACGGCATCGACGACCAGGATGCCGTTGGCGCTCGTGAGCGCGCCACTGCCGCCGGCATTGGTCACGCGCAGCTTCGACGCGCCGGTGGCGGTGCCCCCATCGATGACGAGCCGGTCCGAAGGCGAGCCGTCGGCATCGAGCCGCGTATTGAGCCCGATCGTGCCATCGCCGCTGTACTGGTTGACCGTCAGTGTCTTGAACACGCCGCCGACCGGGGCGGCGAACAGGATCTGGCTCGGATCGTTCACGAGCGTGGTGAGGCGCGAGTCGCCCCGCAGGAGCCACGTGCTGTCTTTCAGCACCAGGTTCGAGGTGCTGCCCGCCTCGGTCAGCGCCGCGCCGTTCAGCGTCGTCCCTGACGCCGCTGTCAGGTTCAGGGTGCCGCCCCCCGTCACGTTGAACAGCGCCGCGCCCCCGGTCAGGGACGTCGCGGCCAGCGTGGCGTTCAGCGTCCCGCCGGTCACGCCAATGCCCAGGCCCTGCAGCGACGCGAGCGTCGCGTTGCTCACGTTCACCCTGCCCGCGCCGGCCTCTTCATATTGCACGGCATTGGCGTTCGCGCCCGTGGCGATGGCTGTGCCGCCGGTCATGGTCAGGCTGCTGTCGCCGCGCACACGGATGGCGTGCGAGCCCACGCCGGACGTGTTGACGGCAACCCCGCTCGCCACCAGCGATGCGCCGGCCACGCTCGGCCCCGCCACGATCGGATAGGCAGGATCGACCAACTGGGCAGCCGGGTCCACAGGGCCCGCGCCGACCGTGGAAAGCCCGGGCGAGTCGTCGCCACTCGTCGAGATCGATCCGCCGCTTACGGCGAGGCTCGCGCCGCTGCGCGCCGTCGCGCCGTCGGAGGAAGCGCCTTGCGTGGTCACGCCCACGTTGCTGGCGGCAAGCGTCGTGCCGCCAATGGCGACGAGCCCCATCGCCGAGGGACCGGTTGTCCCCACGGTGCCGCCGCTGATCGTCAACGATGCCGGCGTTCCCGTGCCGGCGCCTACCGCGCGCGCGCCATGGGCGGCCTGCCCGCTCGTCCGGATCGCCGCATCCCGCACCTCGGCCACACCGCCGGCCCCGGCGCCGCTGTCGCCGGCCGCCACCACGCCTTCGCCCTGGACGCCTTCGGTCGTCAGGACTCCGCCGATGACGCGGAGCGTGCCGCGCGGCGCGGCCTGGGCGCCGCGCCCCGCCTCGTCCAAGGTGTTCACCGACACATTGGAGAGTTCCACGATGCCACCGATCTGCGCGCTGGCACCATGCGTCTGCGAACCGGTGATCGACAATTCCATGTTGCTGGCGCTGACTCTCGAGCCCGTGCCCGTCGCGCTGATGCCAACCCCGCCGACAGCCTGGGCCACGATTACCAGCCCGCCGCGCACGTCAACGGACCCGCCGTTCGACGCGAACACCGCGGCGCCACGGTCGAGACCTCGTGTCGCGATGACGCCGTCGGAATTGTCGAATGACCCCGTCGCGCCGTTCTGGACCCATAGCGCATTGCCCTGCCCGAAGATGAGTCCGCGGTTGCTGCCCGCCACGACGCCACCGCTGAAGACCACGCCGAAGTGGCCACCGGTGCGGCCGAGGTCGCCCTGCGTAAACGTTCCGCCTTGTTGAAGGTACACCCCTGTTCCCGATGTGCCTTGTATGATCCCGTAGTTCTGGACCGTGACACCGGCCGATGAGGCATATACCCCGTCCATGCTGCCCGTGATCGTGGAGTCCTCCCGGTTGACGATGGTTCCGCCGCCCTGCAGATTGACACCGGCCTGAGCCACCCCCGTCGCGGTGCCGAGGCTCGTGACCGAGCCGGCGTTCTCGAAGTGAGCGGCATTGTTGGCCGATTGCAGGAACACGCCGTTGACGGCGCCGGTGACGGCACCGAAGTTGAACAGGGTCCAGTCGCGCGAATTGTCGCCGGTCACGCCATCGCCAGTGGCGGTGTCGATGACGGACGCCTGGAGCACGACGAAGTCCGTGGCGGTGGCATCGAGGTTCTGCAGGACGACGGTCTCCGTGGCACTCGAGATAGGGACCTGCGCGTGGACCAGCGAAGCCGGCAGTAGCAGTGTCACGGCAACATACTTCGACTTGCGCTCGCATTTCATCCTGCGTTCTCCCGCAAAATTCGATTCGTCAAATTCTGTCCGGACCGCGCAGTCACGCCATGCCCGCGTGACAGTTCCTCCATGCTAGGCGCTGAACTCGATACGTCAAATAGTGATGGAATGCATCGGGTGCGATGCATGCGAGAAGGGCGAGCGCCGGCGTGACGCTGCACTGATGGAGCCGTCAGATTCGAAGCAGAATTTGTGGGAGGGAACGCCGGAGGATTCACTTATCGGGTTCCGTGCCGGACTGCCCCTCTCCTCATGGGAGAGGGGCCTGGCATCGATGCGGGCCGAGCGGCCCCGTGCCTCAGATCACGAACGGCAACTGCCGCTGGCGCTTGCCGGTGAGCCGGAACAGCGCATTGGCCACCGCGGGCGCGATGGCCGGCACGCCCGGTTCACCGAGCCCGGTGGGGTTGTCCTCCGACGGCACGAAGAACACGTCCACCTGCGGCGCGTCTGGCATGCGGGGCGTCGGATAGTCGGGGAAGTTGCTGTTCTTCACCACGCCGTTCTCGATCTGGATGGCAAACCCGGGCTTCGTCATCGACAACCCGAACACGCAGCCGCCCTGGATCTGCGCCTCGGCGCTCATCGGGTTGACCACGCGGTTGGCGTGCACGCCGGCGGTCACGCGATGCACGCGCGGCTCGCCGCGGGCGACCGACACATCCACCACGTACGCCACCACCGAGCCGAACGACTCGTGCACGGCCACGCCCCAGGCATGCCCCTTGGGCAACGTCTTCTTGCCGTAGCCGGACTTGTCCACCGCCAGCTGCAGCGCGGCGCGGTGCCGCGCGTGCTGCTTCGCATCGAGCCGCGCCATGCGCCACGCCACCGGGTCCTGCTTCGCGGCGGCGGCCATCTCGTCGGCCAGCGTCTCCTTGACGAAGCCCGTGTGCGTGTTGCCCACGGAGCGCCACCAGAGCACCGGCACGTCCACCTTCGGATGATGCACGGCCAGTTGCAGTGGCAGGCCGTAGTCGTTCTCGACGATGCCCTCGGTCATCGTCGCGTCCACGCCGTTCTTGACCATCATCGGCTCGAACGGCGTGCCGGCGATGATCGACTGGCCGACAATGGTGTGCTGCCAGCCCACCACGTTGCCCTTGGCATCCACGCCGATGCGCGCCCGATGCACGTGCAGCGGGCGGTAGTAGCCGCCCTTGATGTCGTCCTCGCGGCTCCACATCACCTTGAGCGGTTCGCCGTGGCCGTTGGCCACCCACGCGCGCAGCACGTTGGCGGCCTCCACCAGGTAGTCCGACGTCGGCACCGCGCGCCGGCCAAAACCGCCACCGGCCATCATCGTGTTCAGCGTGACCTTCTCGGGCGCCAGCCCCAGCGTGCGCGCGATGGCCGCCTGGTCGATGGTCTGGAACTGCGATCCCACCCACACCTTGACGGCGGTGGCCTTGTTGCCGGCCACCTCGGCCTGCATCGTGCAGTTCAGCGGCTCCATCGGCGCGTGGGCCAGGTAGGGCACGCGATATTCGGCGTCGATGATCTTCGCCGCGCCCTTGAGCGTGGCGTCGATGCCATCGAGCGGCTTTGCCACCGTGCCCGGCTGCGTGACCAGCTTGCTGTACTGGTCGAACAGCGCAGCAGTGCTGACCGTGGACCCGGTGTCTTCCCAGACGATCTCGAGCGCCTCGCGCGCGGTCTTGGCGGGCCAGTAGCCGTCGGCCACCACCGCCACGCCGCTGCCGCCACGATCCACGGGCACCAGCATCACGTCCACCACGCCCTTGACCTTGCGGGCGCGGTCGGCGTTGAACGACTTGACCTTGCCGCCAAAGCGCGGCGGGCGCGCCACCACGGCCACCACCATGTCCTTGAGCTTCGTGTCGATGCCGAACACGGCGTCGCCATGCAGCTTCGCGGCGGCATCCAGCCGCGGCGTGGGCTTGCCGACGATGCGGAACTGCGCCGGGTCCTTGAGCTTCACCTGCGCCGGCACGGGCAGGCTCATGGCCGCGTTGGCCAGTTCGCCATAGGTGGCGCGGTGGCTGCCGGACGTCACCACGCCCATCGACACCTGGCAGCTGGCCGGGTCCACCTTCCACTGCTGCGCGGCGGCCGAGACCAGCATCGCGCGGGCGCGCGCGCCCAGCTCACGATACTGCTGGAACGAGTGGTTCAGCGCGGTCGAGCCGCCGGTCATCTGGATGCCGAAGGCGGGGTCCTTGTACGCATCGCCGGCCGGGGCCAGCACGGCGCGCACGTTGCGCCAGTCCGCGTCGAGTTCCTCGGCCAGCGCCATCGGCAGCGCCGTATGCACGCCCTGGCCGAACTCGAGCCGGTTCACCGCCACCGTCACCGTATTGTCCGGCGCGATGATCAGGAACGCCTGCGGCGCGGACGGGGCCTTGGCGGCCTCGGCCGCCTGCGCCACACCGATGCCGCCGATGCCGCCGATACCCAGAGCCAGCCCGCCGCCGGCCATGCCGCCCAGCTTCAGGAAACTGCGCCGCGACAGCGGCGCGATGCCCTCCGCCTGCGCGGCGGTGTCCGTCGCCGGCGCGCCACTGCCGCCGGCCAGTGCTTCGATGCCACGAATTCGCATGATGATCCCCCGCTCAGGCGATGGCCCGTGCGGCATCCTTGATGGCCGCGCGAATCCGTTGATAGGTGCCGCAGCGGCAGACGTTGCCGGCCATGGCCTGGTCGATGTCGGCGTCGGTGGGCCGGGGCTTCGCGCGCAGCAGGCCCACGGCGCTCATCACCTGGCCGTTCTGGCAGTAGCCGCATTGCGCCACGTCGTGGCGGAGCCAGGCGTCGAGCACAGCCTTGCCGACCTTGTCGTCCGGCATCGATTCGATGGTGCCGACCTTGCTGCCGGCGGCCGCCGAGATCGGCATCACGCAGCTGCGCGTGGCCTTGCCGTTGATGTGTACCGTGCAGGCGCCACAGGCGGCCATGCCGCAGCCGAACTTGGTGCCGGTCATGGCGAGGTTGTCGCGCAAGGCCCAGAGCAGGGGCGTGGACGGATCGGCGTCCACCTCCACGGTCTTGCCGTTGATGGTTAGCGTGGTCATGGGGAGATACTCCTTGGGTGCGTTGCCCACAGTGTTCTTGCATCGCACCGCCGGGTTCGCTGACTTGGCGCCCGCCCCGGCGGAACCCACGGAGAATAGTCGAAATCCGGGAAACGTGCGCCGCACCGCGCACGCCTCCGCCAGCGCACCCTCCCGCGCACCGTAATGGGGCGCAATGGGGCGCAATGGGACGAATGATGTGATGGGCGCGGCCTCCCGGCTTTATCTGGGGCTGGCCAGATAGAGGTAGAGCGCGTTCAGGTCCGTGTCATTCATCTTGCCCAATGCCGTGAACGGCATGACGCGGCTGACATCGGTGCCGTCGGGGCGCTTGCCGGTGCGCATCATGGCAAGGAACTGGTCCGGCTGCGCATAGCGTTTCATCGCCCCGTCCGGGCGCAGGTCCGCCGCGGGCGGCCAGTCGGGCGGGGCGCCGGGGATGTTGCCGCCGCGCAGGTCGGCGCCATGGCAGCCGATGCAGGCGTTGGCCACGTACTTGCCATAGGCCGCCGACACCGTGGCCGCGATCGGCGGCGATGACGGCAGGCCGTGATCGATCTTCTCGGCGGCGTCGCGGATCACGCCGGCGCCGTACAGCCCCTGCACGAACCACGGAAACACGATCTCGGCCGGCTGCCCGTTGCCGGGCGGCAGGCCGCGGACATAGGCCACCAGGGCGCCGAAGTCGTCATCGGACAGCCGGTTGTAGTCCTCGCTCGGCATGACCAGCAGCGGACGCCCCGAAGGGGCCACGCCGTGGCGGATCACCCGGTCCCAGTCCTCGGGACGGAATTTCGCCACATCGGGGTTGGCCGCGGTGATGTCCGGCGCGCGCACGCGCAGGCCGTTGGGCTCGTCGAAGACCTGCTTGCCGGCGCCCCGCGCGCCGTGGCAGATCGTGCAGCCACGCGACTCATAGAGATACTTGCCGTGGGCGATGGCGGCGGCATCGGTGGGAAGCGCCACCGGCGGCACGCTGGCATCGACCTTGCGCGCCAGCTTGCGCCCGCCCCACCAGTACGTGCCGCCCACCGCCACCACCACCACGATCACGAAGGCGATCGATGCCGAGCTGGCGATACGGAAGAATCGCGCAATGTCCATGGGGTTCCCCTTGCTGGCCGGCCAACGCGCGGCACGCCGGCTGATTCCAGCCGATTGGCGCCGCCCGTTCTGTGCGCGATGGTACAGACGGCGGCCGGCGCCGGAAACCGGTTTTCCCGCTTGCCTACCAAAAAAACCGCCCGGGCGCCAGCCCGACAACGCCCCGCGATACCCCGTATCTCGGGGCTTGCCCAAGCCCTGAAACGATTACATTGCGGCATACGCTGGGCAGGAGTGCGCCATCGCGCCGGCGCCCACAGCACCTCGGACCGCCCGCGCGCGGCCATCGACAACGGAAGACATGACGCCAGAGACGGCCGCGACGCCCTTCAATCCCCCGCCGCCGGCCACGGCCGCCCGGTGGCGGCCGTGGCTGCGGGCCGGGCTGCTGGCCCTGTGCATGGGCATGGGCATTGCGGCCATCCGGGCCGGCCATGACCCGTTCGTGGCCATGTCGCTGCCGCTCGTGGGGGTGGCGCTGGTCAGCCGCCCGCTGGCCACCGCGCTGCTGACCCTGCTCTGCATCGGGACCACCGCCGGCATCGCGCTGCTGGCCGGCGCGCCAATCGCCGCGCCGCGCGGCCTGCCGCTGTCCGGCGCGCTGATGATGGTGTTTCCGGCCTGCATCGCGTTCGTGGCCGAGCAGAACCGCAAGGGCCGCGCCGAGCTGCGCAGCAGTGAGCGGCGCTTCCGCCAGGCCATGCAGCATTCGGCCATCGGCATGGCGCTGGTGGGGCTGGATGGCCGCTGGCAGGTGGTCAATCGCGCCATGTCCGACCTGCTTGGGTACACCGCCGAAGAGTTCCTGGCGAGGCCGTTCCAGCGGATGACGCACCCCGACGACCTGGCCGCCGACCTGCGCCAGATGGAGCGCCTGACGGCCGGCGAGATCGATTCCTACCGGATGGAGAAGCGCTACCTCCACAAGGACGGCCACTACCGCTGGGCGCTGCTGGCGGTCTCGCTGGTGCGCGACGAGCGTACCGGGCAGCCCAACCACTTTATCGCGCAGATCGAGGACATCCACAGCCGCAAGCTGGCCCAGGAGCAGCTGGAGCAACTGGCGCGCCGCACCGAGCTGGCCGTGGAAGCCGGCGGCGTGGGCATCTGGGAATGGGACTTCACCAACGCCACCATCACGTGGGATGCGCGCATGCACGCGCTGCACGGCACGGCGATGGAGCTGGGCGCGCCCACGCTGGCGCAGTGGATCGCCATGCTCCACCCCGAGGACGTGAGCCGCGTCAGCGCCGAGATGCGCCAGGCCATCCGCGGCGTCCAGCGCTTTGACACCGAATACCGCGTAGTACGGCCCACGGGCGAGGTGCGCCATGTGCGCGCCATGGCCATGGTCTCGCGCCACGACGACGGAGAGCGCGAAGGCGGCATGACCCGGGCGCTGGTGGGCACGAACTGGGACATCACCGAGCAGCGCCGCCTGACCCGCGCGCTGTTCGAGGAAAAGGAACGGCTGCACATCACGCTGCGCTCGATCGGCGACGCGGTGATCTGCACGGACCGCGTGATGCGCGTGACGTTCATGAACCCCATCGCCGAGCAATTGACCGGCTGGAGCCTGGACGCCGCGATGGGCCAGCGGCTGGAACAGGTTTTCCGCATCGTCGACGAGTTGACCGGCGTCACCATCCCCAGCCCCGTGGAGCAATGCCTGCAGACGCTGCGCCCGGCCTACCTGCAGGAAGGCGCGGTGCTGCAAAGCCTGACCGGCGAACGCCACGACGTGCAGGACTCCGCCGCGCCGGTGCTGACCGACGAGGGCGGCGTGCTGGGCGCGGTGCTGGTGTTCCAGGACATCACCACGTCGCGCGCGCTGCAGCGCGAGCTGGCGCACTCGGCCACGCACGACGCGCTGACCGGCCTGCCCAACCGCGCGTGGTTCGAAAAGCACCTGCGCGAGTCGTGCGAGGCGGCCCGGCTGCACGGCCACCGCGCCGCGCTGTGCTTCATCGACCTGGACCGCTTCAAGATCGTCAACGACACGGCCGGCCACGGCGCCGGCGATGTGCTGCTGCGCGAGCTGGGCTACGTGATCCGCCACCACGTGCGGCCGGACGACCTGCTGGCGCGCCTGGGCGGCGACGAGTTCGCGCTGCTGCTCAAGGACTGCTCGGTCGATCACGCCGAGCACGTGTGCCAGAAGGTCATCGACGCCATCCACGAACGCCGCTTTCCGTGGGAAGGCCGGGTCTATGACGTGGGCGCCAGCATCGGCATTGCCGCTATCGATGCCGACGCCCCGCCCGTCGGCGAGCTGATGAGCCGCGCCGACGTGGCCTGCTACGCGGCCAAGGCCGCCGGCCGCAACCGCGTGTCCGTCTACCGCCGCGACGAGAGCGACGCCCGCCGCCATCATCGCGAGCTGGAAGTGGCCGCCGGCATCCACTCGGCGCTGGACGGCAACCGCTTCCGGCTCTATGCGCAGGAGATCCGCCCGCTGCGCGACAACGAGCACGGGCGCCACGTGGAGATCCTGGTGCGCATGGTGGACGAGCAAGGCACGCTGATCATGCCCGGCGCATTCATCCCGGCCGCCGAGCGCTACGACCTGATGGGGCATATCGACCGCTGGGTGATCCGCAATGTGCTGCACCGGTACGGCCCGCGCCTGGCGGCCGTGCCGGGGCTGTCGGTGTCGATCAACCTTTCGGCCAATTCGCTGGGCGAGCCGTTCCTGCTGCCGTTCCTGCACGACGCGCTGGAGGGCTCCGTGCTGCCCCCCCACCGCATCCGGCTGGAGATCACCGAGACCGCGCTGATCAACAACATGGCCGCGGCCAGCCGGCTCGTGGCCGAGATGCGCCGCATCGGCTGCACCGTGGCGCTCGACGACTTTGGCGCGGGGCTCTCGTCGTTCTCGTACCTGAAGCAGTTCCCGGTGGACTATCTGAAGATCGACGGCAGCTTCATCCGCAACCTGGCCGACAGCGTGGTGGACCGCGAAATCGTCAGCTCGATCAACGACATCGGCCACCGGCTCGGCGTGCAGACCGTGGCCGAGTCCGTGGAGGACGAAGCCACGCTGGACGCGCTGCGCGCCATCGGCGTGGACTATGCGCAGGGCTACGTCATCGGCCGGCCCGTGCCCGTGGAGCAGTTGCTCGACGCCTGGCAGAACGCCACCACCGACGCGGCCTGAGCGGTTCTCTCCCCTCGCCCGCTTGCGGGAGAGGGGAGCAAACCGTCCAGTGTGCGCGCCACGTCACCATCGCCAGCACCAACCGTTCGGGCTTCCGAACACCCTCCCCGCCAACTTGTTCGGATTCCCGAACAACCGCGCCGGCATCACATCCGAAATCCCTTTGTATTCATCGACTTGCATCCTCCCCTGAACGGGGCGCCGCTGGCACACCTCGTGCACGCCTAGGCGCCGCTTGCCAAGGCACGGAGCGCGGAGCACCGCCGCACGCCCCCAGGCGCGGCCCGTGCCGGATAAAAAGGAGGATGTACCCACGATGACAATGAAGCGACTGCCCACACTGATCTTCCTCGCGATGCTGCTCGGCGTTCTGGCCGGCACCGCCGCTCACCACCTGGCGCCCGACGCCGCCACCGCGAAGTCCATCGCGGACCACCTGGCCATCCTGACCGATATCTTCATGCGGATGATCAAGATGATCATCGGCCCGCTGGTATTCGCCACGCTGGTGTCCGGCATCGCCGGCATGGGCGACGGACGCGCCGTGGGCCGCATCGGCCTGAAGGCCATGGCGTGGTTCCTGGCCGCGTCGCTCACCTCGCTGCTGCTGGGCCTGCTGATGGCCAACCTGCTCGTGCCGGGCCAGGGCATGAACCTGCCGCTGCCGCCCGCCGACGCCGCGTCGAGCCTGAAGACCGGCGCGCTGAACCTGCGCGACTTCATCGCGCACATGTTCCCCAAGAGCTTCGTGGAAGCCATGGCCACCAACGAGATCCTGCAGATCGTGGTGTTCTCGCTGTTCTTCGGCTTCGCGCTGGGCACCCTCAAGGACGGCATCGGCAAGCCCGTGCTCCAGGCCATCGACGGCCTGGGCCATGTGATGCTGAAGGTGACCAACTACGTGATGGCGTTCGCGCCCGTGGGCGTGTTCGGCGCGGTCTCGGCCGTGATCGCCGCGCAGGGCCTGAGCGTGCTGATCGTCTACGCCAAGCTGCTGGGCAGCCTGTACCTGGCGCTGGCGCTGCTGTGGGTGGCGCTGATCGCCGGTGGCTACTACTTCCTGGGCCGCGACGTCTTCCGCCTGATCCGCCAGCTGCGCGCGCCGCTGATGATCGGCTTTGCCACGGCCAGCAGCGAATCGGCCTACCCGAAGGTGATCGAACAGCTCACGCGCTTCGGCGTCAAGCCGCGCATCACGGGCTTCGTGCTGCCGCTGGGCTACTCGTTCAACCTGGACGGCTCCATCATGTACACCTCGTTCGCCGCGCTGTTCGTGGCCCAGGTGTACGGCATCCAGCTGTCGCTGACGCAGCAGATCACCATGCTGCTGGTGCTGCTGGTGACCAGCAAGGGCATCGCGGGCGTGCCGCGCGCCTCGCTGGTGGTGGTGGCCGCCGTGCTGCCGATGTTCGGCCTGCCCGAGGCCGGCATCCTGCTGGTGCTGGGCATCGACCACATCCTGGACATGGGCCGCACCGTCACCAATGTGCTTGGCAATGCCATTGCCACGACCGTCGTCGCCAAAAGCGAGGACGCGATCGGCGCGCCGGATCTATCCGACGAGGATGACACCTCGGCGGACAGCAACACCGGCCTGACACCCGTTCAGGCGCTGGCCAGCAAGTAAGCTGCTGACCAGGCGCGCCAGGGCCCGGCTGCCGATCAGGTAGCCGGGCCTTTTTGCATTTCCGGGCAGGCCATCGGAAGGTTTTGGACGGGCCTCGGCGCGTGGTGTGGTAAAAAGTGTCCCGCGCCGCCGTGCCGGCCCGCTCCGTGAATACGGAATACGGCGCCGGCGTCACCCGGCATCACCCGGCGTCACTGCATCCGCCTCACCGAATTCCTCATGACTGGCCCCCTGTCTTCCGCCGATACCGGCCAACACCCTGGCGACAACGGCGGCGCCCCGCCCTGGCGCCGCGCCGCGCCCGTCGTCGCCCTGCTGGCGCTTGCCGCGCTGGTCGGCGTCGCGGGCTGGCTTGGCTATCGCTACACCTATGACGCCGCCCTGGCCCGCCAGGCCGAGCGCGGCCAGGTGCAGCTGCGCCTGTACGCGCAGGCGCTGGAGAGCGAGCTGGCCCGCTTCGACTATGTGCCGAGCCTGCTCTCGCTCGATGCCCGCATCGACGCGCTGCTGCGCCAGCCGGGCAATCCCGAGCGCGTGGCAGCGGCCAACGCCTACCTGGCGGCGCTGAACGGCCGCGCCGGAACGCGTGTCGTCTACGTGCTCGACGCGCACGGCAAGGTGCTCGCCACCAGCAACTTCCAGCGCCCGGACAGCTACCTGGGCGAGGATCTGAGCTTCCGCCCGTACTTCCGCAGCGCCATCGAGGGTCAGCTGGGCCGCTTCTATGGCGTGGGCACCACGCGCAGCGAGTCGGGCTACTACCTCTCCACGCCGCTTGGCGACCGCGACAAGCCCGTGGGCGTGGCGGTGGTCAAGATCGGCCTGGAACCGCTGGAGAACCGCTGGCAGGGCAACGACAGCCAGATGCTGCTGGCCGACGAGAACGGCGTGGTGATCCTGGCCTCGGACCCGTCGTGGAAGCTGGCCGCGCTGCGCCCGCTGAGCCCCGAGCAGCACGCGAAGCTGGACCACACGCTGCAGTACAACCGCGCCCCGCTGCCCCCGCTGGCGCTGACCACGGTGCGCGAACTCGGCAGCGGCCCGAACCAGGGCGACGCGCTGATGCGGCTGCGCCAGGGTCCGCCGATGCTGGCCCAGCACCTGGCGCTGCCCGGCACCGACTGGGACCTGACGCTGCTGACCAATACCTCGCAGGCACGCGTGGCCGCGCTCAACAGCGCCGCGCTGGCCGGCGTGCTGGCGGCTTTCGTGCTGCTGCTGGCGGCCGCGTGGAACGTGCGCCGGCGCATCGTCGGCGAACGGCTGGCCGCGCGCGCGGCGCTGGAGGCCGCCAACAGCGAACTCGAGCGCAAGGTGGCGGAGCGCACCGCCGACCTTTCCGCCGCCAACCAGCTGCTGCATACCGAGGTGGCCGAGCGCATCCGCACCGAGGCGTTCCTGCGCCAGGCCCAGGACGGGCTGATGCAGGCGGGCAAGCTCGCCGCGGTGGGCCAGATGTCGGCCGGCATCGCCCATGAACTGAACCAGCCGCTGGCCGCGCTGCGCACGCTCTCGGGCAATACCGGCAAGTTCCTAGAGCGTGGCGATCACGCCACGGCCCAGGAAAACCTCGGCAAGATCATCGGCCTGGTGGAACGCATGGGCCGCATCACGGGCGCCCTGAAGTCGTTCGCACGCAATCCGTCGGTGGGCCGGCGCAGCACGGCGCGGCTGGCCGAAGCCGTGGACAACGCGCTGTTCCTGCTGGAGACCCGCATTGCCGCCGTGGCGCCGGTGATCGAGCGCGACATCGACGCGCGCCTGGCCGTCGCCTGCGACCCCAACCGGCTCGAGCAGGTGCTGGTCAACCTGGTGGGCAACGCGCTGGACGCCATGAGCGCCATGAGCGCCACGCCCGGCCGCCCGGGGCCGCGGCTTTCGCTGCACGCCTACGAAAGCGGCGGCCTGGTGCACCTGACCGTGCGCGACAGCGGCCCGGGGCTGTCCGAAGCCGCTTTCGCGCGGCTGTTCGAGCCGTTCTTCACGACCAAGCCGGCCGGCGAGGGGCTGGGACTGGGCCTGACGCTGTCCGCCGGCATCCTGAACGAGAACGGCGGCACGCTGACCGCCATCAACCATCCCGACGGCGGCGCCTGCTTCACGCTCGCGCTGCCCGAGGCACGCCAGGAATCGCGCCATGTCGGCTGAAGCGGCCCCGATGACGGTGATGATCGTCGAGGACGATCCCGATGTGCGCCTGGGCTGCGAGCAGGCGTTGCGGCTGGAAGGCATCGCCACGCGCGCCGTGGCCAGCGCCGAGGCCGCGCTCCGCGAGGCGTGCGCCGGCTATGCGGGCATCGTGGTCAGCGACATCCACCTGCCCGGCGCCGACGGCATGGCGCTGCTGCGCGAGTTGACCGGCCGTGACGCGGCGCTGCCGATCATCATGATCACGGGCCATGGCGATGTCTCGCTGGCCGTGCAGGCCATGAAACAAGGGGCGTATGACTTCCTGGAGAAGCCGTTCTCGCCCGAGCGGCTGGTGGCCACGTGCCGCCGCGCGCTGGACAAGCGCCGGCTGGCGCTGGAAGTGGCCGAGCTGCGCGCGCGGCTGGCCGGGCGCGAGACGCTGTTGGCGCGCTTGATCGGCGATTCGCCGGCGATCGGGCGGCTGCGCCAGATGATTGCCGACCTGGCCGATACCGCCGCCAACGTGCTGATCCACGGCGAGACGGGCACCGGCAAGGAACTGGTGGCGCGCTGCCTGCACGAGGCCAGCGGCCGGCGCGGGCGGCATTTCGTGCCGATCAACTGCGGCGGCCTGCCCGAGGCGCTGTTCGAATCCGAGATCTTCGGCCATGAGGCCGGCTCGTTCACCGGCGCCGCGCGGCGGCGCATCGGCAAGATCGAGCACGCCGAGGGCGGCACGCTGTTTCTCGACGAGATCGAGAGCATGCCCATGCCGATGCAGATCAAGATGCTGCGCGTGCTGCAGGAGCGCGTGGTGGAGCGGCTGGGCTCCAACCTGCCGGTGCCGGTCAACGCACGCGTGGTGGCGGCCACCAAGTCGGATCTGCGCGCGCTGTCCGATGCCGGCCAGTTCCGCGCCGACCTGTACTACCGCCTGAACGTGGTCACGCTGGAACTGCCGCCGCTGCGCGAGCGGCGCGAGGACGTGCCGCTGCTGTTCGAGCACTTCGTCGCCCAGGCGGCGCTGCGCTTCGAGCGCGAGGCCATGCCGGCCACGCCCGCCGAGCTGGCGCAGTTGGTGGCGTACCCCTGGCCCGGCAATGTGCGCGAACTGCGCAACCTGGCCGAGCGCCACGTGCTGGGGCTCGGATGTGACCCCGGCCAGGGCGGCGCGGCACCGCATGCGCTGCCGCTGCCGCAGGCCGTGGAACAGTTCGAGCGCGCGCTGATTGCCGATGCGCTGCGCCGGCACGACGGCAACCTGAGCCGCGCCGGCGAGGCGCTGGGCGTGGCCAAGACCACACTCTTCGACAAGGTGAGAAAGTACGGACTGAACTGATCGCCTCCATCGCTGTCCACCGATCATGCCTGATGTACGTTAAACAACAAAAGTGAGACGCCAATCATTGCTTTCCCCGTGGCGGCGAACCATCTTGAAGCCATACTATTGGCATTCGGCAGACCCGGGATTCCGAGAACGGTCCTGGCGAGCCGGCCGGCGGCACAGACCGCCGGCACCAAAAACGTGCGCGGGCACCTGAGCCCGTACCACGTCGATAAAAAAGCAAAGCAACAAAGACCGGCCGGGGAGCGGGTCGCAAATGTCAGGGTCAGTAAATCCGGCAGCCCGGATCAAAACGGTGTGGCGCGTCCGAGGGTGCCACGCGGCGAGCAACTGGCGCCGTGCTGCCGATCGACACTACGGGTGATTGGATGAAATTGGATCCGGAACTGGCTGAAAAGCCTTACTACAGCACACGCACCGCAGCAAAACTTCTCAACGTATCGCTGGGCACCGTCCAGAAAATGGTCGAACGCGGCGAACTCGGCGCGTGGAAGACCAATGGCGGCCACCGGCGCATTCACAAGGAAACCGTCCATCGCCTGCTGGCCAGCCGCGCCTTGCCCGACCTGGCCGCGGAGCACGACCTGGACCTGGTGGTGTTTCACCCGAACCACCAGGAGGCGCAGCGCATCAGCGCCCAACTGGGCAAATGGTCGCTGCCGCTGAAGAGCCAGGTACTCGAAGACGTGGTGGATACCCTCATTGCCTCCATCGATGCGCGCCCGCGCGTGGTGCTCTACTACGTGGAGGAGCTCAACGATACGGAGTCGGCCATCATCGAGAAGCTGCAGAACTTCTTCGCGCGGCAGCGCGTGATCTTCGCGGTCATCACCAACCGCCAGGCCTACGATGGCGTGGCCGATGCGCTCCAGCAATGGGGCATCATGGTGTTCCTGAAGACGCCGTCGCTGGAAGAGATCAAGGGCTTCCTGCGCGCGCAGTTGATGATGGGGCGCGTGGGCGTCTGACCTGCCTTTCTCCCCCTCCAGAGCGGAGGGGAGAAAGCCGGCGGCACAGTTTTAAGTAAGAGCCCCCTTCATACCGGCACTGCTGCCCTGGCTTCCGGGCAGGCCCGGGTCGCTTCGGGGGCCATCATCCAGCCATAGAGGTCGCGCGGGTCGGGCGGCATGGCCACCAGCTCGATCGGCCGGCCCACGCCATGCGCGCGCGCGGCGGCATGGAGCCAGCGCAACACCGCATAGTCCTCGAGCGCGAAGCCCACGGAATCGAAGATCGTCACGTCGTCCGCCGACACACGGCCCGGCACGGCGCCGGACAGGACCTCCCACAACTCGTGCACGGGCGCTTCGGGCCATTGCTGGATCTCGCCCTCGATGCGCGACTGCGGCGCGTACTCGACCACGATCCGCCCGGCGCGCAGGATATCGACGTGCAGCTCGGTCTTGCCGGGGCAATCGCCGCCCACCGCGTTCAGGTGCATGCCGGGGCGCACCATGCCGGGGGTGAGGATCGTGGCGCGCGTCTTGTCGGCGGTGACCGTGGACACGATGTCCGCGCCAGTCAGCGCCTCAACCACCGAAGCGGCCGGCACGATCGACAGCCCGGCCACGTGGGCCAGGTTGCGGACGAGCCGCGCGGTGGCGCCGGGGTCCACGTCGTAGGCGCGCACCTCGCGCACGCCCAGCATCGCGTGGAAGCCCAGCGACTGGAACTCGGCCTGCGCGCCGTTGCCGATCAGCGCCATCGTGCGCGCGCCCGGCCGCGCCATGGCACGCGCCGCCAGCGCCGACGTGGCCGCCGTGCGCAGCGCCGTGGCCAGCGTCAGGTCGGCCAGCAGCAGCGGCGCCCCGGTGCGTACCTCGGCCAGCATGCCGTATGCCATGACCGTCGGCAGCGCATGGAGCGCGTTGCGCGGATGGCCGTTGACGTACTTGAACGCGAATTGCACGCCATCGCTGACCGGCATCAGCTCGATCACGCCCACGGGCGAATGGCTGGCCAGCCGCGCCGATTTCTCGAAGGCGGACCAGCGCAGGAAGTCGTGGCGCACATGATCGGCCACTTCGACGATGGCGCGCGCCGCGCCGATGCGGCGCACCAGCGTGGCCACGTCGCTGGCGTCGAGGAATGTCGTCTTCATGGTGGAGGTCATGGCGGGCTCCCTGTCATGCCGCGTCGGCACGCCGCGCGGCGGCGCTGGCGCGGTCCAGCCGCAGCGTCATGCAATACGCGCCGCCACCGGACAGCATGTACGGCGACAGGTCCACCTCGTGCAGCCGGTAGCCGCGGCGGCCCAGCTCGGCGCGCAGGTGCGGCGTGGTGCGGGTCATCACCACCTGGTCGTCAAGGTTCACCGCGTTGACGCTGAAGTGGCGCAGGTCATCCTCCGTGGCCTCGATGCGCAGCGGGGCCGGCACGCGCGCGCGCAGGGCCCCAAGCGCCGCCTCGGTGAATGCGGGCGGGTAGTACAGCACCTCGCCGCCGGCCAGCGGGCAGAAGCAGACATCGAGGTGATAGCTTTGTTCCGTCGCCAGCTCCAGCGCCACCACGTCATGGCCGAAGTGCTGCGACATGGCATCGGCGGCCTCCCGCGACGAGCGCGGCCCGAAGCCGGCCCAGAAGTGACCGCGCTGCGCATCCCAGATACAGTCGCCCGCGCCTTCCTGGTAGCAGCCCTCGGGCAGCGTGATCACGCTGTCGATCAGGCCGCGCGCGCGCAGCCCCTCGAAAATGGCCGCGAACGGCGCTTCCTCCCCGCGGCGCTGCGGATAGCGGAAGCGCGCCAGCACCGCCTTGCCGTCGAGCACGACGGCCGCATTGGCCGGGAACACCATGTCGGGCTGGCCTGGCGCGCCCTCGGAAACCTCCACGGCGAACCCCGCCGCCTCCAGCGCCTGCTGCAGCGCGTCGAACGACGCCCGGGCATGCCGATGCATGCCGCGCGGGTCGCGCGCCCAGGTGGCCGGGTCCATCCACGGGTTGATGCTGTAGGACACGTCGTAGAAGGTCGGGGCAACAAGCAGGATGGTGGGGCGAAGGGTCACGGTGGCTCTCCGGTTGTGACGGGGGAAATCGGTGAGTGAATTCTGATGCCCGCGCACGCCAACAAATAGCCAGCAAACTGGACAAATTGCGTCGCCAGTTTGACAATTCGCCAGAGATGCCTGGCAAATCGGCAGGCGATCATCCCGGAGAGTTGCCATGGACGCCACCGACCAACAACTGCTGAGCCTGTTGCGCGATAACGCACGCACGCCGGTCACGGCGCTGGCCAAGGCGCTGCGCGTCTCACGCGCCACGGTGCAGAACCGGATCGACAAGCTCGAGAAAGAGGGCCTGATCGTCGGCTATACGGTGCGACTGAAGTCCGAGGCCGAGCCGCACCGCATCCGCGCGTGGATGACGGTGGCCGTGGAAGGCAACCGCGCTCGCCAGGTGCTCCAGGCGTTACGCGGCGAGCCCAACGTGCAGACGCTGCACACCACCAATGGGCGCTGGGACATCATCGCGGAAGTGCGCGCCGATACACTCGAACAGTTCGACCGCACGCTCGACCGCATCCGCCTCATCGAAGGCATCTCGGCCACGGAGACCAGCATCCTGCTCACGAGCTACAAGCTCTGAGGCCGGCGGCTTCGGACATATACATCATGCCGTGATATATTCCCGGACCGCCCCCGCATCGCCCCCGTTCCGCCAATGCCCTCCGCATTCGATTTATCCGCCTCCACCACCCAGGCGCGTGCCTGGCTACGCACATTCGTGCCCGCCCCGGTAGCCGCTGGCCGGCGCGAGCGGATCAAGAGCTGCCTCGGCGCGCTGATTGGCCTGTTCCTGACGGAATGGATCAGCCGCCACTTCCTGCAAGGCTTCAATCCGTGGTTCGTCGCCCCGATGGGGGCATCGGCCGTGCTGTTGTTCGCGGTGCCATCGAGCCCATTGGCGCAGCCATGGTCGATCATCGGCGGCAATCTCGTCTCGGCGGCGGTGGGCGTGGCGTGCGCGCGCTGGATTCCCGATCCCGGGCTGGCCGCCGCCGTGGCGGGGGCGCTGGCCATCGCGCTGATGTTCCAGCTGCGCTGCCTGCACCCGCCCGGCGGCGCCATGGCGATCTCCGCCGTGCTGGGCGGCCCGGCCGTGCAGGCGCTGGGCTTCGGCTTCGTGGCGGTGCCGGTGGCCATCAACTCGATGCTGCTGTTGCTGACCGCGCTGGCGTTCAACAACCTGGCGCAGCGGCGGTATCCGCATCGTGCGCCCGAGGCGGCCACGCAGCATCACACGCGCGATGTGCCGCCAAGCCAGCGCGTGGGCGTGACCCGCGCCGACCTCGACGCCGTGCTGGCGGCGCGCGGCGAATTCCTCGACATCGAGGAAGACGACCTTGAGGCGATCCTGGTGGAAGCGGAACTGCGCGCCTACCGGCGCCGCTTTGGCGACGTGCTTTGCGCGGAGATCATGTCGCGCGACGTGGTGTCGGTGCGCCCGGGGCAGCCCGCCGCCGATGCCGCCGCGTTGCTGGCGCGCCATCGCATCAAGGCGCTGCCAGTGGTCGATGCGCAGCGCCGGCTGCTGGGTATCGTGACCCAGAGCGATTTCTTCCGTGCGCAACGCACGGGCTCGCGCCGCGCCAACGGCACGGTGCGCGACCTGATGACCCGCGCGGTGGCCGTCGCGCGCGCCGGCCAGCCCATCGTGGAACTGGCGCGCGCGTTCTCCGACGGCGGGCTGCACCATGTGCCGGTGCTCGACGAGGACCGGCGCGTGGTGGGCATGGTGACGCAGTCGGACCTGGTGGCGGCGCTGTTGCGCAGCGGGGTGACGGCGGCTGCGCGGGCCTGATACGCTGATACGCCGGCCCGCAAAGACATCCCGCGTTCTATCACTCTCGGCAGGACCGCCTCGCTCGCGTCGGCGCCGTCATCGATTTCCGCTATGCTTACGGCGTTTCCGTCACACGGTCGCCCTTGGAGATCTGCCCCGATGAGTTCCGGACAACTGATTGAAAAGCTAGCCGCCATCTTTGCGCTGATCGTGCTGATCGGCGGATCGCTGCTGGTGCTGGCCCCATTCGCCACGGCGCTGCTCTGGGGCGCGATCCTCGCGTACGCCTCGTGGTACCCCTACACCGTGCTCACGCGCTGGCTCGGCAACCGCCGCGGCCTGGCCGCGCTGATCTTCGTGCTGGTCACCACGGTCATCGTGCTCGGCCCCTTCGTCTATGCCGGCGCCAGCTTCTCCGCCCATGCCGACGAACTGACCGCGCTCGTGGAGCGCTACACCCAGCAGGGCCTTCCGCAACTGCCCGAATGGCTCAACAGCCTGCCCTTCGTGGGGCCGCAGCTGCAGAAGGCGTGGAACCAGGTCATCACGGCCGACTCCGAGATGGTGGCCAACCTGCGCAAGCTGATCGCGCCCGTGGGACAGGTGCTGCTCGGCGCCGGCCTGTCGATCGGTGCCGGCCTGGGCCAGCTTGCGCTCTCCATCGTGCTGGCGTTCTTCTTCTACACGGGCGGCGAACTGGCGGTGGAGTGGCTGCGCGGCGGCATGCGACGCGTGGCGGGCGAGCGCGCCGACCACCTGCTGACGCTGGCCGGCAGCACGATCAAGGGCGTGGTCTACGGGGTGCTGGGCACCGCATTCATCCAGGCCGTGCTGGCCGCCGTCGGCTTCTGGATCGCCGGCGTGCCCGGCGCGGCCATCCTCGGCTTCATCACATTCTTCCTGTCGGTGGTGCCGATGGGCCCGCCGCTGGTCTGGATTCCGGCCGCGCTGTGGCTCTATCACACCGGCCAGACCGGCTGGGCCATCTTCATGGTGATCTGGGGCGGCGCGGTGGTCGGCATGGCCGACAACGTCGTCAAGCCGCTGCTGATCAGCAAGGGCACCGGCCTGCCGCTGATCTGGATCATGATGGGCGTGCTGGGCGGCGCGCTGGCGTTCGGATTCCTGGGCGTGTTCATCGGCCCGACCGTGCTGGCCGTGGCCTACGCGCTGCTGCGCGACTGGACCATCGGCACGCAGGAACGCCCGCCGATCAACGCGGTGACCGCCGCGCCACCCACCACACTTAACCCCGACGCATGACCCCGGCGCCCGACATGCCAACGCAGCCGGCGCAGGACCTGCACCGGCTGGTGGCATGCGAATACTGCGACGCACTGTACGAACGCACCGCGCTGGAGCCCGGCGAGCGCGCCACATGCCTGCGCTGCGGCGGGCCGCTCTATCGTGAAAGCTCGGGCGCCTACCGGCGGCTGCTGCCGCTGGTGATCACCGCGCTGATCCTGTTCCTGATCTCCAACGCCTTTCCGATCGTGGAGATGGACCTCAAGGGCGTGCGCACGCAGACCACGTTGCTCGGGGCCGTGCAGGCGCTCTACGTGGACCAGATGGCGCTCGTGGCGATGCTGGTGTTTGCCACCACCCTCCTGTTTCCGCTCGCGGAGTTGCTGATGATGGGCTATCTGCTGGTGCCGATGGCGCGCCGGCGCATGCCGCCCGGGTTCGACCGCATCGTGCGCGGCATCCGCCAGACCCGGCCCTGGGGCATGATCGAGGTGTTCATGATCGGCGTGCTGGTCACGCTGGTGAAGCTCTCGACCATGGCGAAGGTGCTGCCCGGCGTGGCGCTGTGGTCGTTCGCCGCGCTGGTGGTGGTGCTGGCCGCGATGCTGTCGTTCGATCCACGCGACCTGTGGCACTACCTGGAGCCGCCCGGCGCCGACGAGGTGCCGCCGCGCGACGGGAGCCCCGCGCCATGAGCACGCCCGAGCCGACCCGCCGGCTGGCGCGCTCGCGCCGCCTGGCCGCCGAGATGGTGGCCGAGCTGACCGACGACGATGAACGCACGCCACTGGCGCAGGTGCCCACGGCGGCGTCGCGCGGGCTGGTCTCGTGCCACGCCTGCGACATGGTCAGCCCGCGCGCGCTGGAGGGCGAGCCCTGTCCGCGCTGCGGGGCCACGCTGCACCATCGCAAGCCGGCCAGCCTGGCGCGCACCTGGGCGTTCCTGCTCGCCGCGTATATCCTCTACATCCCGGCCAACCTGCTGCCCGTGATGGTGACCGAGTCGATCCTCGGCACGCAGCGCGACACCATCCTCTCGGGCGTGATTTACCTGTGGGTGTCCGGCTCGCGCCTGCTGGCCGGCGTGGTGCTGATCGCCAGCATCGTGGTGCCGATGCTGAAAATGATGATTCTGACGCTGCTGCTGATCTCGGTGCACACGCGCTCCACGTGGCGCATCCGGCAGCAGACGCGGCTGTACTGGCTGGTCGAGGTGATCGGCCGGTGGTCTATGCTCGATATCTTCGTGGTGGCGCTGCTGGCGTCGCTGGTGCGGGCCGGTGCGCTCGCCACGATCATCCCCGGCGGGGGGGCCGTCGCCTTCGGCTCGGTGGTCGTCCTGACCATGCTGGCGTCGCTGAGCTTCGATCCGCGCCTGCTGTGGGATTCACTTGAATTGCCGGAAACGAACGATGCCCGACACGCCCAACACTAACCCTCCGTCCCCACCGGGCGGCGTGCCCCAGCCCGCGCGGCGCAAGCGCGCGCGCTGGCTGCCGTCGCTGGTCTGGCTGATCCCGATCGTGGCCGCGGTGGTGGGCATCTCGCTGCTGATCAACACGCTGGCCTCGCGCGGGCCCGAGATCACGGTGGCCTTCCGCACCGCCGAGGGCCTGACGCCGGGCAAAACCGCCGTGCGCTACAAGGACGTGGAAATCGGCCTGGTCAAGGCCGTGCGGCTGACCTCGGACCGCTCGCACGTGGTGGCCAGTATCGAGCTGACCAAGGACGCCGAGAATTTCGCGGTGACCGACACGCGCTTCTGGGTGGTGCGACCGCGTTTCGCCATCAGCGGCGTATCGGGGCTGGAAACGCTGCTCTCGGGCGCCTATATCGGCGTGGATGCCGGCAAGTCGGAGGCGCGCACGCGCAACTTCACGGGGCTCGAGGTGCCGCCGGTGGTCACCACCGATGCGTCGGGCCGGCAGTTCGTGCTGCGCGCGCAGGACCTGGGCTCGCTCGACATCGGCTCGCCGGTCTACTACCGCCGCGTGCAGGTGGGCCAGGTGGTGGCCTACCAGCTCGAGCCCAATGGGCGCGACATCACGCTGCGCGTGTTCGTGAACAAGCCCTACGACAACCTCGTGACCGCCGATACGCGCTTCTGGCACGCCAGCGGCGTGGACCTGAAGCTCGACGCGGGCGGCCTGAAGCTGTCCACGCAGTCGCTGGTGACGGTGCTGCTGGGCGGCTTGGCGTTCCAGTCGCCCGAGCACTCCGCCGCGCACGATGCCGCCGTGGAGAACACGCAGTTCCTGCTGGCGAGCGACCAGGTCGAGGCGATGAAGGAGCCCGACGAACTGGCGCCCGCGCTGGCGGTGCTGAACTTCGACCAGTCCGTGCGCGGCCTGACGCCAGGCGCGGCGGTGGACTTCCGCGGCGTGATCGTGGGCACTGTGCGCTCCATCGGCATCGAATATGTGCGCGACAAGAAGGCATTCCGCATGCCGGTGGTGGTGGAGTTCTACCCGTCGCGCATGGGCTTCCGCGAACGCGACGTGGCCGACGAGGAACACAAGCGCGCCGTCGTGCAGGGCCTGGTCAAGCGCGGCATGCGCGCGCAACTGCGCACCGGCAACCTGCTGACCGGCCAGTTGTATGTGGCGCTGGACTTCTTCCCGAAGGCGCCGCCGCCAACCGACATCAACCTCGACACGGCGATGCCCGAACTGCCCACCACGCCGGGCACCTTCGACGCGCTGCAGGCTAAGCTTGGCGACATCGTCAACCGGATCGACAAGGTGCCGTTCGACCAGATCGGGCAGGACCTGCGCACGGCCATGGCATCGATGAACACGATGATGGCCAGCGCCGACAAGCTCGTGACGCAACTCAATGGCGACGTGGCGCCGCAGGTAACCGCCGCGCTGCAGGACGCGCGCCGCACGCTGACGTCGGCCAATACCACGCTGGCATCGGACGCGCCGCTGCAGCAGGACACGCGGCGCATGGTGCAGGAACTCACGCGCACGGCGGTGTCGCTGCGCGCGCTGACGGACTACCTGGAGCGCCACCCCGAGGCACTGGTGCGCGGCAAGGCGGAGAAACCATGATGAATCGATCGGATCGCACGATGCGCGCTGCCCTGGCCGCGCTTGGACTGGCCGCGACACTGGCCGGATGCGCCTCGCCCGAGCCGCGCTACTACACGCTGGCCACGGGCGCCGCCGCCGCGCCGGTGCCGGCGGCGGCCAATCCGCTCTGGATCGAGGTCGCGCCCGTGCGCGTGCCCGAGCGGCTGAACCGGCCGCAACTGGTGGTGGCCGACGGCAGCGACGGCGGGCTGAAGCTGCTGGATCTGTCGCGCTGGTCGTCGCCGTTGCCGGACGAACTGCGCGATGCGCTGTCGCAGCAGCTCCAGGCCAGCCTGGGCGCGGTGGATACCTACCAGCAGGGTCTGTCGGACGTGGCGCCGGTCTATCGCGTAACCACCGAGGTGGTCAGGCTCGACGCCGATCTCGGCCAGCGCGCCAGCGCCACGATTGCGTGGACCGTGCGCAAGCTGCCCGACGGCCGGGTGCTCAGTGGCCGCACGCACGCGGAACTGCCCGCGCCGGGACAGGTGGATGGCATGGTCAGCGCCTACCGGCAGATCGTGGCCGCCACCGCCGCCGACGTGGCGGCCGGCGTGCAGTCGCTGCGGCCCTGAGGACCTGAGGCCCTGACTGTTCAGTCTTCCGGATCGCTGGCGGACAGCGCCTGCGCACGGCGCGCGGCGCGGCGGCGGTCCGCCTCGGCCATCGCGGCCAGGCACTCGGCGGGGCCGCCCGCCACCAGCCGCACGCTGCACGCCAGCATCAGGTTCTTGGGCAGGCCGAAGTCTTCCACCACGTAGCCGCGCGCATCCAGCGCCTCGCCGTCGGCATCGGTACGCGCGCGCGCACGCTCGAGCAGCGTGCCCGCATCGGACGAATAGGCCCATACCGGCTTCTGCAACGCCACGGCAAACCCGACCTCGAACGTGGTACCGCTATCGGGCTCGCCCGGGCCGCGAAAGTCATCGAGATTGGCCATGACGATGTCCGCGCGGCGGATCAGCACGATATTGGCCTCGTAGATCCATTGCGCGGCGGCCAGGCCGGAAAGCCCCTGTGGCGCGGCCTTGTCGAGTGGATAGAGCCCTTCGTAGCCATGCTGCGCGCACAGCGCCTTGAGGTGCCCGCCATGGGCAAGCGCGTCTTTGCGAAAGACATCGAAGCCGGCGAGGTAGATCGATTTCATGGGCGTGAGAATAAGGCATGGCATTGGGGGCTCCCCTCTCCCGCCTGCGGGAGAGGGGCCGGGGGAGAGGGCCAGAGCATCTCGACGCGAAGAACGTTCCATCGCACGCCGTCCCTCTCCCCCGCCCCTCTCCCAGAGGGAGAGGGGCGACAACCCTCAGCCACCCGATGCCAGCTTACATCACCATCGTCATCCTTACCTCACGGCGTCAGCGCCGGGTGGCGCAGCGCGTGCGCCGCTTCGGCCATGTGCTGCCGGTACTCCCCGTCGTCGCGGGTCAGGCCGAGTTCGCCATTGCGGTACGCCATGGCCAGCGCCTGGATCGAGGCGGGATGCTCGCGCTCGGCGGCGGCCTCGTACCAGCCCACGGCGCGCGCGTCGTCGCGCGCCACGCCCTCGCCTTCGCGGTACGCATTGGCCAGCAGGAACATCGCCTGTGCCACGCCGCCATCGGCGGCCACGGTGAGCCAGCGGACCGCCGCCGCAGGATCGGCCGCGCGGCCGTATCCGCCCCGGCACAGCAAACCCAGGTAGTACGCGGCGGGCGCGTCGCCGGCCCGCGCGGCCGCCTCCAGGTGCGTCCACGCGCGCGGCAGGTCAGGCTTGCCCGTCGGCAACTGGCCCAGCAGCGCCGCCTTGCCCAGCACGAAATGCGCGCGCACGTTGCCGTTGTCGGCGGCCAGCCGCAGCCAGCGCTCGCCATCGGCACGGGACGGCCCATCGGCGCGCCCGAGCAAGGTCTCGCCCAGCGCGGCGCGCGCGGCGGTCTCGCCGGCCGCCGCCGCATGCGCCAGCCGTGCCAGCGCATCGGCATCGGCCGCGGTGCTCGCCAGCCGCTGCCAATGCGCAAGCTCCGCCTGGCGTGCCTCGGCGTGGTGTCGCCAGGCCGCCGCACCGGCCACGCCGGCCGCGGCCACCGTCACCGCCAGCAACGCGGCGGCGAACAGCGGATGCGCGCGGCCCCGCCGCGCGTGGTGGGGATAGGGAGCGGTAGCGGCTGTCATGGTCTTCGTCAGAGGTCAGAGGCTCAGGTCGATCCGGTACTGCGACAGGTTCTTGCCGGAACCGTCGTCGGCCTTGTCGAGCGAGATATTGGCCAGGCCCGCATCCACGGCCTGCTGGAGCATGCCCACGCCCGAGCTGAACACCACCTTGCCGGCCGTGGTGACCTGCGTGAAGCGCCAGCTGCGCGCGCTGCCATGCGCCGTGCGCGTCACGTTGGCGGCGTTCTTGATGTACGAGATCAGCACATCGCGGTTGGCGTCGGGCGATGCATAGACGGTCTTGGTACCGTCCAGCCCCGGAAAGTTGCCGCCGCCGCTGGCGCGGTAGTTGTTCGTGGCGACAATGAACGTCATGGCCGACGTCACCGGGTTGCCCAGGTAGGTCAGGTTCTTGATGCGGCTGCCCACCGGCTGCGTGACGTCGATCTCGTAGGCAATGTCCGCCGACGTGAACATGTCGAAGTTGTAGCCCGGGAAGGTGCTGATCAACGGCTGGTCCGTGGTCAGAGCCGGGTTGATCTGGTTGAAGCGCTTGGCCGCCGTCTCGAGCCACGCCTTGACCTCGTCGCCATTGACCTTCACCGCGTAGACCGTGTTCGGATACAGGTACAGGTCGGCCGCGTTGTTGATCGCCAGGTTGCCGGCGGACACGTCGGTGTAGTCGTTGCCGCCGCCAAAGCCGCTCTTGAACGGCGCGGACACCGACAGCACCGGCAGGCTGGCCAGCGCCGGCAGGTTGGCGGCAATGTAATCCTTCACATACTTGGCCTGCGCCATGTTGACGATCTGGATGGCGCCAGGGTCGCCCACATCGGCAAAGTAGCTCGACATGCGGTAGTCGGTGGTGCCGATCGGCGTCTTCACATACTGGATGGTGGCCTGGTGCTCGGCGTCGATGGCCGCCGCCACGGCCGCATCGGGCGCCACGTAGGTCTTGTCGGCGTTCTGGATGGAGCGCGCCTGCACCTTGGTGTTGGCCCGGTCCACGGACCAGCGCGTGCCGTCATAGGCCAGCGCGAGGTTGATCACGCCGAGGTGCTTGCCCCAGTAGTTGGCCATGACCGTCGGCACGCCGTTGACCGTGCCGCGGACCTTGTCCACGCCGGGCAGGTTGAACTGCGCCACGGTGCTGGCCGCATCGGGGAAGATCTGGTGCGAGTGGCCGATCAGCATGGCGTCCACGCCCGCCACCTTCGACAGGTGGTAGCTGCCGTTCTCCATCGTCGGCGAATAGGCCGATGCGTCGAGCCCGCCGTGCGAGATGACCACGATCAGGTCGGCGCCCTTGGCGCGCATCTCGGGAATGTACTTCTCAGCGGTCTCCACGAGGCCCTCGGTGTACACCTTGCCATCGAGCCAGCGCTTGTCCCAGCTCAGGATCGCCGGCGGCGCAAAGCCGATGATGCCCACCTTGAGCGGCGCGGTTACCGCCTTGCCGTCCGGCCCCGTGGCCGTGACCTGCCTGGTCAGGATCGCATAGGGCTGGAACAGCGGCGCGTGCGTGCGCGCGCTGTAGACGTTGGCCAGCACCTGCGGAAATTTGGGCCCCGCGCACGCGGTCTGGGTGCCCGGATCGGGCAGGCCATCCACGTTGAACCGGCTGCCCGTGACTTGGCTCAGGTACGGCAGGCCGTAGTTGAACTCGTGGTTGCCGATGCCGCCGCCGTCGTAGCCGGCGTCGTTCATCACCTTGTACATGGCCAGCGTCTCGCCGCACGCGATGGGCTTGACCAGCGCCTGGTAGTCGGACAGCGCGGTGCCCTGGATGGTGTCGCCGTTGTCGAGCAGCAGGCTGTTCGGGAATTCCTGGCGTGCCGTCTTGATCAGCGTGGCCACGCGCTCGAAGCCGAGCGACTTGTCCTCGGCCAGCTTGAAGTAGTCGTAGCTGCGCACGTTGGTGTGGAGATCGGTGGTCTCCAGCAGCGCCAGCGTGGCCGTGGTGCCGGCGGGCACCAGCGCCGATGGCGTGCCGCCACCGTTGCCATTGCCGGCGCTGTCCTCGGAGCCGCAGGCGGCCATGATGGCCATTGCGCCGGCCAGCAGGGTGGCCAGTGTCACGGATCGCAGGCGGAAGATGCGTTGTTGCATGGTCTCGGATTCCCTTGTCGCGTTGTTCTTTGTTGGGGTGCTGCTGCGGAGCGCATTGTCGGAATCCAAGGCGTCAGTGCCGTGACAGTTCCGTGAACTGCACACGACCATGGCAAAAATATGACTTATAAATCATAAATTAGCCGAAAGAACTATGGGTTCCCGATGCAGACCCCTATCCGACCGGGCAATTGACGCTGCGCTATATACCAACTTATATTGCGCATGCGACCTTGCTGTTACTCTTTCCGTGACGTTTACGCCACTTCACCCACTCCCATGACTGCCTTTCCGCGCCTTGCCGCCTGCACCGCCCTGACCCTCGGCCTTCTGGCCGCCCCACCGGTGTTTGCCGCCGATCTCGTGGTTTCTGCGGCGGCCAGCCTGACCAATGCGTTCAAGACGCTGGCCGGGCAGTACGAGCGCGCGCACCCCGACACCAAGGTCGTGCTGAACTTCGGCGCGTCGGACGTGCTGATGCAGCAGATCGTCAAGGGTGCCCCGGCCGATGTGTTCGCATCCGCCGACCAGGACGCCATGAACCGGGCGGAGGCCGGGAAGGTGGTGCAGCCGGCCTCGCGCAAGGACTTCGCCGCCAACCAGGTGGTGCTGGTCGTGCCGGCCGACAGCCCGCTCGGCATCGGCACGCTGCGCGACCTGACCCGTGCCGAGGTGAAGCGCGTGGCCTATGGCAATCCGTCGTCGGTGCCGGTGGGCCGCTATACCAAGGGGGCGCTCGAGGCCGAGCACCTTTGGGACGCGGTGGCCGCCAAGGGCGTGCCGGCGCAGAACGTGCGTCAGTGCCTGGATTACGTGGCGCGCGGCGAGGTCGATGCGGGCTTTGTGTTCGCCACCGACGCGGCCATCATGCCGGACAAGGTCAAGGTGGCCGTGCGCGTGCCCAGCCGGACGCCGGTGACCTACCCCATCGCCATCACCGCGCAGACGAAGCAGGCGGCGCAGGCCGACAGCTTCGTGCAGTACGTGCTGTCGCCGCAGGGCCAGGCCGTGCTCTCGCGGTACGGCTTCCAGAAACCCTGAATCGCGCCGGAAATCAGGATGGACGCCATCTGGACGCCGCTGCTGCTCTCGCTCAAGGTGGCGGGCTGGGCCACGCTGCTCAACGCCGTGCTGGGCGTGGCCGCGGCCTATGGCATCGCGCGCTGGCGTTCGGCGGCGCGCGATGTGGTCGATGCGATCCTGACCCTGCCGCTGGTGCTGCCCCCCACGGTGCTCGGCTACTACCTGCTGGTGCTGGTGGGCCGGCGCGGCGTGTTCGGCGCGTGGCTGGAGAGCATCGGCATCACGCTGGTCTTCACCTGGCAGGGCGCGGTGCTGGCGTCCACGGTGGTGGCGTTTCCGCTCGTGCTCAAGTCCGCGCGCGCCGCGTTCGAGGGCGTGGATCACCAGCTCGAGAACGCCGCGCGCGTGCTGGGCGTCTCGGAGGCGGGCATCTTCTTCCGCGTGACGCTGCCGCTGGCGCTGCGCGGCATCCTGGCCGGCGTGCTGCTGGCGTTCGCGCGCGCGCTGGGCGAGTTCGGCGCCACGCTGATGATCGCCGGCAACCTGCCCGGCCGCACGCAGACGCTGTCGGTGGCCATCTATGAAGCCGTGCAGGCCGGCGACGACAACACCGCCAACCTGCTGGTGCTCGTGACGTCGGTCACCTGCGTGGTGCTGCTCGTGGTGGCCGGCCGGCTCGTGCCGCCGGTGGCGCGCGGCGTGGGCGATCTCTACGAGCGGCGCCACTTCCGGCGCGGCCCGGCACAACGGTGACGGTGGAATCGCCATGAGCATGCACGTCACCATCCGCAAGCGCATCGTCTCGGCCGACCGCCAGTTCGCGCTCGATATCGATTTCGATTCGGACAGCCGCCGCATCGCGCTGTTCGGCCCGTCGGGCGCCGGCAAGAGTCTGACGCTGCGTGCGATTGCCGGGCTGCTGGCGCCGGACAGCGGCCGCATCGTGCTCAACGGCCGCACGCTGTTCGACAGCGAGGCCGGCATCGACGTGCGCCCGCAGGAGCGCCGCGTGGCCTACCTGTTCCAGGACTACGCGCTGTTTCCGCACCTGACCGTGGCGCAGAACGTCGCCTTCGGCCACAGCCGGGGCTGGCGCAACCCGTCGCGGGTCGCGCTGCCGCCGCAAGCCGTGCGCTGGATCGACGCCTTCGGGCTGCGCGACATCGTCAGCCAGTATCCGGCCCAGATCTCCGGCGGGCAGAAGCAGCGCGTGGCGCTGGCCCGCGCGCTGGTGGCCCAGCCGGACATCGTGCTGCTGGACGAACCGTTCTCGGCGCTCGACCCGGCCTTGCGCACGCGCATGCGCCAGGAATTGCGCGCGCTGCAGGAAAGCCTGGACGTGCCGATGGTGGTGATCTCGCACGACCCCAAGGACGTGGAGGTGCTGGGCGACCACGTGCTGGAGATCCGCGACGGCCACATCCACGGCGGCGGGCGCGGCAGCCGGCACCCGCCGGTCTACGCGCCGCAACCCGCGCACGCCCTGTAGCGCGGGCCGTCAGGCCATGGTGCCCAGGATCACGCTCGATGCCTTGAAGATGGCCAGCGCCGGGGTGCCCTCGGCAAGCTGCAGTTCCGCCAGCGCGGCGTTGGTGATGATGGCCGCCACGGTGCCGCCCCCGTCGAGGTCGAGCACCACCTCGGCGTTGACCGCGCCCGGCACCACGCGCGACACCACGCCCGGCAACTGATTGCGCGCGGACAGCCGCATGCCCGGATCGGGCAGGCCGATCAGCACCGAGGATGCCTTGATCAGCGCGAACGCCTCGGTGCCCGGCGCCAGGCCCAGCGTCTCCACGCTTTCGTGCGTGATGGTGGCCACCACTTGCTGGCCGCCCGACAGCGCCAGCGTGACCTCGTCATTGACCGCGCCGCCGCGCACGGCAGTCACGCGGCCGAACAGCTTGTTGCGTGCACTGGTCTGGATCATGAGCCGCCTCATCAGGTGGATGTCGTCGGGGTCGGCATCGGACAGCGTGCCGCCGAGCTTGTCGAGATAGGCCACGAAGCGCGCATGCTCGGCTTCCATCGCCCGATAGGTGCGGATCAGCCGTTCGGCGCGCCCGGTCAGCCGCGTGCCGCCGCCGCCCTTGCCGCCCGCGGCGCGCGAGACCAGGGGCTCGCCAGCGCTGTTGTTCATGGCGTCGATGGCGTCCCACGCGGCCTTGTAGCTGAGGCCGACGGCGCGCGCGGCGGCGGTGATCGAGCCATGCTCACCGATGGCGGCCAGCAGCGCGATGCGGTCCTTGCCGCCCCAGTCCTGCGCGCCCGCGCGAAACCAGATGGCGCCCTGGAGTTCTAGCATGTGTGGGTGTGGTGGAGTTGCGGAGGTGGGGACTATGGTACTCCCCGGCTGGCATCAATCCTGATACGCCGGGATATACCACCGCATCATGCTGCCCGCGAAATACTGTTTGTCGAGCTGGCGCAGCAGGCGCCACGCGGTGAACGGGTCCACCGCCAGGTCCACCCAGGCCCAGGGATGCTCGGGATCGCCATCGCGCACGAGCTCCACGGAATTCACGGTTGCGTAAATCTTCAACTTGTCCCGCAGCATTTCTTCGGTCACGTCCCGATGCAGCCCGCGGATCAATACCTGCATTACAGCCTCTCCTTCGATACGGCCGACGGCCACGAGTGTGATTTTACGCCTGCGCCCTACGCCATGATATGGACGCCGCCATCGACATACACGGTATTGCCCGATAATCGGCGCGCGTACGGCGTGGCCAGGTACGCGGTGGCAAAGCCCACGTCCATGATGTCCACCAGCTCGCCCAGCGGCGCGCGGCCGGCCGCGTCCGCCAGCAGCACGTCGAAGTCCTTGATCCCCGATGCCGCGCGTGTCTTCAGCGGTCCCGGCGAAATCGCGTGCACGCGGATGCCGCGCGGCCCCAGTTCGTGCGCCAGGTAGCGGCAGCTGGCCTCGAGCGCGGCCTTCACCGGCCCCATCAGATTGTAGTTGGGCACCACGCGGTTGGCGCCCTGGTAGCTCATCGCGAACAGCGTGCCGCCTTGCGTCATCAGCGGCACCGCGCGGCGCGCCATGCGGATGAACGAGTGGCACGAGACGTCCATCGCGCGCGCAAAGCCTTCGGGCGAGGAATTCAGCAGGCCGCCCTGGAGGTCTGCCTTGGGCGCGAACGCCACCGAATGCACAACCGCATCGAGCCGGCCCCACTCGTCCGCGATGCGCGCGAACAGTGCGGCCATCTGCGCGTCGTCCTCCACGTTCAGCGGCATCAGGATCGGCGCATCCACCTGCTCCGCGAGCGGCGCGACGTGCGGAAGCGCCTTGTCGTTGAGATAGGTCATCGCAATGTCGGCGCCGAGTTCGCGGAAGGCGCGCGCGCAGCCCCAGGCGATCGACTCCGCATTGGCCACGCCCACCACCAGCACGCGGGCACCGGCAAGCGGCGGGTTGGGTACCTGAACCATGGCGTGGCCCTCCTCAGGACTTGGTGTCGACCTTGGTGTCGACCTTGGTGTCGACCTTGGTGTCGGCTGCAACCTCGCGCGTGGCCGGGCTGCCGTGGTCGACACCGAGCACCGCCACCACCTCGCGGTAACGCGCGAGCCAATCGTCGTCGAGCGGCCCGCCCACGGTCAGCACGCGATGCGCGAGCACCATGACGCGGCGCCGTTCCTGCATCTCCGGCACCAGTTGCGGCAGCGCCTGCAGCGCGGCGGCGGGGTCCAGGCACACCACATTGCTCTGCCGCCATACCGCATCCTTGAACTGCGCCAGCGTGATCTGCATGTCGGGCGGATTCTCGCGCGCAAGCTTGCGCAGCAGGTTGAATGGCCGCTCCTCGATGGCCGACTTGCCCTGCGTCACGTAAGCCAGCACGCGCAGGAACGCGTCGACCGCCGTGCCCTCGCCGATCTTCGCCAGGGCCTCGCGCTTGCGCAGCTCGGCCACTTCCTTGCGCAGCGCCGCGATGGCCGGCGACTCGGCACGCCTGACCGAGGTCTCCATGCCCAGAACTGCGGGCAGCCACGGCCCGGCATAGATCGCTTCGAACAGCTGCTCCTGCATGGCGTCGCGCACGTCGCGGTACTGATTCAGCGCGCTGACGATCTGTTCCGACATCGCATTCTGCATCGCCAGGAACGGGTTGTCGGGCGAGACCGGCTGCCGGTTCTCACGCACCTTCGGCGCCAGCGCGCCCGCCCACATCATGAACGGATTGGCGTCGCTGGCCAGCGTGCGCTCCATCCGCGCGGGCTGGGTCTCGCGGATGGCCTCGGCGGTAATCTCCGTCGAGGCCGCGCGCACGAACGGCGACGCATAGGTGTCGTACAGGTGCTGGTTGATCTCGGCCACGCGCCGCACGACCTCGAACGCGCGCTCATCCTCGCGTCCGTCGTCGAGGGCCAGGATATCGTCGATCGTGCGCCGCTCGAAGCGCACCAGATAGCGCCCCTCGATCAGGTCGCGGTGCGAGGTGCCCGGCGCCACGTCCTCGATCTTCGCTTCATAGAGGCCCGGCGGCAGCACGTCGATCAGGTCCAGCGCGCAGAACAGCTCGGTGTGCTCGCGGTTGGCCACGCTGGCCGAGACGAAAATGCCCAGATGGCCGATGGACGGATGCAGGCAATAGACGATGGTCTGCTGGTTGGCCACGATCTCGTCCACGCTGGCGTAGAGGTCGGGAATCCAGTTCAGCGCCTGCTGCGGCGGCGTGATGTTGTCTCCCCATGACGCAAACACGATCACGGGTGAGCGCACGTTGCGCAGGTCGATCACGTGCCGCCCGTCGGCGCTGTGCACCTCGCCGGCGGTCAGGTGGTTGCCGACAAACAGGTTCTGGACGATCCAGTCGATCTCCTCGCGGTTCATCAGGAAGTGGCCGCCCCACCAGCGCTCGAATTCAAGGAAGCGCGGCCCTTCCGTATCGGCCTTGGCATAGACGTTGTAGAGCTTCTCCCAGAACGAGTTGGCCGGATTGAGGTTCTCGAAGTTCTGCACCAGCCATGCGCCGTCAAAGCGCCCGTTGCCGATGTCCGCCGCGAGCGACGAGAGCCACGTGCCGCCCAGCAGGCCGCCGCTGTAGCGCATGGGATTGCGCCCGCGCACGCCGGACCAGTACGCCACCGGCGCGCCGGCCAGCAGGATCGGGCCGGTCACCTCGGGTGCGGCGGCGGCCACCATCAGCAGCGCCCAGCCGCCCTGGCAGTTGCCCACCACGAACGGCTTGCCCGGCGCGTTCGGGTGCCGCCCGGCCACCACGCTCAGGAAATGGCCCTCGAGCCGCGCCACGTCCTCGATGGTCTGGCCCGGGCAGGGATCGCGGAAGAACGTGATGAAGTAGCACGGATGGCCGCTGCGGATCGCATTGCCGATCTCGCTGTCGGCCTTGAAGCCGCCAATGCCGGGCCCGTGCCCGGCGCGCGGGTCGATGACCACGAAAGGCCGCTTGTCGGGATCGGTCGGATGCGTCTCCGGCGGCACGATCCGCAGCAGCGCGTAGTTGACGGGCTTCGGCATGTCCCGGCCGTCCATCAGCGCTTCATGCTCGAACACCAGCACGGGCGGCATGCCGCCGCGTTCATGTTCGGCGGTCTCGTTGCCGCGGCGGCGCAGGATGTCGAGGAACAGGATGCCGCGCTGCCAGGCATCGACACCGTACTCCCACGCGGCCTGGGCGACGGGATGGGCGGCGAATGCCGGGAATTCGGGAAACAGCGAGGGTGACGAGCCGGCCGAGCCGGTCTCTTGCGCGGGAGCTTGGTCGCCCGCGGTGCCGGCGGGTTGGCGTGCATTCATTCCGGTTCTCCCCTCTTGGAAGGTGTAGAGGTGGTCAGACGGGTCGCAGCGGCGCACGAGGCGCATGCTGCGGTGCAGCGAGGAAAAAATCTACCAGTGTCGGGGCGCGATGACAACCGCAGTCGCGGATTCGTGCAATCTCCGTGTCAGATATGACGCTGGCGTGTCATGTTCGCGCGGCGCGCATTCGCCTATACTCGCGGAAGACGTTTGCGCAATGCAGCATCCCTGGTCTCCAGGGGATGCCTGTCCGACTCCAGATATTTGGCTCCAGGGAACGCTGCCCATGCTCACCTCCACGCTCGCCCCCCAGGCCGCCCCGACACCGCCGGCTGGCGACAAGTACGCCATGCTGCTGGCCCGCTGCGAGGGCCTGCCGCCGATTCCCACGGCCGTGGTGCATCCGTGCGACTACGCATCGCTCGATGGCGCGCTGGAAGCGGCGCGGCTCGGACTGATCGTGCCGCTGCTCGTCGGGCCCGCGGCGCGCATCCGGCAGGTGGCCGCCGAGCACGGCCTGCCGCTTGGCGACATTCCCATCCTCGACGCCCCGCACAGCCATGCCGCCGCCGCGCGCGCCGTGGAAGCCGTGCGCGCCGGCAAGGCCGAGTTGCTGATGAAGGGCAGCCTCCATAGCGACGAACTGCTCCACGCTGTGGCCGCGTCGTCGAGCGGACTGCGCACGGGCCGGCGGCTCTCGCATGTATTTGCGATGGACGTGCCCAACTACCACAAGCCGCTGTTCATCACCGATGCGGCGGTGAACATCTTTCCCACGCTGAACGACAAGGCCGACATCGTGCGCAATGCGATCGACCTCCTGCACGTGCTGGGCATCGAGCGGCCCAAGGTGGCGATCCTCTCCGCCGTGGAGACCGTGACCGACAAGATTCCGTCGACGCTCGACGCCGCGGCGCTGTGCAAGATGAGCGAGCGCGGCCAGATCGAGGGCGGCATCCTTGATGGCCCGCTGGCGTTCGACAATGCCATCAGCAAGGCCGCGGCGGAAACCAAGGGCATCAAGTCAGAGGTGGCCGGCGACCCCGACATCCTGCTCGTGCCCGACCTCGAGGCCGGCAACATGCTGGCCAAGCAGCTGACGTTCCTGGCCGGCGCCGAGGCGGCGGGGATCGTGCTGGGCGCGCGCGTGCCCATCATCCTCACCAGCCGCGCGGACAGCGTGCGCGCGCGCATCGCCAGTTGCGCAATCGCGGTGCTGGTGGCGCACGCGCGCCGCACCGCGCCGGCCGTGCCCGCCTGAGGCGCGGCGCCATGCCAACCCATGTCAACGTACCGCCCATAGGAGAATGCGCAGCGTGAGCACCGTCCATCCCGTCATCCTCGTGGTCAACGCCGGATCGTCCAGCGTGAAGGTCTCCATCTACGTGGTGCCCGAGTCCGCGCACCATGATGTCGATATCCAGCCCGAACTGGCCGCGCGCGGGCAGATCGAGGGCATCGGCGTGGCGCCGCGACTGCTGGCGCGCATGGCCGATGGCAGCGTCGTGGCCGACGAGCAATTTCCCGTGGAGCAGGTGGCCGACCATGACGCCGCGTTCCGGCTGATCCGCCTGGCGCTGAGCGTGGGCCTGCGCGAGACGCCGCCGGTGGCCATCGGCCATCGCGTCGTGCACGGCGGCAGCGACTTCGCCGATGCGGTGCCGGTCGACGACGACGTGATCGCACGGCTCGAGGCGCTGGTGCCGCTGGCCCCGCTGCACCAGCCGCACAACCTGACCGCGATCCGCGCGGTGCGCGCCGCCATGCCCGACCTGCTGCAGGTGGCGTGCTTCGATACGGCGTTCCACGCGGGGCACGACCCGCTCGCGCAACTGATGGCGCTGCCCTATGCGTACTACGAGCGCGGCATCCGCCGCTATGGCTTCCACGGGCTCTCGTACGCGTACATCGCCCGGCGCCTGCGGCAGGTGGCGCCCGACCTGGCCGATGGCCGCGTGGTGGTGGCGCACCTGGGCAACGGCGCAAGCCTGTGCGCGATGCACGGCGGCAGGAGCGTGGAATCGACGATGGGGCTCACGGCGCTGGACGGCATGCCGATGGGCACGCGCTGCGGATCGATCGATCCCGGCGCGGTGCTGTGGCTGGCCACGCAGGGCATGGACGCCGATGCCATCCAGTCACTGCTGTATGGCCAGTCGGGCCTGAAGGGCATCTCCGGCATCAGCAGCGACATGCGCGCGCTGCTGGCCAGCAACGACCCGCGCGCCGTGCTAGCGGTGGACTTCTACACGTACCGCGCCGCCCAGGAGATCGGCAAGCTGGCCGTAACGCTCGGCGGGCTCGACGCGCTGGTGTTCACGGCCGGCGTGGGCGCCAATTCAGGCGAGGTGCGCGCGCGCATCTGCGCCCGCCTGCGCGGGCTGTTCGGCATCACGCTCGATGCCCAGGCCAATACCGCCAACAGCCAGCGCGTGAGCGGCGACGACAGCCGCGTGCCCGTGCTGGTGCTACCCACCGACGAGGAAGGCATGATCGCGCTCTCCACGGCGCGCATCCTGCGCAGCCGCGGCGCGCTGTAGCCTGGGGCGCGGCGGGGGTGTCAATCCTCGAGGTAGTGGCCGCGCAGGCGGCCGGCATCGACGCCCAGGCCGTCGGCCAGGAACGCCTCCACGCCGCCATAGGCCAGATCCATCGCGGACATCGACGCCTCGAGGTATTCCGGCCGCACTTCCAGCAGCGGCATGACGACCTCGGGCCGCAGGCCCATGGCCCCGAACCGCGCCAGCGCCTCTTCGTTGAAACGGCGATTCCAGTGGTTCGACTCCAGATAGTTCGCCACGATATCGTCCTGCGCCACCCCCAGCGCGAACAGCAGCAGCAGCGACGCAAAACCGGTGCGGTCCTTGCCGGCCGTGCAGTGGTAATACAGCGTGCCACCCGCCTCGGCATTGCGCAGGAAGCCGCCGAACGCATCGCGGTAGCGCACCGGGAAGTCGCGGTACACCCCAAGCATGAACGCATGCACCTGCGCCGGCGTGCTTTCGCGCAGCCTTGGCATCAGCACGTCCATGGCCATGCTGCCCTCGAGCACCGGCGCGGGCACCCACCGGAAGCGTTCGCCAAACGCGGCTTCGGCGGGCGACTTCTCGCCGGCCGAGCGGAAGTCGATCACCATGTCGAGCCCCAACGCATGCAGGCGGTCCAGGTCAGCCACGCTGGCCAGCGCGGGATTGCCGCTGCGGAACAGCTTGCCGTGACGCACGCGGCGGCCCCGCGCGCCAATCAGGCCGCCAAGGTCGCGCGCATTGCTGATGGTCTCCAGCGGCAGGCAGGGGCGGATCGGCGATCCGCCCGTCAATTTCTGGGAATTCTGCGACTTCTGGAACATGTCAGTGGTCCGATCGTGGTACGAAAAACTTCAGCGTCACCTACGATTATTTCAGATCACCGACGCCAATGGCCAGCGCGATCTGCCCGTCGTCCGCCAACCGTTGCGCCACGGTGCCAAACGATCGGTCTATGACGTAACATAGACTTGATCCTGGACAAACTGCGATGCCAATGCCCTAACATAATGAACGGGTCGAACGCGGCGATCCTGCGTGGCGACGCGTCGACAGGCTCAATTACCAAGGACGTCAAGATGCCTGATTCGCACATTTCATCCGCCACACCCGGCGCCCCCGGTCCTGCCACGGCTGCCGCGGCTGCGCCCGTCACACCCAAGGTCACCCTGCACTGGGGCCTGTTCGTTGCCATTGCGGCGCTGGTCGCCGTGCTGCTGATCCCGAACCCCGAAGGTCTGCCGATAGCCGGGCAGCGGATGCTGGCCATCCTCGCCTTCGCCGTGATCGTGTGGATCACCGAGGCGGTGACCTACGAGACCAGCGCCATCATGATCACCTCGCTGATGGCGGGGCTGGTCGGCTTCGCGCCGACGGTGGCCGATCCCACGGTCAACTACGGCACATCGCGCGCGCTGGGCATGGCGCTGGCCGGCTTCTCGAACACGGCGCTGGCGCTGGTCGCGGCGGCACTGTTCATTTCGGCCGCGATGACCGTGACCGGGCTGGACCGCCGCATCGCGCTGGTCACGCTGTCGGCCATCGGCACCAGCACGCGCCGCATTCTGATCGGCACGATCGCGGTCACGATCATCCTGAGCCTCGTGGTGCCCAGCGCCACCGCGCGCAGTGCCTGTACCGTGCCGATCATGATGGGCGTGATTGCCGCGTTTGGCGTGGACAAGAAGTCCAACACCGCCACCGGCATCATGATCATGGTGGCAATGGCCACCAGCGTGTGGAACGTGGGCATCCAGACCGCCGCCGCGCAGAACCTGCTGACGGCCGGCTTCATGGACAAGCTGCTGGGCGAGCGCGTGACATGGCTGCAATGGCTGATCGCCGGCGCGCCGTGGGCTCTCGTCATGTCCGTGGTGCTGTACTTCCTGGTGCGCTGGCTGTTGCCGCCCGAGACCGACGCCATCGTCGGCGGCAAGGAAGCCGTGCATCGCGAACTCACCGCGCTGGGCCCGATGACCGCCCCGCAGAAGCGCCTGGCCGCCGTGGCCATCGGTCTGCTGCTGTTCTGGGCCACCGAAGGCAAGCTGCACAGCTTTGACACCGCCACCATCACGTTCGTGGGACTGGTGATTCTGATGCTGCCGCGAATTGGCGTGATGGACTGGAAGACCATGCAGCAGCGCACGCCGTGGGGCACGCTGATCGTGTTCGGCGTGGGCATCAGCCTGGGCACCGCGCTGCTGACCACGCAGGCCGGCCAGTGGCTCGGCAAGTTCGTGGTCACCCATTCAGGACTGGCCGACCACGGCGTGCTGATGGTCTTCGCGGTGCTGTCCGCATTCCTGATCCTGATCCACCTCGGCTTTGCCAGCGCCACCGCGCTGACCGCCGCCATGCTGCCGATCCTGATCTCGGTGCTGCAGACGCTGCCCGGCGACTTCAACCGGGTGGGCATGACCATGCTGCTGGGCTTCACCGTCAGCTTTGGCTTCATCCTGCCGATCAACGCGCCGCAGAACATGGTCTGCCTGGGCACCGACACTTTCAACGGCAAGCAGTTCGCACGCATCGGCATCCCGCTGACGATCATCGGCTACCTGCTGATGCTGCTGTTCGCGTCCACGTACTGGCGCTGGCTCGGCTGGGTCTGATCGCCGCAACACGCCAATACCGCAACACCACAAAGCCCCCGAATCATGAAGCTGAAGCTTGAATCCGCGCGCCGGCTGGCGCGCGACATCCTGGTCGCGCAGGCCGTGCCTGCCGACATTGCCGACGATGTGGCCGAACACCTCGTCGAATCCGACCGCTGCGGCTACGTCAGCCATGGCATTTCCATCCTGCCCAACTACCGCCGCGCGCTGGAGGGCGGGAACGTCAACCCCGAGGGCCGTGCCGAGTGTGTGCTCGACAGGGACACGCTGATGGTCTTCGATGGCCACGGCGGCTTTGGACAGCATGTCGGCAAGGTGGTCATGGCGCGGGCCATCGAGCGCGTGCGCCAGCACGGCCACTGCATCGTCACGCTGCGGCACTCGCACCATCTGGGCCGCATGGGCCACTATGGCGAGATGGTGGCTGCGGCGGGGCTGGTGCTGCTGAGCTTTACCAACGTCATCAACCGCCCGCCCGTGGTGGCGCCGTACGGCGGCCGCGTGGCGCGCCTGACCACCAATCCGCTCTGCTTTGCGGGGCCCATGCCGAACGGCAGGCCCCCGCTAGTGGTGGATATCGCCACCAGCGCAATCGCCATCAACAAGGCGCGCGTGCTGGCGGAGAAGGGCGAGCCCGCGCCTGAGCACAGCATCATCGATGCCGATGGCAACCCCACCACCGATGCGTCGGTGATGTTCGGCGAACGGCCCGGGGCGTTGCTGCCATTCGGCGCCCACAAGGGTTATGCGCTGGGCGTGGTGGCGGAACTGCTGGCCGGCGTGCTGTCCGGTGGCGGCACGATCCAGCCCGACAACCCGCGCGGCGGCGTGGCCACCAACAACCTGTTCGCGGTCCTGCTCAATCCCGAGTTCGATCTGGGGCTGAACTGGGAACGCGGCGAGGTGGAGGCGTTCATCAACTACCTGCACGACACGCCGCCTGCGCCGGGCTTTGATGGCGTGCAGTATCCGGGCGAATACGAGGCCGCCCACCGCGCGGCCGCCGCCACTCACCTGGAGATCAATCCGAATATCTGGCGGAATCTGGAGGCGTTGGCGCAGTCTCTCGGCGTGCTGGTGCCGACAGAGTGAGATCGGTTCTACCTCGGGGCCCGGGATTCGATACCACTACGCAAATGTGGTCCTGTATGGGGGGTGTCTCGCTTGCGCGGAAACACCTCCCGCTTCCAGAAGTAGCCGCCGCCCTCGCGCCGTGTATTGGTGACCAGGCCAACGGCGGGGACGCGCATCGCGGGCGCATCGTCATCGGTCATGACCGGATAAACAATCGGCGCGTCGGACGCCGGGGCCGGC